>Ga0180433_10011084_pt1 | contig 10743 bp, 12 predicted proteins | sample SS_ome_8_FD_132980 | JGI IMG/M metagenome (GOLD analysis project Ga0180433, IMG submission 132980) | Hypersaline lake sediment archaeal communities from the Salton Sea, California, USA - SS_1_D_1 metaG | ecosystem: Environmental > Aquatic > Non-marine Saline and Alkaline > Hypersaline >...
AAAGAAAGTGCCACTACAGGGGAATATAAGGAACATTTTCTTTTTGATTCTTGTATTCTTAATGAATGTAACAATAGAAATATAGAATCTAATAAACAAAATGTTGATAAAATGATATCAAATCCAGAATGGGTTTTTACTGAAGATGTAAAACCATTGGATAAGATAGATTTAATGAGCATTATGTATAAGTATATTGATTCTGGTATTTCTGTTACTTATAATTTACCTAAAACTGCTACTATTAAAGATATTCAAGAGATATATTTTAAAGCTTGGAAAAAAGAATTAAAATCAGTTACTGTTTATCGTCAAGGTTCGAGAGAAGGTATTCTTTTGAGTACAGAAAGATCAATAGATAAAATTAATAAAAACAACTCTCCGAGAAGACCAAAAGAATTACCTTGTGATATACATCATTTAACTGTAAAAGGTGAGAAATGGGTAGTTCTTGTAGGTAAATTAGAAAATGAACCATATGAAGTATTTTGTGGTTTAGAAGAGGTAATTGAATTATCTAAAAAATATAAACAAGGAAGGATTGTTAAGGTCAAAAGAGGTGTATATAGCTTAGGAATAATTGAAAATAATGATTTTGTTATTGAAAATATTAAGAAAATATTTAAGAATAAGGATGCAGAGAGTGCATTAACTAGAATGATAAGTGTTGCATTAAGACATGGGGCTGATATCAATTTTGTTGTAACCCAATTGGAAAAATCTTCAGATGAGATGATTTCATTTTCAAAAGCTATCAGCAGAGTTTTAAAAAAATATATAACTGATGGGACAAAAGTTACAGGAGATTCTTGTCCAAATTGTAAATCTGAAGATCTAATACGCAAAGCAGGTTGTGTAACTTGTTTGTGTGGATGGTCAAGGTGTATGTAAAAGGAGAAAAAATGAAATTAGTACGAGCAGGTTCAAAAGAAAAGATTATAAACAGTATTGTTGAAAATGTTGGTTATGAATTGAATGAACAAGCATTGCTTGAATTACCAAAAAAAGATTTAATGGAATTAAGTAAAAAAGTAGAAGATGTTTTGACTATCTATGAAAATAAAATAGATAAAGTTTTAAGTGCATTTTATCCAGAAAATTAATTAATAAATGGTGCATTTTGTATTTTTTTTAGCATTATGCACCATTATTTATATAATGATGATAGATTGCTTCACCAGCAATTCTAGCTATTTCAGGTACAATAGCATTTCCTAATTGTTTGATTCTAATTTTTCTTTTACTTTCGTCCAATTCGTTTGGAATCCCATCAGTGATTCTACGAAGCTTGGAGATAGAGGTTCTTCTGTCGGTAGAGGTATTTCTGAAATTTTCAAAGGCCCCTCTGGATAAAATCGGACGAACCTGGATAGATTCAGACTCGCATTGTTGCCCGTTGGAGTCCATCGACGTATTCTTCCATTCTTCGTTAATTTGTAAGTATCCTTTTTCCCCAATATATTCATCATATCGCTTGCGACAGGGGTAGGAAATAATGAACAATCGTTTCCTTTGATGTGGGAAACCAACGGAGTTCGCTGTAATACAAGTCCATTCAGCATCATACCCGATTCGGGCAAGATCATTGAGGACAAATCCGAGTCCGTTTTTTCTAAGATATTCAACATTTTCAATGATTGCGTATTTTGGTCTGATTTCATTAATTATTCTCCAATATTCTTTCCATAAAGAACTTCTTTTTCCTTTAACGATTCCGTTTTGTCGTCCAGCAAAAGAAATATCTTGGCAATTATGTACTATTATACCATTCGCAAAATAGGATTGATCTTCTTCAACTTCTATATTAAATACTGTTTCAAATTTATTTTCTTCAATTGATTTGATTGGCTTCCAACCATATGATCCTATACAATATGATTTTGTTCCATTTGTACGTTCTGAATATGCAACTATATACTGTTTAGATTGATTTACTTCTCTACCTTCTATTATTGTTTTTTCAGGTACATCTTGTTCATAGATAGAAGCGCAAACATCATAAACTCTTTGGATTAATAAACTTATACCAAGAATCAATTTAGGTGATACAGATGTTGCTCTATAACGATTTAGTTGCTTACTTCCATCTCCTGAAAAATATCCTTCTAATAACGCTTTAGCTTTGTTTTTAGGAAGGTGAAACCATTCTGGAGGTATTTCTTTATTTTTAGCTCCTCTTTTTGCAGGTTTTAAGAATTCACCAAATACATTTTTAGTAATATGAAATTTAAAAGTGGTTCGTTCTTCTACTTTTGAATAATTAAAGCTTTTTTTTATTTTTTCTTCTAATTCTTTTTCTTTATGTTTTCCACAACAAATAACTACTCTACATGATTCACCATTTCCTCGATCTTTTCTATTAACTAACCATCCATCTGCTAAATATCTCCCTACAATCCACCAAAAATTTTCATCTCCAGGTAATTCTTTTATTTCAGGTAACACTTGACCTGCAAAATGAATTTTTGATTTTATATCTTTAACTGTCACCCAAATAGGTTCTGTGAATTTTTTTTCTAAAGTTCTTTTCGCATCATTCCATTTTTGATGTTTCTCTACACAATAAATAGGGTGTTCTTCAGTTATAGAAGTATTTAAAAAGCCATGTCCTTTCATCATTTTTGTTTTTCTATTGAAAGTAATATGCTTATCAAGAACTTTTTTCCATCTACCTAAATGAGTAAGTACCTTTTCACCAATTTGAATTTCCTCAATAGGTTTAAATCCTGTTTTTGTTAATATCAACGTTCCTTTGCCAAAACAAGGAAATCCCCCAGTTATTAAATCTATTTCAAAGTTTTTTAAACTTTCTTTTGTAAGATGACAAATGTTATTAAAAATAGGTATATTCGGCCAATGCTTTTTTAAAACTTTTTGACAATTTTTATCATTTTCACAAAATGCAATTGTTTCATAATGATTAGTTTGTTCTAGGCCTAATGAAAATCCACCTATTCCTGTAAAAAGATCTAATACTTTTAATTTGTTCATTGTTTTCTATTTGATAAAAAATTGATAATTTATTTTTAAGTTACATTTTAGGTGTGTATTTATTAATAATTAAAAACTAAGGAATAAAATGACCTCTCGAATTTTTCTAAGCACTCAATCTATTTATTATGATGATGTAAATTTGATTGCTCAACCAGGTTCAGTTAAAAGTAGGAAAGATATCAAAATAGATAACAATAGAATTATGATTGCTCCAATGTCCTCAATTATTGGAGGGGAATTTATTGATGCTTGTTTAAAATTGCCTAATGAATTAAAACCAACTCTTTGTATTCCAAGAGTTAATAACGCTATTGATTTAATTGAAAAAGGAATGAATGATTTAAATATTGTTCCTTGTATTGGCCTAGATAATTCTGAAATAGAAGAATTTGCTATTGATAATAAACTTACAGTTTTAATTGATATAGCTAATGGTTATCTTCCTCAATTATATAAAAAAATAGAAAAATTACGAACTAAAGTTTCTAATATAATTGCAGGCAATGTTCATACAAAAAAAGGTGCTGAAAATTTAATTAAATCAGGGGCCAATTATATTAGATGTGGGATTTCTAATGGAGCGGTTTGTACTACTAAATTTGCTACAGGATTTAATAGAGGACAAATTACTGAAATTTCAGAGATATTTGAATTAGAAAATTATTATGATTTTAATTTAATTGCAGATGGTGGAATTAAATATACTTCAGATATTGTTAAAGCTTTTGGAGCAGGTGCAACTCATGTTATGTGTGGTGGAATGTTTTCTAATTGTTTAGAATCTAAAAATATTGCAAATAAAGAGTTTAAATATTATGGCATGGCCAGTAATTTAGGTAAAAGTGATATGAATTCTTCAGGTAAGTTTATTGAAGGAAAAGTTGTGAATATTGAAAGTGAACAAAATCCTAAATTAAAAGATGTGCTATATATGATATGGGATGGAATTAGATCAGGTATTTCATATTCAGGATTTAAGTCAATTGAAGATTTTATTGGACTTGGAACGTTTGAATTAAAAAAATAATTTGCATTATTTATTTTAATTTGTTATTGTTTGTAGATCGTAATGAACGATTGTAATTATTGTAGGTTGTTAGACCTTTTTGGATTTATCTGAAAAGGTCTTTTTTTTATTAAATATTCTCTGCATATATAAGATATTAATTTGTTTTTATGTGGAGGATTATGAAGTATTTAGTAATTTCATTTTTGTTTATTCTTTGTTCTTGTTCATCAATTCATCAAAAAGAATCATTAAGTAATGTTGAAGAAAAATTAATTGAAACACAACAGCAATCAGTTAATTTTATGACACATGAAGAAATTAAAGAAGAATTTATTCGGCTTGCAGAAGCTGAAGAAATGGATGAACGACTTGATCAAAAAGCTTTGAAAAGATTGGATGAAACTGTAAAGGATAAATTATTTATTTCTCCTGATCATTTAAAAGAACTTCATGATGAAATAAAAAAAAGAGAAGAAGAACAAAAATTCGAGAAAACAGAAGGTGAAGTAGATAGAAGTAAGTGTGATAATATTGCTATTAATCAATGTGGTGGAACATGTACTTCTCATGCCATAACAAATGCTATGGATAACTTGCTTTGTAGACCTAATATTCAAAATAGCTCTAATCAACATTTATGGTCAAAGTATAAAAGATATTCTACTTGGACAGGTATTAAAACCGCAGCAAAGGTTAAAGTTTGTGAAGATAAATATTGGCCAAATTGTGGTAAAAAAACATCTAAATGTGAAAGAAATAGTCATGTAGGATTAAAAAGTTGGAAGTATTTAGGGAATGATGTTGATGCAATTAAAAAGGCCTTAGATGAAGGACATCCATTAGTTTATTCTGGTAAAGTTACAAGAAGTTGGGCCAAATGTGATGCTGTAATTAATCCTAAAAGTAATCCTACAGGTGGTGGTCATGCAGTTGCGATTGTAGGATATAAAGAAGATGCAGATGTGATGGGTGGTGGATATTTAAAAATATTAAATTCTTGGGGTACTGATTGTGGTGATTATGGATATCAATATATACCATTTCATTATTTAAAAAGAACAGATCGAGATATGTATGGATTTGCTCATGAAATTAAAGCAATTCATTCAAAATATAATAATGATACAATTGAACCTTCTGATCCTACTCCAAAACCAAATTGTAAAAAAGTTAGGAAATGTGGGCCTTGGAAAAGGAAATGGTATGCTCCTTGGAAAAAATATCGCAAATGTGGTCCTTGGAAAACAATTTGCAAATAATTTCTCAGTAGCTTTCTCAATAGTCTAGCTTTTCAGTAAACAAAAATTGTTCCACGTGGAACAATTTTATTTATAAATTTTTTCAATTTAAAGCATAAAAATTGTTTATTTTCTATTAAATAAATATATAATACATGTTTAATGAGTCATTATATTACTGTAATTTAAAGGGAAATAAACATGTTTAAGTTAGTTCCAGATGGCGAAAAGATTTATGACACACTTTGCAATGAATGTAATAAACGACTTAATGTTTTAGAATTACAAAAAGAATTATTAAAACGTATTGGAAAAAAATTCCATATTAGTTTTCTCAATAGGCTATTGCATGGAGGACAGGAGATTTCTTTAAAAGAAATTTCTATAATTGTTAATTCTTTTTCTAATATTTCAGCAGATAATATTCGAGATTATATTAAAGTAGAATTTGTCAAAATAGATAGTAAATATGATGCTATTTTATCTAAAAACGAATTAAATCAATTAACAAAAGAAGATGTGCTACATTTTATTAGAGAAAATGATCCTGTTTCAACAAAGCATCTATATGATTATATAGAAAAACTTCAAAGTGTTAAATTTATAGGTAAAAACAAAATTTATTTTATTGTTAAAAATCTAATTGATAATGGTATTATTAAGACAAATGGGAAAAAACGAGATTGCTTGCTTTCATTTAATGAATTTTCAGATTAATAACCTTCTAAATTTACTTAAATTTTGACTTATATTTACTTAAAATTAAGTTAAAATTTCTCTTTTTCAGTCTGAAAATGTCTAATTTTTCTTCTAAAATTACTTAAATATTAATCTAAAATTACTTAAATTTTTAGCTATTTTAATTCATTTTTTTGTATACATCTTTGGCATATTGTGTTATAAAATACTTGTATAAAGTTTTATTAACAATTTTTTCAAGGAGGATTCCATGAAAAAAGTAAAAAAAAAAGTAGCTAAAAAAGCTGTTAGAAAAACAACTAAAAAAGTTACAAAAAAGACTGCTAAAAAAGCTGTTAGAAAAACAACTAAAAAAGTTACAAAAAAGGCTACTAGGAAAGTGACCAAAAAAACGGTAAAGAAAAAAGTTACTAAGAAGAAGGTAGTTAAAAAGACAAGAAAGTTAAGTAAAGAGGCCAAAGCAAAAATTGGTAATGCTACTCGAAAAAGAGCAGCATCACGACGAAAATTATTAAAGAAAAATGGAATTGAAGTAAAGAAGAAGCAAAAGCCTAAAAGAAAAGTTTCTGATGCCACAAGAAGAAAATTAAGCAAGGCCTTAAAAGGTAAAAAAAGAACACCTGAACAAGTGGAAAGAATTGCTAAAGGTATTAGAAAATATTATAGAACGGTAAGAAAGTTAGAAAAAGCTTAATCTATAAATAAAATTCATTACTTCTTCAAAGCATTCAACATATTGTTAAAACGAAAATCAATTAATTTAGTATATTTTTCATTAATAAGATTTTTTAGTTCTTTTATTTCTTTTTCTTCTTTTTCAGTAATATCTTCTACTACAAATTTAGTTACAGATCTTTCAAAATAAGTAGTTTCTTCTTCTTTTGTTTTACCTTTTTCATCTGTAAATACATTATTTAGACAAATTGTATAAATTACAAAAGATTTTATTCCTGTAACCATTTTTTTTGATAAATCTTCAAATCCACAATCAAAAATAACATGATGAAGTATATCGAATTGAAAATCAGTTTCATCTTTTAATCGTTCAATTAGATCATTGTATTTAACATATCTTAATTGGTCATAATTAACGTTTTCAAGCTCATTTTTCCAATTATTGTGAATATTATCTTTAATAGTATTAGATTTGATTAGGGCCTTATTAGAATCGTTTTTAGCATTGTTTTCTTCATCATGTTTATATTCAATTAAGTTTTGAATAGTTTCAGGATCAGCAGTTAGAAGTTTATTTTTATCTAATTCTTGAATAACTGAAGAAATAAGTTTTTGACCTAATCTTCCTTTTAAATTTCTTTGAACTATATCTTCAAGAACTTCAGTAGTTCTATCTGTATCTCCTTCATCACAAACATTAAAATGACTCATTGAGATAGCATCTACTAATTCTTCAGGAGTTGCTTCTCCAGATTGAATTTTATTAGCAAAATTAAGCCAATTATCTTTTGAATAACTATCAGCTAAAATAACATCTTTTAAAATATTAACCTTTACATCTGTTTCATAGAAAAAATTCCAAAGATTATCTCCAACTAAAAATTTATTTTTTGTCATTAAATCTTGTCTTTCTTTTCTTTTTACTAAATCTACTTCTCTTTGATCAATTTTAACTTGATTTAAATCTACTTCTTTTCGTTGATAATCACTCAATTCATTATAAATATCTTTATAATCAGGCATTTTAAAAATCTCCTTTTTTTTTAATAAATTCTTAGATGATTATATAATAATTTCATAGGAATTAAAGCATGATTAATTGGTTTATTAAAAATTTTAGAAAAACTAAATTGTGGAAAATAATTATTAAATTTTTAGGAGGAACACGACTTTTTCCTAATAGAAAATTAAAATTAATTAAAATGGCCTCTATAAATCAAATAAGTCCATATGATGAGTGCTTAAAAGTTATTCAAAAAGGTGATATAATTTTAAATAATATATGTGATCTGTTAAATAATTTTGTTATTCCTGGAGATTATGGACATATAGCATTATATATAGGAGATAATAGAGTAATTGATACAAGAGGTCTTCCTGTTAATTATAAAGAATTAAAAAAATTATTTGAGGCCGATACATTAATGATTTTAAGACCTCAAGTATCTGATGAATATAAAAATAAAATGATTGAAGAAGCTAAAAAATATATTGGTGTTCCATATGATTATCAATTTAGATTTGATTTAAAAACAGGAATATATTGCTCTGAATTAATATATCTATGTGATGTAGATAAATTATTAGAAATACCTGTTAAAAAAAGATTTGGTGTAGATTCTGTTTCACCTGGAGATTTTTTAGAATCTTCTAAGTTTAAAATTATACAAAAGTGGTAATAATATCAGAAGTTAAAAGAAGGATGTTGAATGTTGATTACACTAGAAGGGATTGATTCATCAGGTAAATCTACTATTTCTAAATATATAGTTGAATTACTTGAGAAACAAAATAAAATAGTTATTCAATTAAAAGAACCAGATGAACCATATAGGAATATATTATTAAATGATCCTAATGTTTCACCTAGAGAAGAAATATTTGGATTTCTTGCATCAAGGGCCAGAATTTATCATCAAACTATAATTCCATCTTTAGAAAAAGGTAAATTTGTAATATGTGATAGATCTATTGATTCAACAATGGCCTATCAGGCCCTTGCTAGGCAAACAATAGGACCAAATTTATGTAATATTATGAATTTGTTTGCAGTTAATGGAAGAAAGCCTGATTTAACGATTGTTATGGATATTGATCCACAATTGGCCTATAAAAGAAAACCTTATACTCAAGATAATCTTGAGAAAAGAGGTTTTGATTATATGAATAAAGTTAGATATGCTTTTAAAAATATAGCATTAAAAGAGTCTAATAGGGTTAAAATAATAGATGCTAGTTTACCTTTAGAAAAAGTAAAAAGTAGAATAAAGGGATTAATAATATCTAAATTGAAGGAAGAAATTAATGAAGCTGTTTAAAATTTATTTTAATGATGAAAATGATAACGCTAAGAAATTAGACATTATTGCCATTAATGAAAAAGATGCTAAATTTTCTTTTGTTAAGAATAGAAGATTAGATATAGACAAAATTACAGATATCAAAGAAATTCCTAATAAACTTTCTTGTATTGATGGAGAATATGAAATTCTTTATAGAAAATTATCAGAAAGAAAAGAAGTTAAGTTTGGAGGGATTGAATTTGGTGAAATAAACGAAATCATTCAAAAAGGTTATTGAATTTTTTATGATGTTCATTCTTCCAAATTCCACATTTCTTTTTCCATAAGTCAATTTTATTTTTATTGTTGTAATAATAATTTTGTAATTCTTTTACATTTACAAATTTTTTACCAAAAAACATATATATCTTAACTCTTTTTGTATATGTCCATTTATAAATAGTATGTAAAGGAATGTTAGATTGCAAAGAAGCTTCTTTAAATGATTTAAAAATATCTGTATCAAAATAATCTGGTAATTCATATAATTTTTGACCATTCTTTATTTTAATACTTTTAAAATATTGTTTATCTTCATATTTATCTACAGTTGAATCTTTAATTTTAAACAACAATTTAATTTCTTCTTTAGTCATAAATATCATTTTTCAAACTCCCTTAAATGCTATAATAGTATTTTTTTTACAAAAGATTAATATTTTTTTTGCAAAAAAATTTTTTTAGTGTATATATATTCTTGAAATCAATTAGATTTTGGGTGGATGCAGCATCCTAACGACCTGCATCTAGGATGAGACAACGGCCTTAAAATGTTAAAGTTGTAAACCTCTAAAAAATAGAGCGTGAATGTGGATTTAAGGTACACCCCGTGAAGACTTATTATATAAGTTGGACAGTCGGAATCTCACCGATTCGGGAAATTTAGTCTGGCCCGATAACAATACTAGACAAAAATAAAAAAAATAATAACCATAACAACCACAATAATTACTATAATTATTATAAGAATAATAAAGAAAGTAATTTAAAAAAAGTTATTTATTATTGTGAGATTAAATCTTTTGGCCCATTACAAAATTTTTAACTCACTCAATGAACGTGTGATAATGGGATAGGAACTTTAATGATTATTGCTATAAAATTAAAGTCTTATATAACAAAAGAAAATAGCAAAAAAAAATTAAATTAAAAAAATAATTTGATTTGTCTAAGAGAGGTGTTGCAAATCCATTCTTTTAGGAATTATTTTTTTATTTTTCAAAATTTTTCTTCTTTTTTAAAATGGGTTCTCCATTTAACGATATTCGTTTGTCTTTTTTTTAATTTTCATTTACTCTATAAGAACCACATTTTAGGTTTTGAAATAAGAAATACGAACGAAGTTTCTAATGAGAATATCCTATAAAACTAATTCTTTCTAAATCTTTTAGAATAATCATTAATTCATCATCATCTAAAGCTCCTTGAGTAAAGAATAACTTATCATTAATGATCTCAGCTTTAATTTGCTTATTGACTAATAGTCCTATTAAATAGGATTGAACTTCATAACGCTTAGTTTTAAATTTATTAACAACTGATAAAGTTAAATCTATTGTAGAAATCTTTTCTTTTTCAATTTTTTTTAAGATCCATTGTTTAATTTCAGTGATCATTTTTTCTCCTTTGTACTTGAAATTTAATTTTTGGGGTTTTTGAAACTTAATGAAATCAATTAGTTAAAAACAATTTACATAATAACCATAACAACCACAATAATTACTATAATTATTATAAGAATAATAAAGAAAGTAATTTAAAATATTTTATATATTTTTATTTATTA
>Ga0180433_10011085_pt1 | contig 10743 bp, 10 predicted proteins | sample SS_ome_8_FD_132980 | JGI IMG/M metagenome (GOLD analysis project Ga0180433, IMG submission 132980) | Hypersaline lake sediment archaeal communities from the Salton Sea, California, USA - SS_1_D_1 metaG | ecosystem: Environmental > Aquatic > Non-marine Saline and Alkaline > Hypersaline >...
AAGCCTTCCTGTTCAATGATAAACGCATCATAAAGACTAGAAACAAGTAAGATCTCCCTTACCTTAAATGGCATTAGTGTGTAGACCGTTTTGCTAGCAAAATTAATGGAATCATTATCCTCTGAAGGTCTTTGTAACTGTTTGATATCATGTGTTTCATTCATTCTTCCGCATCACCAAAATTGAGTTAACCCATGATAATAAAAGGTAACTATTTTAAAACTTATTGATGAAATAAAAATATTATTCGTTGTAAAAAAATTACTTAAAAAAAAGAAAAAATGAAAGGGAGGGATTTAGACTATCCCTTGATCTAGCATTGCATCTGCAACCTTTACAAAACCTGCAACATTGGCACCAATGACATAATTGACCCAGTCACCATCTTTACCATATTTGACACAGGCGCTATGAATATTTTGCATAATGCGTTGTAGTTTCTCATCGACCTCTTCACGGGTCCAAGCAAGTCTCATGCTGTTTTGTGACATTTCAAGACCGCTAACCGCTACACCACCAGCATTTGCTGCTTTACCCGGAGCAAATAAGATCTTAGCTTCATGGAACACCTCAACACCCTCAGGAGTTGTTGGCATATTTGCACCCTCAGAGACACAGATACATCCATTATCTATTAATGCTTTTGCATCATCTTTGCTGATCTCATTTTGAGTTGCTGATGGAAATGCAATATCACAGGGCACGGTCCAAGGGCGTTTTCCTGCGGCATACTCAACACCATATTTTTCAGCATATTCTTTTATCCTGCCTCTCTTCACATTCTTTAATTCCATGATGTAGGCGAGTTTGTCCTTATCCATACCATTTGGATCGTGAATCATGCCAGATGAGTCAGAGAATGTTACGACCTTTCCACCAAGTTGTGTGACCTTTTCCGCGGTAAACTGAGCAACATTTCCAGAACCAGATATCGCAACCGTCTTTCCTTTAAATGATTCTTTTTTTGTCTTAAGCATTTCAGCGGCCATATATGTCGAACCGTATCCTGTTGCCTCAGGCCGAATAAGACTACCGCCCCAGTTCAATGCTTTACCGGTAAGAACCCCTGTGAATTCATTACGAAGACGCTTGTATTGACCGAACATGTATCCGATCTCACGACCACCGACACCAATATCTCCAGCTGGAACATCCGTATTTGGTCCAATATGGCGGCTTAGTTCTGTCATAAAACTTTGGCAAAACTTCATCACTTCCATATCTGATTTTCCTTTTGGATCGAAATCAGATCCCCCCTTTCCACCGCCAAGTGGAAGTTGGGTCAGGCTGTTTTTGAATATTTGTTCAAATGCAAGGAATTTAAGGATACTAAGATTGACACTTGGATGGAACCTAAGTCCCCCTTTATATGGTCCAAGGGCACTGTTCATCTCAATTCTATATCCTCGGTTGATATGGATATCTCCTGCATCATCAAGCCATGGAACTCTAAACATAACAACTCGTTCGGGTTCAACTATTCTATCAAGAACTTTGGCTTTCTTATACCGTGGGTGTTTGTTGATAAAGGGCATTACCGATTCAACTACCTCACGAACGGCCTGCAAAAACTCTTTTTCGTTTTGGTTTTTGCCAGAAACCATGTCCATAAAATTTTCAATATCTTTTTCAACGCTCATTGCCTTCACCCATAAAATAGGTATCTCTCCGAATTGTTCTCTCCTATTAAAATATTATGATGGGGTAAAATCGTAATAAAGTTATAATATTACTGAAATACTTACCATTTTTCTAATATTGTACTGCAAATAATGGTATAAAGTAAATATCTATGAATATGGAAAAAGATGAAAAATTCCAAAGTTTTTTTAACATTACTTGTCTTATGAAATATGTCATTAAACAAATGATAAAACATTAAAGAAAAATCATTTTATATCGAGGGGAAGAATGGAAAAACAAGTGTTTACAAACGATGAGATCATTGCACAAATCCAGGAAAACAATGTTCTTTTCATCCGCCTTCAATTCTTGGACATCCTAGGCATACCAAAAAACATCGTTATACCATCTCAAAGAATAGAAGAAGCTTTAGAGGAAGGAATACATTTTGACGGATCATCCATAATCGGATATGCAACGATAGAAGAATCAGATAAGCTTGCAAAACCTGATCCATCAACATTTATAATTCTTCCAGACATCATTGAAAAAAGAACAACCGCTAGACTTCTCTGTGATATCTATGAACCTTCGGGAAAACGTAGTCCCGCCGACACAAAATATGTTCTTGAAAAGGTAATGACCCAGTCAGAAAAAATGGGCTATACCTTCAACACAGGTCCTGAATGTGAATTCTTTCTTTTCAAAAAAAATGGTGAGACAACAACACTTACGCCTAATGATTCAGCAGGTTATTTTGATCTTTCGCATAGGGATCTTGCAGAAGGAGTTAGAGCCGATATATCCCTTGCATTGGACGCATTTGGCATACAGACCTATACCTCCCATCACGAGGTATCAGACGGGCAACATGAAATCAACTTTCGTTATGCCGATGCAGTAACCACAGCAGACAGGGTTATCACGCTAAAATATGTAACAAAGGTCATTGCGACTCTTCATAACCTTCATGCAACATTCATGCCAAAACCAATACAGGGACTCAATGGTTCTGGGATGCATACACATATGTCACTTTTTACCAAACATGGAATCAATGCATTTTATGACGAACATAATGAATATTGTCTCAGCGCAACATCACAACATTTCATTGCAGGCCTCTTAAAGAACATCAAAGAGATCACACCAATACTCAACCCAACAGTAAACTCATATAAACGATTAGTACCTGGATACGAGGCACCCACATACATAAGCTGGGCAAATAGGAACAGAAGCGCATTAATTAGAATCCCTGCAGAGAAAAAGAATGGTACCCGTTGCGAGTTAAGAAGCCCGGATCTTTCTGGTAATCCCTATCTACAATTCGCATTGATGCTTGCTGCAGGATTAGATGGAATAAGAACTAAAATAGAACTTACACCACCAGTCGAAAAGAATGTCTACACCCTCACAGACCAGCAGAAAAAACGATATGGAATCGAACCGCTCCCAGAAAGCCTTGGTCATTCATTAAACATCATGGAACAAAGTGATCTTCTTAAAGAAACATTAGGCCCCCATATTTTTGACAACTATTTACATGTGAAACGTAAACAATGGGATTCATATCGTCAACAAATAACACCATGGGAAACCGAAAAATATCTCCATCTAATCTAACAAAAAAATAATGATAAATAACCACAATTCTTGCCATTGTAAAACAAATAGTTTAAATGAGAATCTAACATTACCCTGAACCACGGTAGTTTTGGATGACATTTGAAATTCGAGTCATAAGTAATACACCATTAATCGGTGAAACAAACCCTGAAACTGCAGCAAGAACCTTCTTCGAGCAGATAGGTTATCTTTCAAAGGGATCAGATCCATCAATTCCCTACACATTATTTGCAGATTATTTCATTAAACATCCAACGAAGGCATGGTATGTAGAAGAATTATCCATGCAACTTGAAACCTCAAAGCCAACAATCTACCGACATCTTAATAAACTGAAATCATTGGACATCCTTGAAGAGATCCAAGTATTTGATGATGCGACAAAACAACATAAAAAAGCTTATCGACTCAGATATGGGGATCTTAAAAAAGCATGGAACTTCGTAGAAGCTCATGTCAAGGTTGCAATGGAAAATTATGGAAAAACGGTTGAACATCTTCAAGAAATCATGATGAAGGAACAACAAAGAGGTAAATCAGATGAATGATAAACCAGAGGTCGAACTCACCAGCGGTTCAGAATATAAAATATATTCATTAGGCGCAAGGGATCGTATGGTCGAAAGCATTGGAATATTCGAAGGATATATGACGATTGGTGTAGAAGAGGTGGGATTGCTCATGCGTCTTAATGACACCGAAGGAGAAATGGCAGGAAAGATCCGTATCATTCCTCTGCATGCTGTTCTCGCAATCGATGTTCTTCAAGCAAAACCAAATGACACGAAAAAGGATGATAGTGAGATACCTCATTATGTAGGTTGAAAAAAGTATAAACATTTATCAATGCTCACTGGTTACCCTTTCATATTGGGGGAAATTGGATTAATATCCATATAATAAAAAAAAATTAGTAACCCGATTCCATTCTCTGGTGAGGAATGTGGTTTATATATGAGGGGAATCCACACCCCACCTCTTTCATAGACCAATTCCCCCCAAAATCACCTTATTAAATAGTAATGCAAAACTAGTTTTCCATCCGAAAAAAGGGTGTAGGATTATATCAGTCGAGTCTGCGCTCTGATCTTATAATTTGATAGATCATCATATACGTCATCTTCTTTTAGAACAAACATGATCTCATCAGATGATGATGATAATTGTATCTCTCTAGTCCGTCCATATCTTCCTTTAGAAATGACTCTTGCAGTGATAATTCCAAGCATATCAAGTTCAGAGATAAGATCTGCTACTCTCCTCTGGGTTAATGAATCCGTTCGTGATTTCTTACAAAGATCCCTATATATCTCATAGACCTCGCCAGTCGTGATAGGACCAGCAGTTCCTTTCTGAGAATCATGCTGATGCTGCAACACTATCGAAAGTAAAATTAATTTTGATTGAGCAGGGAGTGTACGGATGACCTCTGTAACCCTATCTGTTTCGATCTTATTTTGTGCAAGTCGAACGAATTTCTTGGAAACCCTTGATATTCCCTGACGTTCTGATAGTTCAGCAGCCATACGCAAGAGATCAAGTGCTCGACGTGCATCACCGTGTTCTTGAGCAGCAAGAGCCGCGCATAATGGAACGACATCATCATCAAGGCAATCAGGTTTTAACGCGATCAAAGCTCGTTGATTTAAAATATCCTGTAACTCGGCTGCGTCATAGGGAGGGAATATAAGATTCTCTTCCCCTAAACTCGATTTAACCCGAGGGTCTAAGAATTCAGTGAACTTGAGATCGTTTGAAATTCCAACAATAGATACCTTTGCATATTCTAAACTACTGTTTATTCTTGATAAGTTATAAAGAGCTTCATCACCCTTGAGTTTATCAACCTCATCAAGAATAATCACATTTACCCCTTTGTTCTTATCGATCATTTGTAAAAGCTTACTAAAAACCTCATCCGTGGGCCATCCTGTAAATGGTATACGTTCCGACCATTCATTAATAAAATGATTTGCAATATTTTGAAGGAGACGATATTGAGTGTCTACCACTTCACAGTTGATATAGACAAAATTGACATGTTTCCCCATCTCCTCTCCTTTTTTTAAGAGTTCTCCACCTACAAATTTTGTTACAATCGTTTTTCCGGTCCCTGTTTTACCATAGATAAAGATATTTGATGGGGTTTCACCCCTTAATGCAGGAACTAAGATGGAAGCAAGTTCATTAATCTGACGTTCTCTATGCGGTAGAACATTGGGCATATAAGATGGTCTCATTGCTTCTCTATTTATGAATAAACCATCAGAGAGTAAAAGACGGCCGAATATATCACTGTTAATGGTCTTAGCTGGAAAGAAACTCACCCCATGTATGATATAATAGGATGGTATTTAATATTATGGTATTTCAAAATTATATGGAGAAAAACCACATATATTTGTCTTATGAGGGGGGCCTTGATTTCTTGTGGAACTGTTTTTTATGTGTGTTATTCGAATTACATTTACCTAATTCTATATTTGATTAAATGAAAACATTCAAATATATTCATCCGTATACATTAATGGATATACTCACGTCTTATAATTTTTTAAAAACTTCACATACTCACTTTTTTTGTTCCACTGGAAATATGGGGGTCCCTTTACCCTATGAAACTGGAGATAACACACTCATATATGATTTACAAAAAAAATTTCAACATACAATTTAAATAGTAACTATCCACAGCACAAACAAAGAGAAAAAACCAGATATGGTCATTGAAACCATATCAAAAGGTCATGAACTTAATGTCCAATGATTACAACATCCTTTACAGATTTGATCGATGAGAACGGGAAAATCAGATTTCCTTGTTCATCAAGATGATATAATCTAGGATCCACATCATCAGAAGGTTCTATTAGAACTTGATGAAGTTGACCTGTTCTCTCATCAACTGTTGAATTCCGGAAGATCCCAAGATACAAACCTTCCTCGCTCATGACCGTCTTTCCTCTTAACTCGTTTTCCATTATCTTCATAACTTTATCCCACCTCTATATTATTTTTATTACAGATATTGAATATCTTTGTCTCTTTTATCCTTTTTGGCCATACCACTTCCAAGTTCCTTTGCAACGGCTTGATAATATTTTACCAGATCCTCAGAAAGACTAGGTCGAATGTTCTTTAAAGCCTCTTGGAAATGCTTCGATTCTACTTTCTTTACCTTGATGTTCTCTCTAAGAGCAATCATTGCTGATTCCCGGCATAACGCTTCGATATCAGCTCCAGAAAAACCATCTGTCTTCCCTGCAAGCAGGTCTAGAGAAATATCTGAAGCTAACGGCATTGCTTTTGTATGAATCTTAAATATTTCCCTTCTAGAATTAAGATCAGGAGCAGGAGTCATTATCAATCTATCAAACCGACCAGGTCTTAAAAGGCTTTGATCAATGATATCAGGTCTGTTCGTAGCACCAATGATAACAACACCTTCCATACTTTCAAGACCATCAATACTTGTCAATAACTGGTTCACAACACTTTCGGTTACATGAGATCCTGAATAAGTTCCTCTTCTCGGTGCGATTGCATCAAGCTCATCTAAGAATACAATTGATGGTGAAACCTGTTTTGCCTTTTTGAAGAGTTCTCGGACTGCTTTCTCACTTTCACCAACCCATTTACTCATCACTTCAGGGCCTTTAATGGAAATGAAATTTGCATCAGATTCATTTGCAACAGCCTTTGCAAGAAGCGTCTTTCCTGTTCCAGGAGGACCGTATAATAAAATACCTCTTGGGGCGGTAATTCCCATTCGTTTAAATACCTCAGGTTGAGACAATGGCCATTCGACTGATTCACGGAGCTGTTGTTTCACATGTTCCAGCCCACCAACATCAACCCAGCTCACTCGAGGGACCTCAACAAAGAACTCTCTCATCGCTGAAGGCTCAATTCCACGCTGAGCGTTAATAAAATCATCCATTGTGACTTCCATTTTTTCCAATACCTCCACAGGTATTGGTTTTTCCAGATCGATCTCTGGAAGATATCTTCTCAAAGCATTCATTGCAGCCTCTCTAGCAAGAGCTGCAAGGTCGGCACCAACATACCCATAGGTCTTATCAGCAAGTTTTTCCAAATTAACACTTTCAGCTTTTGGCATGCCTCTTGTGTGTATCTGAATGACCTCCTTTCTGCCGTCTCTATCAGGTGCGTCGATTCGTATCTCACGGTCAAAACGACCCGGGCGACGTAACGCTGGGTCAAGGGAATCAGGGATGTTAGTTGCACCTATCACAATAAGGTTTCCACGGCCCTTAAGACCATCCATCAACGTAAGCAATTGAGAAACAACCCTTTTTTCTACCTCTCCATGGGTCTCACTTCGTTTACCTGCAATAGCATCGATTTCGTCAATGAAGATGATCGATGGAGCATTCTTTTCCGCCTCATCAAATATCTTCCTCAAATTCTCTTCACTTTGTCCATAGAACTTACTCATGATTTCAGGACCATTGATTGTATAGAAGCTCGCTCCAGATTCATTGGCAACAGCCTTTGCGATCAATGTTTTACCTGTACCTGGTGGGCCATGGAGAAGAACACCCTTTGGAGGATCAATCCCTAATCTATTGAATATCTTTGGATGCTTGATAGGCAGCTGGATCATTTCCTTGACCTTCTCAAGCTCATCTTTAAGACCACCAATATCCTCATAGCTAACGCGAGGTCCTTCAGGTTCCATCTGTTGAGCTGCCTCTTCTTTTACCTGAATAACTGTCTCCTCGCTGATGGATACAATTCCACTAGGGGAAGTGTTCAATATTGCAAAAGGTAGCGCACTTCCAAAGAGTGCGATGCCAGGAACGATAATATTATCGCCCTTTGAAATGGGTCTTTTCAACAGTCCTTTTTTAATTAAAATCTCAATACCACTTCCAAATTGGATTTGTTGTCCTTTAGAGATCAATGGGGCAAGTGTTACAGTGTTTGCAGTACTAACAGATGCTTTTTGAATTGTTACTGTATCACCTAGCCCTGTTCCCGCATTTTTTCTTGTTAGATTATCTATCCGGATGATCCTTTTTCCTTCATCGGTTGGATGGGCTCTCCATACAACAGATGAGGTCTTCTTTGTACCTTCTATTTCAATGACATCACCAATAGAAAGGTCAAGTTCCATTCTTGTCTGATGGTCTATTCTTGCTCTACCGTATCCTACGTCTTGCTGAAATGCTTCAGAAACCTTTAACATGACATCTTTTTTGATCATATGAGCCTCACCAATAATCACTTTTTATTTCAAAGGGAATTACTATAGGTATTATTGGAATGTTTATGAGCATTCCGATAATAAGAATTTTGTTTTTTCTATTGTTTTCCCATGCAACTCACCTAAACGAATAAAAAACACATACAATCACTTCTATAAATAATTAACCCATCGTTTCTCCTTATACTATAGCGGAAAAACTGGTAACATTTTTAAAGAATGTTTTCATTCACACATATTTTTATAAATATGAATATAAAATATATAACTTTACTTATAGCGCTCATAGGGGTCGTCATCCTTTACATACTCTCACTCTATGCACAACCACCAATCATACACTTATCAGAACTACCAGATCATGAAGGAAAAATCATAACAACACAGGGAACGATCAACAAATACCATCAAACAGACTATGGCAACCAGATCATCACAATAATAGACAATGGAACAAAAGCAACCGTCTTTGCCTCAACACCAACAGATATACAATCAGGCGATGTTATCCAAGTAACAGGATCAGTAGAACAATATCAAGATACATGGGAAATAATGGTTGATGATCCCAAAGCAATACAAATACTTAAAAAATGGGATCAATCCACGACACCGCTCTGGGAAATAGCACAAAACCCCACACTATACCATGATCAAAATCTCAATGTCACCGGATACATAGACTCAATATATGAATCCTATTTATATTTCACAGACAATGAAAACGAACACACGATCCTTGTTATTCTCCCGCAAACAAATAATATAACCCTCCATACCGGTGAACTTGTAATACTCAAAGCACAATTCAACTATGACCCAACACAACTACAATATATATTCAGCATCACCGAACCCTATCATACAATAGAACCAGTATCAGGTGATTTATCAGATGCTTGATCTATTTCTAATTCTACTTTTTTGCACCCTTGGCGTACTCACAGGAATACTAACAGGCATACTACCAGGACTTCACGTAAACAATATCGCACTCATACTTCTCTCATTAACAACAACAATACTTGTTCTCCTCCAACCACTTCTAAACTATGGAATAACAACAGATTTCATCCTTATACTCATAGCACTCTTTATCATAAGCGTATCAATCTCACATACATTCCACGATACCATCCCCTCAACATTTCTAGGAGCACCAGATGAAGAAACCGCTCTTTCTGTCCTACCGGCACATACATTATTACTGGAAGGAAAAGGATACGAGGCAGTGGCAATATCAGCAATGGGCAGCTACGGTGCTATTCTATTTTGCTTTGTCCTACTTTACCCTGTTCGATTCATTATAGGAGCACCTCTCCATTTCTATAGCACACTCCAAGACATCATGCTCTACGTCCTCATAGCAATAACCATTCTCATGATCGCAACAGAAAAAGGAAAAATAAATGATATTACAGACAAAGGACTTTTTCCCTCAATCGTAGGAATGATCTTTGCAACATTCCTCTTTTTTCTCTCAGGAATCTTTGGCATCCTCGCATTGGATCTCCCCGTACAATCACCCATTGGATTGGATTCACCTGTTCTCTTTCCAGCTCTCTCAGGCCTCTTCGGACTGCCCACACTTCTAACGTCATTAGCAACAAAACCAAAGATACCAGAACAAAATCTTACACTATCAGATCTATCACAAAAAGAGAAAAAATCCTCAATCCTTTCAATAACAACTGGTTCAGCAGCAGGCATCCTTGTTTCAATAATACCAGGCATCACCTCAGCGGTAGGTACAATACTAGCAATGAACGTTCGAGGCGAATCAGATAAAAGACAAACAATCGTCACCCTCTCAGCAGTAAACACAGCATGTGCGTTCTTCGTCGTCGTCGTCCTCTATATCATCCTACGATCAAGAAGCGGAGCGACACTTGCGGTCACGCAGCTTGTAAACATACAAGAATGGACCCAGATCATTATGCCTGCAAACCTCATCTATCTCCTAATCGCATTACTCTTTGGAGGAACTCTTTCATATTTCTTAACATTAAAGGTCGGAAAGCTCTTTGCAATGTATTTCTCAAAAATACCCTACCAGCCCCTTGTAACCTCAACCATCTCACTTATAGCGATCCTCGTGTTCCTCTTCACTGGATTCACAGGGCTCCTCATACTTCTTGTAGCAACATTCATTGGACTCCTACCTGTCCAATGGGGGGTGCGAAGAAGTCATTGCATGGGGATTCTCCTCTTTCCCATTATTCTATACTTTCTCTAAGCATTTCCTCTTTTAACAAAGGGAT
>Ga0180433_10011087_pt1 | contig 10742 bp, 11 predicted proteins | sample SS_ome_8_FD_132980 | JGI IMG/M metagenome (GOLD analysis project Ga0180433, IMG submission 132980) | Hypersaline lake sediment archaeal communities from the Salton Sea, California, USA - SS_1_D_1 metaG | ecosystem: Environmental > Aquatic > Non-marine Saline and Alkaline > Hypersaline >...
GGCAAGTGGAAATCCTTCCTGGCTCAGATTGCTGACTTTGTTGTTGAAAGGAATAAATAATAAGGTATAATAAAAATATGAAGACGGCAAATACAATATTAAGTCATCAGACCAAGGAGCTGTTTGATTTTATTGACGTTACAGAGGAAGTAAAAAAGTTTGTTTCTGAAAGCTCCATTAAGAACGGCTTGGTCAATGTGCAGATTATGCATACCTCAGCTGCCCTGCTTTTTAACGAAAACGAGCCCCTGCTTTTGGAAGACATCAAGGCTAATCTGGAAAAGATAGCTCCCAAGGATGCCGGCTACGGCCACGACGACTTTGACCGGAGAATCGTCAATGTCTGTGAGGATGAATGCGTCAATGGTCATTCCCACTGCAAGGCTATTAGGTTGCCTTCGACCATCACCCTGAACCTGATTGAAGGAAAGCTCCAGCTGGGCCAGTGGCAGAGAATTATGCTGGCTGAGCTTGATTCTTCCAGGCCCAGAAAAATCCAGGTGCAGGTGATCGGAGAATAACAAATAATTGCCAGCTCATGGACAAAGTAGTCCTTGTCGACAAAAACGACCGGGTACTGGGCCTGCATGACAAATTAAGATGCCATTCTGGCAAAGGAATTCTTCACCGGGCCTTCTCGGTGTTTATTTTTAATAAAAAAGGGGAGGTTTTGCTGCAACAGAGGAGTGGGCAAAAGCTCTTGTGGCCACTTTACTGGAGCAATACTTGCTGCAGTCATCCCCAAAGAGGAGAAAGCTATGAGCAGGCAGGCCAGAGAAGGTTGCAAACAGAAATGGGTTTTACCTGTCAGCTTAAGAAGATCGGCATCTTTCAGTATCGGGCAAAGTACAAAGATAAAGGATCAGAAAACGAGCTCTGCGCTGTTTTAGTGGGAAAGCATGACGAAGAAGTTTCTCTCAATTTAGTAGGGGTAGCTGCTTACAAATGGGTAGATTTTCAGGAGCTCAAAAAAGATATTATGGTAGACCCTGGCAAATACACACCTTGGCTGAAAATGGAAATAGAAAAGTTTTTTCTATTTAGAAAAAAATATGCTTGAGAACGAATTAACCTTTTTAATTAAAAAATTGCCAGAAGATCTGGAAAAATATCCCAAAAATGAAATTCGGCAGGGTTATTATTCTGATATGCCCTCGCCTTTGAGAATCCGTGACGAAGGCGGTAAGTTTAGTTTAACTAAAAAGCTTAAAATTAAAGAAGATGACTTCAGCCGTTATGATGAAATAGATCTGCTGATTAAAAAAGAGGAATTTGAGAGATTGTGGTCTGTCTGCAAGAAATCTTTAAGCAAAACCCGCTATTATTATCCGATCGGTGACTTAATGACTGAAATTGATATTTTTTACGGCAAGCTAGAAGGATTAAAGACGGTGGAGGTGGAATTTTCAAGAGAAAAAGACCGAAAGAAGTTTGTTCCGCCAGAATGGTTCAGCTATGATATCACGCAGGAAAAATGGTCGGCAAATTCAGTTTTATCGGATATGAGTTACGAGGAGATTGTTAGTTTGGCTGATAAATTGTAAGTTTTGTGGCAAAAGCAGGTAAAAGAGGGCGGTTTTTGACAAGCAATAGGGCTTATGGTAAAATATGATGAAGGCGGGAAGGGCCCAAAAAGCATATATTTTATGTCCCAAAAAAGAATTCTTACTGGAGATCGCCCCACAGGATCTTTACACTTAGGACACTACGTGGGGTCTCTGAGAAACAGAGTAAAACTTCAAGATGATTATGAATGTTTTTTTATTATAGCCGACTACCAGGTTTTAACTGACCATCTCCATAATACGAATAAAATTGCTCAAAATATACGGGAGATAATATTAGATTATCTTTCTGTGGGGATAGATCCCAAGAAAAGCGCTATTTTTATCCAATCAATGATTCCCGAGATTGCCGAATTGACCATGTATTTTTCGATGATTACCAGCTTCTCTCGTGTGCAAAGGAACCCCACGGTTAAAGAAGAAATGAGGGCAGCTAAAATCGGTAAAAAAGAAGTGAGCTATGGGTTTGTTGGCTATCCAATTTCTCAGGCAGCTGATATTTTGGTGGTTAGGGCAGATCTTGTCCCCGTGGGAGAAGACCAGATAGCTCACCTAGAACAAACGCGGGAGATTGCTAAAACCTTTAATAAAACCTTTGGAGAAGTTTTTCCGGTGCCCGAGGGCCTGCTTGGAAAATTCCCCCGTTTGCCGGGCATCGACGGGCAGAAAATGTCAAAAAGCAGAAACAACGCTATTTATCTTAAAGACTCACCCGAGGAAGTTGCTAAAAAAATTATGCGGGGTTATACCGACCCTACCCGCATTCGTGCAACAGACCCCGGACACATAGAGGGAAACGTGATTTTTACTTATCTTGACGCTTTTTGTCCAAATGAGGAAGAGCTGAAAGAATTAAAGTTAAAGTACCAAAAGGGAAGAATTGGGGATGTAGAGGTGAAAAAAAGAGTAATTGAGATTTTAAACAATTTCCTAAATCCGATCAGAGAAAAAAGAAAAGAATTAGAGGCAAATCCGAGATTGGTTGAGGAGGTGCTGACCAGCGGCATTGAAAAAACCAGAAAAGAGGCAGTGGTTACGGCAAGGTTGGCGAAGGAGGCAATGTGCCTTGATCACCGTTCATTTTTTCCTCGATAAATAACAAGAAAAGTAACTTTTTATGAAAAAAATAACTAATTTATCCCGAAAGACGATTCTCGTTTTGGGGGCCGGGCATATCGGCGAAGCCTGTATTTTTAAGTTTATAGAACACGGCGCCAAGAAAATTATCTTACATACGCTTACCGAGAAAGAAGCAAAAGACGTTTTTAACAAAGTTGAGCCCCACGCAAGAGGCAAAACAGAGCTTTTGAAATCTTGGGGAGACATTCTGCTTCCTTACTCTCTCGTTAAAAAAACGTCTCAAAAAATTATGTCTTCTCAGGAAGACATTTTATGTCTCCTGGAATTTAATTTCGCTCCACTGAGTAACGAATTATTAGAGAGAAGCTTCTTTTATACTCTAATCAAGAAACATAAGCCAGACATTATTGTTGATACGATTAATACGGCGACCGTGGTGGGCTATGCGCATGATCCTTATTCCCTGGCAAGAAAAGTTCTGAAAAATAGAATCAGAAACGCCCAGCTGTTGCTTCTTTTATCTGATCCTGTTGCGCCGCTGATAAGGTTTACCCAATCTTTAAAACATATCATAGATAATATAGGCATTGAGTCCTATATCAAGGTTTCCACGACCGGACTTGGGGGTATGGGGGTAAATTTAGCCTATACCCACGGAGACTTAAACGAACCCGGCATGTCTAGCGGTATTTTGGGAAAGGTGGCAGCGGCAGGCGTTATGCATCAGTTGTTTTGGTCATTATCGCATACTCCCGGATGTAATATTAAGGTTATTGTCCCCGCTACTTTAGTGGGGTGGCAATATGTTGGCTATGGTGATTTTCGTTCTCATGGCGCCACCAATTTATACAAAACACAGATACCGCCAAAACAAAAGTTTGGCAAAAACAAGCAGATCATTCCTCAGAGGGCAAGAACGTTAAATGATACCATTAAGATATCGTATGTAGATTCTGGTGAAAATAATGCCTATAGTCTGCACGAAATGATGGCTATAACATCTTTGGGGCAGATGGAAGCTGTAACGCGCGAAGAAGTAGCAGAGGCAGTGTTGGAAAGCATCTTCGGCTCTACTAAATACGATATTTTAACCGTGCTTGATTCCGCGACACTCACTCCATCGTACACGGCAGCGATTCAGCGGGGGTATATATTTGAGAGGATGAAGGAGCTCGAAAAAAAGGCCGAATATCCCAGCATCGCGACCCATAATTTAGGACCAACCGTTTCTAAACATCTTTTTGAGCTCTATGTTTTATTCCAGGTGGCAGAAAATTCAATTGAGAAGCTGTTAAAAAGTTCACCCCAGAAATTGGCCTATCTTATAAAGAAATATTTTGAGCAAGACAACGAAATTATTAGATATGCGCTTTCACTGGGGGTTCCCGTTATCGATAGCGAGAACAATTTATATATTCTTGACAACGCCTTTGTCCCCGAAGATAAAAAAGAATTAAAAAATGCATCAGCCAAAATTTTAGAAAAATTTATTGCCAGCGGCTGGGCTGATTTTAGAAAGAAAACAATCGCAGGCTGGTTGAACAAATTAAGAAGATTAGAGAAAGAAAGAGCTAGAATTAGCTCAAATGTTTCTATCCCCCTTGCGAGAAATTGGCAAAATTTAACCGGTGAAAATCTTGGAGAAATATTGGGATATGTTTATTCTATGGAGGGGGGGAGCCGGAAAAAGGAATTATAGGTTAAGAAATTCATCCCAAAAGACCCTTAAATATTTATTCGGCGTAGAAGAAAATTCTTCTTTCGGCATCAGAAATCGCGCCTTGACCGCGGTTTTTTTTATTTATTGTGGATTAAGCTGAAATTTAGTATAATATAAAAAATGAAGGAATATCAGACCATCATAATCGGAGCCGGGCCGGCCGGCCTGATAGCTGGCAGGAACTTGAATGATTTTTTGATTCTGGACAAAAAAAGCAAAATAGGCGAGCCCGTACAGTGCGGAGAAGGAATTAGCGCGGGAGCTCTAAAAAATCAACAGATTGAATTAAAAGATAACTGGGTTAATTGTCAGATTCACAGGGTAAAAAGAGTGATGCCCAATGGTAAGTGCATAGGCAGACGTCAGCAGGACCCACTCGGTTATATTATAGACAGGACAGTTTTTGAGAAATATTTAGCAGAGCCCATAATAGATAAAATAAAGCTGGGTTGCGAAGTAGAAGGGCTTGAGTTTATCGACGGTTATTGGCAAGTATTTACCAAAAACAGAGAATCGTTCAAGGGTAAGTATCTAATTGGGGCTGATGGTTTTGATTCTGTTGTGAGGAGGGTTGTTTTTCCGGAAAATCACGATAAAATGAAATTTTATCCTGCGATAGAATACCTAGTGGAAACCGAAAAAGAGCTGGACTGCTCAGAAATCGAAATGTTTTTTGATAATAATAAATATCCCGAAGGATATCCCTGGATTTTTCCTAAATCAAAAAACACGGCCAATATCGGAATTGGCGGCAGGAATATCAAAATGTCAGATTTTCAAGATTTTCTGGAAAAAAATGTTAAGCCAAAATACGGGAAATATTTATTACTAACAAATAAAAGCGGGGTTGTTCCTATAGCTGGTCCGTCAGTAACTGTTTTTAAAAACAATACATTTTTATTGGGGGATGCAGCTGGCTTGGCTGATCCCTTCGTTAAGGGCGGTATGTATCAGGCAATGGTTTCAGCTAAAATAGCCTCAGGGTGCATATTAGAAAACCAGACCCATGATTATCGGACCAGACTGCAATCTGTCCGCCTTCTGAACAAAAAAGCTTACAAGGCCAGCCAGATATTTTATAGTTTCAGTAAAGAAGTATTTAATGAGCTGGGAGAGATTTTGGAAAATCGAGGCACTTCCTATTTAAAGAGTTTTTCTGGGGTCAGGGCCCTGTTGTCAAAACCCAACCTGAGAAAGAATGTGTCAAATTTATTTACATTTCTTAAGACTTGGTGGGAAAATAGCGACTATTTATGGTAAAATTACTTAAAAGCATTTGGAATGAGTTTATTTACGGAGGGCACTTAATTGCATTAGGAGCAGTAGGAATTGGTTTAACTTTTATTATTTTAATCGAAAAACCGGTTCTACTATCTCCCTTAATAATCATATATCTCCTGACCTTTGTTTCCATTCTTCATAATAGATATAAGGAAAAAGAAATTGATTTTTTGACAAATCCCGAAAGAACCAAATTTTTAGAAAAGTATTTTCAAAACACCCCTCTAATTATCTTACTAATATCGACGACCATTTTAGCCATTTTAATAATAGACAACGCCATAGCATCTTTATTTTTTTTAATCTTATTGGCAATAGCTATACTGCTTTATACAAAATATTTAAAGCACCTAACAAGTAAATTATGTGGTCTCAAGAATGTAATTTTCTCTTTAATCGTTTCCCTGTTGTTGATTTTTATTTCTATTTATTATGCTTACGATTTTCTGGAACCACTATTTATTATAATTTTTACTTTTTGTTTCTTAAGAATGTTAGTAAACACTATTTTCTTGGACATAAAAGATACGGAGGGCGATAAAAAAAACAAACTTAAAACGTTTCCTATCGTCTTTGGTCGCAACAAGACAATATTTATTCTCAAAATAATTACGCTTATTTCTGGCATTTTATTAATATTTGGAGTTCTGGCAAGACTTATCCCGCAGCATTCATTAGCGTTGCTATTCGTTATTCCATATAGTTTTTATTATTTTAAAAAAGCCGAAAAAGATAAATATTTTAATCTAGTAAATTATGTACTGGCTGATGCAGAGTTTGTTTTGTGGCCGATCGTCATCATAATCGTAAAAACTTTTTAATATGATAGACTTTTTTCTCATAAATAAAATTTTAATGCTAATAGTTGCCTCTTTAGGAATGTGGCTGGGGCTCTTTGTCTACTTTAGTAATAAAAACTCGAGAATCAACCAACTTTTTTTATTAATGATGCTTCTTGCTCTTTCTTGGGTTGCGCTATGTTACTTTAGCGGTATTTTAGTGGATAATTTAAAGCTTTCCTTGTTGTTGGCGAGACTGGCTTATGGAATAGCAATTTTATTTTTTATACCGTTTTTTTATTTTTTCTCCTTTCTTATACAAAAAAAATCAGCACAGTTTTTAAACTTTTTCATTCCATCGGTAAGTATATTGATATTTTTTCTTAGCACATTCACAGATTTTATGGCCATTAAAATGACCCCAATAAGAATTACGGGGGTTAATATTGGGGTTGTGCCGATTATTGGTTATGGAAAATTCTTTTATTTTGGTCTTGTTTTTTTTGTTTCAATTTTAGTAATTACGAAAATATTAAAAAAATATTTTACTGTACCCCGAAATGAAAAACTAAAGCTTCAATATTTTTTGTTCGGGATATTGATTTTCGTTATTTCTAATCTTATCTTTAACGTGGTTCTTACCTTCAGCACGGGCGATGCAAGATACTACCAGGCTGGAAATTATTCTATCATATTTCTTCTTGCTTTTACGGCCTACGCTATTATCAAAAGAAAGCTGTTTGACATTAAGGTAGCTCTGACCAGTGTTTTTGTGGGGCTGATTTCCTTACTTTTATTTTTAGACACCCTGCTGTTTACAGAAGATCTTTGGATTCAGGTTACCAAGGGTATAATTTTGGCCATGTTTTTAGTTTTTGGTTGGACGCTTATAAGAAGCGTGATGAGGGAGATAAAACAGAGGGAGAGGCTAGCTGAAGCCTATGTGAAGCTGCAGCAGCTAGATAAGGCCAAGACCGAGTTTCTTTCCATAGCCTCTCACCAGCTGAGAACGCCCCTGACTGCTATTAAGGGATACATTTCCATGATGTTGGAAGAGATTTATGGCAAGCCTCCGGAGAAGATGGTCAAGCCCCTAGAAAGTATTTACGCTTCCAATGAAAGATTGATAAAACTTGTCAATGATCTTTTAAATATATCTCGCATTGAAACAGGCAGGGTAGAGGTAAACATGGAGAATCTGTCTCTGGAGGAGCTTGTTGAGGAGGCTATTGAAGAAATGAAGCCGGTAGCTGAGAAAAGGGGTCTCTATCTAAAACTGGAAAAGTTTGCAGGCGATTTGCCAAAAACCTCCCTGGATAAAGAGAAAATCAGGCAGGTAATAACCAACATTTTGGATAACGCCCTGAAGTATACCGAGGAAGGCGGAATAGCCGTAGGCTTACAGAAAACAGACCACAATCTACAGATTAGCATCTCAGATACCGGAGACGGTTTGGGCGAGGAAGAGATTACCCATCTTTTTACCAGCTTTACTCGCGGGAAAGCTGGTACCAGGTTATGGGTAGAGGGAGCAGGTCTTGGCCTGTATATTGCCAAAAAGTTTATGGAATTGCATAATGGTAAAATATGGGCTGAGAGCAAAGGCAAAGGTCGCGGCTCAACTTTTCACATAGAGCTGCCCATTAAATCATCAGAAGAAACCCTTATTAAAAAACTATAGCATGGCAAAAATTTTAATTGTTGAAGACGAAAAATTATTAGTAGAAATGTACCGGGATAAATTCCTCAAAGAGGGGTTCGATGTCGTTTTGGCCTATTCGGCAGAGGAGGGCATTGAAGCCGCCCTGGAAGAAAAGCCAGACTTGATACTGCTAGATATTTTGCTGCCCAGAGAGAACGGGCTGGGATTTTTGGCCAAACTGAGAAAGCATCCTGAAACAGCTTCTATCAGGGTGGTGGCTTTTTCCAACTACGACGACGCTGTTACCAAAAAAGAGGCCATGCAATTCGGAGCCAAAGAGTATTTAATCAAGACCAACTACACTCCCCAGGAGGTGGTTGATAAAGTAAAGAAATATCTTCAATAACCATGGAAAGGATCCTTATTTCCCAAACGCCAGGTTATCTTGGCAAAGAAGTTACAATCTGCGGATGGGTCAACACCAGAAGAGACCACGGCGGCATTGTTTTTATTGACTTGAGAGACGCTTCTGGCATAGTTCAGGTGATTTTAAAAGCAGAGAAGGCTTCGGGCATAAAGCCAGAATGGGTTCTTTGCATTAAGGGCCTGGTTAAAGAAAGGCCCAGGGGCATGCAGAATCCCCACCTGCTAACCGGCAAAGTGGAAATTCAGTCAGAGAACCTGCAGGTTCTATCTAAAGCAAAAACCCCGCCCTTTTCAATTGAAGGCGAAGGTTATGATATTTCAGAAGAGAAAAGGTTAAAATACCGCTATTTGGATTTAAGAAGAGAAAGAATGAGGAATAATTTGCGATCCAGGCAGAGGGTTATTCATTTTATCAGGGATTTTTTAATAAACGAGGGTTTTCTGGAGATAGAAACTCCTCTTTTAACCAAGTCAACTCCCGAGGGGGCTAGGGACTTTTTAGTACCAGCCAGACTGCAGCCCGGTCTTTTTTACGCTCTTCCCCAGAGCCCTCAGCAGTACAAGCAGCTGTTAATGGTGGCCGGCCTGGAAAAGTACTTCCAGATAGCCAGATGCCTAAGGGATGAGGATCCGCGGTCCGACAGGCAGGCAGAATTCACCCAGCTGGACATAGAGACGTCTTTCATGGATCAGGCAGAAATCTTGCAGTTGATTGAGGGACTTTTTGTAAATATTGTTAAAAAGCTTTTCCCGGAAAAAAGAATCAAGGAAATTCCCTTCCCGAGAATTTCTTACCAAAAGGCCATGGAAAAATATTCTAGCGACAAGCCCGATTTGAGAAACAACAAAAACAATCCGGATGAACTGGCCTTTTCCTTTATAGTGGACTTTCCCATGTTCGAGTGGAAGAAAGAGGAGAAAAGATGGGATGCGGTTCACCACCCCTTTACCATGCCTCAGACAGAAGACGTCAAAGAAATCAAAAAGAACCCCCAAAAAGTTTTGGCCTTTCAGTACGATTTAGTTTTAAACGGGGAGGAGGTCGGCGGAGGAAGTCTGAGAAGTTACCGGTCAGAAACCCTGCAGGCTGTTTTTGAAGTCATGGGCCACAATAAAGAAGCTATTAAGAAACAATTCGGCCACCTGCTTAAGGCTTTTGAATACGGGGTGCCGCCACACGGCGGAATCGCCGTAGGCTTTGACAGGTTTTTATCCATTCTGGTCAATGAAAAAAACATCAGGGAGGTGATAGCTTTTCCCAAGACAGGCGACAATCGTGATTTAATGATGGAGGCTCCTTCTGATATTTCAGAAAGCCAGCTAAAAGAACTGAGCCTTAGAATAAACAAAAGGAAGACTAAGAAACGGCTTTTTTAGAAAGCCATGCAGCTAAAGAACCTGGTTACAATTTTGCGCAAAAACTTGGGGATTATACTCCTTGTTTTGTTTTGCTGTCTTTTTTGCTGGAAAGTTCAGGTTATGCAGGCTGAATTGCAATTTCTTAATTCTCAGATCCTGAACAACCTGGAACGCCAGAGAGAGCTGATGCAGGATTTGCAAAAACTGAAGCCCTATCGCAAAAAGGGGCAAGAAGACCCCGATCTTACAGCCAGAGCGGCCATTTCTGTCTTAATTGGCAAAGAGAGCAGGGAAAAAATTCTTTTTGAAAAGGATATTGACAAAATCCTGCCCATAGCCTCAGTCAGCAAATTGATGACAGCTTACGTTAGTCTGAAGAATTACGAAGAATCTTACAGAACAAATAATCTTCTCCATTTGCTCTTGGTGGGGTCGAGCAACTGGGCATCTGAAGAGTTAGCTCAGATCATGGGCCAGGAAGAATTTATTCTGGCAATGAATTCAACAGCTCAAGAACTTGGCCTGGAAAACACTTATTTTTCAAACCCCAGCGGGCTGGATCAGGAGGATTTTAATTATTCTACCGCTAAAGACCTGGTTAAATTCACCAGGCATTTATTTGAAGAAAAGTCTCCCGTCTGGAGGATTAGTCTGCTTAAAGAATACAACGGCGTCAGCAACACCAACGAGCTCTTGGGAAGGGTTCCGGGCATTATCGGCGGCAAAACGGGAGGGACAATTAAAGCGGGGGAGTGTCTTGTTTTGTCGACCGAAGCTCCCGATAACCAGGGCTATATTATAAGCATTATTCTGGGGTCAGCCGAACGTTTTGCAGAAATGGAAAGACTCTTAAACTGGGTTCAGGCTTCCTACATATGGTGAAAAAACAC
>Ga0180433_10011088_pt1 | contig 10742 bp, 6 predicted proteins | sample SS_ome_8_FD_132980 | JGI IMG/M metagenome (GOLD analysis project Ga0180433, IMG submission 132980) | Hypersaline lake sediment archaeal communities from the Salton Sea, California, USA - SS_1_D_1 metaG | ecosystem: Environmental > Aquatic > Non-marine Saline and Alkaline > Hypersaline > Sediment...
AGGAGGTGGCCCTACCCGCCGGTGTAACCTGAGAGAACAACTCAGGGATGACGCCTGTGACACCACTTGACAGGACGTGGCCCTGACCGCGGTTACTTTAGTGTGGATAATATCGAGCAGGAAGGGAAAGGTATAGAGCTGCTTATAGCCTCAGAGCGTGAAGGTAAAGAGGAGCCTCAACAAGCAAAGGTATATTCGTTGGAGAGATTCGACTATGTTAAAGAGACTGACTCGTGGCGGTGTCCCGGAGGAAGGCTTCTGGTGCGCGAGCAGAAACAGGAAATCATGGGACGGCCGTTACTCAGACGGTATATCTGTCCTGACTGTGAAGGTTGCCCATTAAGGAAACAATGTCTCAGGCCGGGAGAGGAAAATCGTACCCTGCTGGTAAAGAGAAAACAGCTTATCCGGGCAGAGATGAGAGCCCGGCTGAAGATCCCGGAGAAGCAGGCCGTCTATCGGAAGCGTAAATGGGTGGCGGAGCAGAATATCGGGCAGATAAAGGAAGGCATGGGCTTTCGGGGACTAACCGTGAGAGGCAAGGTGTACGCCCGTGCCCAGTGGCTCCTTGCGCTAGCGGTACACAACTTGCTGAAGGCAGTAAGATTTATCGTAAGATTAAGAAGACAGGAGGTAGCCCTAGCAACAAGCTAAGGAAACTAAGGGAACTTATATGTAGTTGTAGGCCCGATTTCTCCCGGCAACCGCCCGAAAAGGTGCGGTAGATCCGAGAAAGAGTGAACAGTGTTAATTCCTACAATCTTGCTTGCCGGACAGACTCGTGTCTCAAGCTGCTAGTCGCTAATCCTTTTTTGCCCTTTGACGCGTGAAGGAGTTGTTTTCGAATCTTTTCCGAGTTACCGCAGTTTATGTCTCGAACATCTTGCCCACCCCAACCGAATTGCAGCTTTGATTCGAATATGGAAGATTCCTCATACCCTCCCGCACGGCCAAGTTTGATATAGAAGGCTCTTTTGAAATCGACATTTTCCATGATTATTCCTCCTTAACTAGGGAGAAATTCACGAGTGCAGAAGTTTTGCGTAGTAGTGAACTTGGCTACTCGAACAGGATGTGTGCGCTCTTTTTCCTACAAACCGTATTGTACAACGACGATTATTTGCCAGCAAGCGCGCGGAGAAAACCAGTAAACAGGTAACGGATCAACACTCCATCTTCATGTGTGATGCGCGACTAGAAGGTGCTGCAGAGCTGGTACAAGCTGTCTCTTCTTGAAGAAGAGTTCGGAATGCCTCCAATGTGGGCTAGCAGAGCGGATTCGAACACCACGCTTCGGTATGCCACGGGTGGGTCATGTGATTACTGATATCGAGTTAGGGGACTACGTTGTACGGCTCAACGCGGCGCTCAGATTTGTGTACCGATGCCGGACTCTGTTGTTCTTGACAGCCATGGCAACCGCGCGTTTGCTCCCAGCAAGCACCACTAGCCGCTTTCCCCGGGTAATCGCGGTGTAGAGCAGATTGCGCTGCAGCATGACATAGTGCTGGGGCAGAAGGGGAATGACGACCACAGGATACTCGCTACCTTGTGACTTGTGGACCGAGATGGCATAGGCCAATACCAGCTCGTCCAGTTCGCCCCACTCGTAGTCAACCGGGCGCCCGTCAAAGGCGACTCGCAGCTTCTGTTCCTCACTGTCGATCGCGACGACCCTCCCGATATCCCCATTGAAGGTGTCTTTCTCGTAGTTGTTCTTGACCTGCATCACCTTGTCACGAACTCGCAGGAGCCTCCCTCCCCGAACCAGTCCTGGGCTGTTGGGGTTCAGGAGACTCTGCAGTTCGGCATTGAGGTTGGCAACACCAACGATGCCTCGATGCATAGGAGTCATCACCTGGATGTCGTCATGAGCATCCAGCTGGAAGGCTCTCGGTAGCCGTCGGTTGACGAGTTCCTTAATCAGGCTGACGGCCTTCTCAGGTTCGCCAGCTTCAATGAAGTAGAAGTCGGTCTTGGTCCCGCGCGGTACCCTTAGCTGAGGAAGCTCACCACGATTCACTCTGTGTGCGTTGGTCACGATGAGGCTTCGCCGAGCCTGCCGGAAGATCTCAGTTAGCCTGACGGTCGCCACCCGCTCCGAGGTTATGATGTCGCCCAGGACATTCCCAGGACCGACGGACGGCAGCTGGTCAACGTCACCGACTAGAATGAGAGTCGCCGCCGGCGGTATTGCCTTGAGCAGGTGATTCATTAGGAGGATATCGATCATGGAGGCCTCATCGACTATGACCAGGTCGGCATCCAGAGGATACTCCTCGTTCCGCTTGAATCCTCCTTCACTGGGGCTGTACTCCAGCAGGCGGTGTATCGTCTCCGCCTCCCGCCCGGAGACCTCAGAAAGCCTCTTCGCCGCCCTTCCCGTTGGTGAGGCTAGGACAATCCGTTGCCCTTTCACTTCGAGTATGCGGATGAGGCTATTGACGAGCGTCGTCTTCCCCGTACCGGGACCGCCGGTGATGACGACGACCTTGTCGGTGAGGGCCTCCCTGAGGGCTTCCTTCTGCATCTCGGCCAGCTTGATCCTGTTGACGCCCTGAACCCACTCGATCGCCCTCTCTATGTCGATCTGAGTCAACTGCTTGGGGGACTCCAGCAGTGTCGTCAGCCTCCTGGCAACGTTGGTCTCTGCCACGTGAAGGGGCGTCAGGTACACTGCCTTCGAGCCCTGCATTTGCTCTATCACGATGCGCCGCTGCTCAGTGAGTGCCGTTATGGCGCCGTCTAGGCCGGTGTCTTCTACATCGAGCAATGAGGCTGTTGCCGTCTTCAGTTCCTCGTACGGATAGTAGACATGACCTTCGTCCACCAGCTCGTTCAGCACGTGGATGACGCCGGCTTCAGCTCTCATCTGGGAGCCGGGGTCAATGCCCATGTTCTGGGCGATCCTGTCTGCTGTCTTGAAGCCGATCCCGGTGATGTCCAATGCCAGACGATACGGATTCTCCTTGACGATTGATACCGCCCGGTCACCGTAGGCCTTGTAGATCTTGACGGCGTAGGTTGAGCTCACGCCCTGTCCCTGGAGGAAGACCATGACCTCCCTGATCTCTTTCTGCTCCTCCCATGCACGGGCAATCCGGTCAGTTCGAATCGGCCCTATGCCGTCCACTTCCTCCAGTCGCTCCGGGCTCTCACCTATGATGTCGAGGGTATCCAGGCCGAATCTGTCTACCAGTCTCGTCGCCATCACTGGGCCAATGCCCTTCACGAGTCCCGAGCCGAGGTACTTCTTGATGCCGGTAACGGTTGAGGGGAGAACGGAAAGGCAGCTCTCCACCCGGAACTGCTCACCGAACTTGGCATCCACCACCCACTCGCCTTTGAGTCTCAAGGTCTCGCCGGGCGCGGGTGATGGCAGTACGCCGACGATGGTGACGAGGTCGCGGCGCATAGCAGCCTGAAGCCTAGCGACAGTGAAGCCAGTCTCCTCGTTGAGGAAGACTATGCGGTCAAGGATGCCTTCAAGCGCCGTGCGTCTTCTGCTGCGGTCCCGCGCCACTTCCATGGTTACCCTCAATCAAGTAGACTATAGCAGACGAGACACTGCCCCGAAAGCGAGCACAGTGTGAAGAACCAGGCAGAGGACAGCATGGGGCGGTATCCAGCAAGCTCTGGACCTAGTAGGGACGCCTGGCGTTGCCCTGCCTATCGTGTAGTTGGTCGAGGCATGTCATTCGCGGGCACTTCAGACTTGGGTCATAAGCATTTGCAGGGCGGGCATCAACTGCTTCTTCTCGAAGAGGAGTTCGGTGACTGTTCCGTAAGGGCCACCACTGGTGACAGTGTCCGGCCCTCCAATCGTTCACATCACTATTCTGGCCGCAAAGCTGGTTCTGCGGCCTTATCGTGAGCATCCTCCAGGGGCAGAATACGGATCCCCTCTGGGGTCTGCCGGAAGGGCCGGTTGAATGCCTCGATGAAGCCTCGCCCTGGTGGTGTCGCCTGGGCCCGGACAACTGTTTTCCTTCCCTCTGGAGAGCCCTGCCGTAGATGCATCCGGTTCAGTGCCCCCCTGCGCGTTCCAGACCACAGATACTGCCCATCAGGAATCACGGCTATGCGGAGCTTTCTTCTCCTTCTTGACCTGGGTTTTGACTCTCTTCTTGTCAGTCTTAGCCCGGGCTTTATCTTCGGCGGCCCCGGCACGGGATGGCTGGGTGACGACAAAATCCCGTTGCAGCCCGGCAGGCAAGGTCGAATCCCCTGAAGCCGAAGGCCCGCGCTTCTTCCGCTGGAGCCGTTCTATCAGCAGGGTCGCCAGGTGCCTGCCGAAATACCCCACGAATCCAGCGGCAAACACCACCCCGATCCACTTCAGGACCTCGGTAACTGTGTCGCTCATGACGCCCTCCTCAGTACCTCGAGCAGCACCTCGCGCCACACACTGGCGAGCCGCCTCCGGTTGATGCGCAGCTGCGCGCTTCCCAGGCTCACCCCGTCCCTCAGGATGGGCCGAAGCTTCGCGCGGTCGAAATGCAGTCCCTCCATCAGTCTTAGGACGATATCGCCCCTTTCGGCGGTGACCGACTCCACGAAGGCCCTGGCCGCCAGCAGCTTCACCCTTACCGCGAAGAGCAGGTTCTCCACTTCCTCAGGCAGCGAACCGAACCTGTCCCTGAATGCGGCAGCGACTTCATTCACCTGCTCAGGCCTGTCCAGCCGGGCGATCTCCCGGTAGAGTTCCAGCCGGGTGGTGAGACCGGTGACGTACTCATCAGGAATGAAGGCCGGCAGGGCCAGGTCTACCACCGTGGAAGGCAGACCGGATGGTGCCGGCTCCTCCTCGGGGAGCCCTGCTCCTCCTACCTTCATCTTCTCTACCGCCGCCGTCACCATTTGACAGTAGAGATGATAGCCCACTGCGGCGATGTGCCCGGTCTGCCTTGTCCCCAGCAGGGTCCCCGCCCCGCGGATCTCCAGGTCCCGCATGGCTATGCCGAACCCTGCACCCAGCTCAGCGGCTTCGTATATGGTGTGCAGCCGTTTCTCTGCCACCAGACTGAGCCGCTGGCCGCGATCGTGGAGAAAGTAGGCATAGGCCAGTCGGGCGCCGCGCCCCACCCGCCCCCGCAGCTGGTAGAGCTGGGTCAGGCCAAGCTTGTCTGCCCGGTTGACTATCAGGGTGTTCACGTTGGGCATATCCAGCCCTGACTCGATGATGGTGGTGCAGAGCAGGACATCACTGTCGCCCTTGAGGAAATCGGCGGTGACCTTCTCGAGCTCGTGCTCGGGCATCTGACCATGGGCGACGGCGATCTTTGCCTCCGGAACGACTTCTTGCAGGTTACCAGCCACGAACGGTATGGACTGCACCCGATTATGCACGAAGAACACCTGGCCGTTGCGCTCCATCTCACGCAGGATTGCCTCGCGTACCAGCTGGTCATCATACTCGGCGACATAGGTCTTGATCGGCAACCGTTCCTCGGGAGGCGTCTCCATGGTGCTCATGTCCCGCACCCCGGTCAGGGCCATGTGCAGCGTGCGTGGGATGGGTGTGGCACTCAGGGTCAGAACGTCCACCTCGCGTCGCATCTGCTTGAGGTACTCCTTGTGCGCCACACCGAAACGCTGCTCCTCGTCGATGATGATCAGCCCCAGGTTCCTGAACTGCACGTCCTTCTGGATAAGCCGGTGGGTGCCGATGCAGATGTCCACCTGCCCACTGGCAATCCCGTTCACCACCGCCTGCTGCTCCGAAGGCGACCTGAACCTGCTCAGCATCTCCACCACTGCCGGAAACGCTTCCAGCCTCTCTCTGAAGGTGTTGTAGTGCTGCTGTGCCAGCACCGTGGTCGGTACCAGCACAGCCACCTGCTTGCCGTCTAGCACCGCCTTGAAGGCCGCCCGCAGGGCCACCTCGGTCTTGCCGTAGCCCACGTCGCCGCAGACCAGCCGGTCCATGGGCCTTTCCTTCTCCATGTCTGCCTTGACCTGCCTTTGCGCCTCCATCTGGTCCGGGGTCTCGACGTAGGGGAAAGAGGCCTCCAGCTCGTGCTGCCAGGCCGAGTCCGGGGAGAAGGCGAAGCCGGGTACTACCTCGCGGCTGGCGTAGAGCTCTAGAAGCTCCTCCGCCATTGCCTCAACGCTTTCCTTCACCCGCTGCTTGGTCCGGCTCCACTCCTGCGTACCCAGCCGGCTCAGCACCGGTGGTTGGTCTCCTCTCCCACCGAGGTAGCGGCTCACACGGTCCACCTGGTCAGTGGGGACGTAGAGCCTGTCTCCTTCGGCATAGAGCAGGACCAGGAACTCCTTTGGCCCCTGCTCGGTGAGCATTGTGCGGAACCCGCCGAAGCGGGCAATGCCGTGCTCCACGTGTACCACGTAGTCGCCGGGCTTCAGCTCGGGGGCGAGCTTGCGTCGCGGTACCGGGCGCTTCCTGTGTATCCTCTGCTCCTTGATGAAGCCGAATATCTCGGCGTCGGTGAGCAGATAGGTCTGGCCGTCCATCACCCACCCGCCCCCGAGCAGCCCCTGGACCAGAGTTACCGTTCCCGCCGGCGGGGGCTCCCGGACCTCCGTCAGCGGTGGAGCAATGATGTCCTGTTCGCCCAAAAGCTCGGATAGCCGCCCCCCCTGGTGGCTCACCACCACCACGCGCTTTCCCTGTGAGACCATGTCCCGGACCCGCTCCAGGAAAGAGGGCAGCCGTCCGGCATAGCTCGGCGCAGTGGCGAAGGGCATCTCCCGCATCTCATGCTCTCCTGGCTGTCCCCAGGAGGTGAGCTCCAGGCGCGGCACTGTGTCCGTGAAATCCCTCAGATCTGTCCAGGTGAAGTGCGGGCTGGGAAAACCACCGGGCAACTCACCTCGGGCAAGCTTGGCGGCGCGTAGCTGCTCCGCCCGGTGATGAAGGTCTTCCGCCACCAGCTCGATGCTTCTGGGATCGTCCAGGACCAGGAGGGCATGCTCGGGCAGGTAGTTGAGGACGCTGTCGGTACTGAACAAGGGGGCATAGAACTGGATGTTAGATGGTCTCTGCCGGTTGACCAGCATTGCCAGCTCCTGCTCGAACTGCTCCCGGACACGCTCGTTGCAGTTCTCCAGATGTAGTCCTGCCAGCACCGCCTCTATCTCGGCCCGGCTGCTGTGGAAGGGCGTCAGCAGCTCGGTGGCGGCCCCGACCATAATCGCCGGCACCTCTTTCTGAGACCGCTGTGTGGCGGGATCGAAGAGGCGTATGCTCTCCACGGTATTGCCGAAGAACTCCAGGCGTGCCGGCATCCGCTCTGTGGGCGGATATACGTCCACGATACCGCCTCTACGGCTTGCCGTGCCGGGCACCTCCACGGTACTCTCGATCCGGTAGCCCAGGCTATCCCATCTTTCCAGAAGACGCAGGGGGTCCACCTCCATGCCCACCTTCAGGACGTGGAAAGACCGCGCGAATGCAGCGCGAGGGGGCGTCTTCTGGACGAACGCAGCCGCCGCGGCGACCACCAGCGGCGAGGACCCGTCCCCGTTCACCAGCGATGAGAGTATTTCCAGCCTCTCCTGCTCAGCGAGGCTGTCTGAGATAATCCGCTCATAGGGTAGCGAGTCAGGTTCGGGCAAGAGCCGGACTTCTTCGTTACCGCACCAGGAAGCCAGCTGGTCATAGAGGGCCCTGGCGCTCTCGGACCGGGCGGTGACCACCATGACCGGCCGTCTCAGTCTACGGTACAGCGCGGCAATGAGGTAGGCTCTGGCGGCATGTATGACGCTCGCCGGCGCCACACCATCCTGCCGCTCCAGGTCGTCTACCAGCCGCCGGTAGCCGGGTATCTCCTCGGCCAGTGCCAGCAACCCGCTCAGGTCAGGCCTGTCCATGCTTCTCCTCAAACACCCTTAGGGCTAGCCGCAACCGACTAGCCCTCAACACTTACTATTCTATCACAGGAGGGCCGCCAGGCCCCCCTTATGGTCAGGCGCGCCTGAACAGCACCAGTGCCAGCCCGAGCGCAAGCGCGGTCATGACCGGGGTCAGGAGCAGTCCCACCTGCACACCCATCCCTTCCGCTGCCCATCCCATTACTGGTGCACCCACGGCCACTCCGGCGGTAAGCAGGGCATGGAAGACACCGGTGGCCATTCCCCGTTCGTGGGCGCAGCTGTGGTCCGCTACCAGCGCTGAGACCGACGGAAACAGGAGTCCGCACCCGGCTCCGTAGAGGGCCATAATGACTGCCAGTAAGGCGAACGCTGTCTGGGGGGAAAGCAGCGCCACCGCGACTACTGCCAGCGCCAGACCGGCAACTACTGGTTCCCGCCTGCCAGACCGATCGGAGAAGGTGCCCCCGGGAAGCTGCACCACTATGAATGCCACGGAGAAGACGGTGAGCAGCATCCCCATGTGGAAGGCCTCCATCCCCGCGGCGCGCAGGTGAATGGGTAGAAGAGTCACCACTCCCCCAAAACTGAAGTACTGGGCAAAGACGGCAGCATAGGCGATTACCAGACCCGGCCGTCGGAATAGGTGCATCAAGTCCCGCATACCCCGTCCGGCGGGCGGTGGTATCGCGGGCACCGTCCGCCCGGTCCCCGGTAGCATTCTCCCCAGGACCGCCCCCACCAGCAGGATCACGGCACCGAACATGAAGAGCCACTGGTAGCCCAGGCGTGAGGCGACAACTCCGCTGAGCCCGAAACCCAGCAGGTTGGCCGCCGCGATGGACATGCCGTAGACCGCCATCGCTCTCCCTTCCCGCCCGGGCGCTGAGTGGTTGGCAATGGCGGACATCGTCGCCGGGCCGGCAACGGCTCCGGTGATGCCGTGAAAGACCCTCACCAGGGCCAGGTGGAGGGGTGAGCGACAGAGCGAGTAGAGTAACATTCCCAGGGCGTCACCCAGCAGCCCGCCCGCAAGGGGCCACCGGTACCCCGTCCGGTCTATCAGCCTGCCGAAGAGAATATTGGCGGGAGTGTTGACAATCGAGTACAGTCCCACCAACAGGCCCGCAATCCCTACTCCGGCACCGAGGTCAGCGGCATACAGCGCTACTACGGGTACTAGCAGAGTGGTATCCAGAAACGCGATGAAGCTGACCGAGTAGACGAGCGGCAATGTCCGCGGGTATCTGATGATTCTGGCAATGCTCACCGTTCGTCATGGTAGCAGACACCGCCCCGGCGGGTAAACCGTCTGTCCTGCAGATGGCCGGTCCGCCAGGGTTCTGCCCTGTGCTATAATGACCTCAGTTCAGCCTGGAGCGGACTCGTGGCCGCAGAGAAGGATAGAGCCTGCACATATCGCCGCATCGTTGCCAAGTTCGGCACGAGCCTTCTTACCGGAGGCAGTAACCACCTCGACCTGGAGGCGATGTCCGGTCTGGTGGCGCAGATAGCCGCGCTGCACCGGAGGGGCTGCGAGGTGCTGGTGGTCTCCTCCGGGGCTATCGGCGCGGGGCGAAGCAAACTCGGCCTCAGCAGGAAGGTCAGGGGAATCCCCTACCGGCAGGTACTCGCCTCGGTGGGGCAGAGCCGCTTGATGAACACCTATGACCTGCTTTTCGGAGAGCACGGCATAACAGTGGCCCAGGCCCTGCTTACCCGGGCCGATCTCACTGACCGCGCGGGCTACCTGAACGCTCGCAATACCCTTCTAGCCCTGCTTGATCTGCGCGTGATACCCATCGTCAACGAGAACGACGTCGTCGCCGTGGACGAGATCCGCGAGGCCAAGTTTGGTGACAATGACAATCTCTCCGCCATGGTCGCCAACCTGGTTGACGCCGATCTGCTGCTGATACTGAGCGATATCGCCGGGCTGTACACGGCTGACCCCCGTCGCAACCCGGAGGCCCGTCTCATACCACGGGTAGAGCGTATTGACACCGGCATCGAGCGCCTGGCCTCAGGTAGTGCCGGGAGCTCGGGCACGGGCGGTATGGCCACCAAGATAGAGGCTGCCAGGCTGGCTACCGCCTCAGGTGTGACCGTGGTGATCGCCAGCGGACGCGAGCCGGATGTCATCCCGCGGGTAGCCTCCGGAGAGGGTATCGGGACGTGTTTCCCACCGACTACGAGCAAGCTGGAAAGCCGCAAGCGCTGGATGCTTAGTGGCCTCTCCACCAGGGGGAGGCTGGTGGTAGATTCGGGGGCTGCCCTTGCCCTGAAGAAGCACCATCGCAGCCTCCTTGCCGCTGGTATCGAGCGCGCCGAGGGCAGGTTTCAGCGGGGCGATATCGTGGACGTCCTGGACCCTGACGGTAACCAGGTAGCCTGCGGTATCACCAACTACAGCGCTGCCGACATCACTGCTCTCAAGGGCGCCCACTCGGGCAGGATTGCCACGATACTGGGCTACGACTACGGCTCGGAGATAGTCCACCGGAACAACCTGGTGGTGGCCTAGAGGAAGGCGGCCGCGCCCCAACGCGTGCAAGGCTGGCGCTGCTGAGCGGATAGCCGTGTGCCCCGGGCCGTGCGCCGGACATATTCTTCCGGCAAGGGTACCTTCTCGAGCATCCGTAACAGGTTATGGGTGATGATCACCTGCAGCCTCATCCGCCCGCATTGGCAGGGTCCCTCGGCCCGTTCTCTTATCACTCCTTCCTTCTCTTCCTTCCACGCCTGCACTGGCTCAGAATCTACGGATTGAGGGGGCGAGCAGGCCATCCGTGTTGCGTCAATAGAAAGTGTTACCGAGAAGGTAGTGGTTGCCTCATAATCCCGGTTACCGAAGCCTTTCTCCCCTTCCGTGGTTGAGTAGTTGGATACCTTGTAAGGGCCCATAGATG
>Ga0180433_10011089_pt1 | contig 10742 bp, 16 predicted proteins | sample SS_ome_8_FD_132980 | JGI IMG/M metagenome (GOLD analysis project Ga0180433, IMG submission 132980) | Hypersaline lake sediment archaeal communities from the Salton Sea, California, USA - SS_1_D_1 metaG | ecosystem: Environmental > Aquatic > Non-marine Saline and Alkaline > Hypersaline >...
TGCCCCCGCTTCTTCGCGTAGTGTTTTCGCTTCGCGTCCTCCGGTTGAATATACGCTCGGCTGTGTCGAGCGAACTGCTTACTGATAATCACGTTCGCCTGGATCAAGCTCATAGACGGATCAAAGCCCCACGCTCGCAAGTGCCGCGCCTGCTTGAACGTGCAGATGCCGCACTCGGCCCGCCTTCGTAACTCCCGCACCAATCGCTCGCCCTCAAGTCGCGTCAACCCCTTTGTATTCACGCCCGCCTTTTCGAGCGTGGCCTTGGCCTTCTCCGTTATGAATTCCTCGTCCCAGAAACCCGGCTCCGGCAGATCGACTTCCGGCATCGCGAGGACGCCGAACGGGTCTACTGCTGTCCGCTTGAGCTTCGCCTCTGCAATCAGTTTCTTGCGCCGCTCCCGGCGTAGCTGTTCCTCGTTGGCAATAGCCGCCAAGACCGCATTGATAACATCTGGGGATTCTTCGCCCTCTTCGCGCGGCTCGCGGAGCATGTCCCTTGCGGCCTCTTGGACAACTTCATGGAAATTGCCTGTCAGTATGTCCGAGGACGTGCAGAGTTGGTGCTTGAGCGATGCGCCGACGAGATCGACTATCAGGCAATCCTTCTTGCCTGGGATTGGGCAGCGGTGCCCACCGCGCAACCCTCGGCCGATTGCTTGAGCGTATAGGGTCCGAGAGTTGGTCGGCCTCGCCATGACAATGCAGGCCGTCGCTGGAGCATCGAATCCCTCGGTCAAGACCATGCAGTTGACGAGAAACTGGAAGTGCCCCTCTTTGTATTGATCGACCAATCTGCGGCGCTCTTCCTCCGGCGTGTCCCCGCAGATCGCAGCCGCTCCGGCCTTTGTGTAGCGTGGAATTATCGCGGCTATCGCCTTAGCGGTCGCGACGCTCGGCGTAAAGACAAGAGTCGGACGATTGCCAGCCAAGCGAACGCAGGGAACCACGATCTTGTGGAGCACTTCTTCTTCGTTAATTATCCGGTCGATGTCCGTAGCCGACAAGTCACCCGTGCCGGTCTTGCGGGCCGAAGACCAATCAAGGCCCTCGACTTCAACGTACTCCTGGCGCAATCGACAAAGCCAACCGTCTTCAATCGCTTGCATCACGTCATAGTGGTACGCGCACCCCTCGAACAGTTGGCCGAGGCTGATCTGGTCGTGGCGATCCGTTGTCGCTGTCAGCCCAACCGTCTTCGCTGCATGAAAATAGTCGATCACGTCGCGAAAGGCGGGAGCAACGTAGTGGTGGGCCTCGTCCGCCACAATCAAGCCGAACTCGTCGTGCCCGAAGCCGTCTCGTCGATCCTCTTGAAACAACGTCTGGACACTCCCAACTACAATGCGCCGGTCAAACATTGCCGCTGTTGCTCTCGCTCGCGAATCGCCCTTCTCGACCGCGACCTCCTCGCCGGTTGCAAGCTCCAAGGCTCTGGCCGCTTGCCAGACCAACTCGTCCCTGTGTGCCAACCAAAGGACGCGAGCCGACATGCCGAAACGATGGGCGTTCTCGCCCCACCAGTCGGCAAGTGCCGCACCCAACACCGTCTTGCCTACGCCGGTTGGCATCGAGACAAGCGTCCGCTCCTTCGATGCGAGGTCCGTGATGACCGCCTCCATCGCGTCCCGTTGGTATGGTCGCAGAGTCATAAGTCCTCCGGCTTGCCGATGCCCGGATAGTTGTAGTTGCCCGCCATCACCTGCGCGTGCTCGACCTCGCGGGCTCTTTCGTATTCGGGATGCGCCCGCTCTTTCTCGTCGCATTGCAGGCAAATCATCTCGGTGTTGAATCGCGACATTGTGAACGCGCCACTTGTCTCACCGCACCTGTCGCACCGCATGGTTTCTAGTCCTCCGTCGGAGGGTCACTACCCTCGTCAGTATCGGGCGGTTCGTTGTTTCCTTCGAGTTCGCGAAATTTCGCTGCCAGCCGCGTAATCACGCCTTGCAATCGTTCGGACAGGGCAGCAATATCCTGGACACATTTCTCCAACCGAGCGGCCGTGCTTCGCTGCTTTTCTGACAGCTTCTCGACATCCAGATGGCATCGGGCAACAGCGGCGTGCATTGCGTCCATTGACCGTCGGACGAACGCTTGAGTCAGCTCGCCAATCGGTTCTCGATCTTTCCCCATCTGTCATCCCTCCCGTGCAGTTAGCGAGCCGCCACACGTCTTCCACCGCGACTGCTGGCTGGTCGCAGATCGCCGTCACCGATGGTCGCGCACCGCTTTGTGATCGGCTTGCGTGGTGGGTTGAGTATCCCAAGCACAACGACCTCGATCCTCGGCAAGCGTTTCATTGCGTGCCCAAGCGAGGGGAACACCAAGTAGAGCCGATCCCGCACCCGCTTTGTGGGGAATCCGGCCATCTCCGGCACGGCCTCCGCGATCGCGCTGAGTGTGTCTGTCCCGACCTCGCACGGCCGGTCGCTTGTGTCGGTCAAGTCAAGCTCGACCGTCACCGCGCCTCTGTGTGCCCGTAGTTGCGTGTGTGCTTCTGGCATCCCTCTCCCTAGTCCTTTCGTTTCGATGGTGGTGTACAAGATTCCAAGACTTCCCGCAAGTCTTGCAGTAATGTCGAAAGAGTCGTCTTGACCTTGAATACTTCAAGCACTTCTGCACAATACCTGCCGGTCTGGCAGAGTTTCGCAGCCCGCTTGACCAGCCGAGGTACGATCCGATCCTCCCCGGCATAGTTGCGTCCCTTGACGGTCCCGCATCGCGGGCACCAAAAGATCGACTCGTTGTCCGTCGTTTTTCCCAAGCTGTGCATTGTATGCTCGCAAGTTGGACAAGCCATGTCACGCGCCTCGCTGTCGTGAAAGGTGTTCATGATATTCCTCTCGACTCAACCAACCGGGGGCTTTGTCGGTCTTGTTGCCCTTCGCATCAATAAACTTCTTCTTGCCCTTGCCCTTGCCGCCGCAGATACATTGCTGCGGCCGCTGCTTCATTTCCCAACACTCGGGGCAGCGGCAATAGAACATGGCGTCTTGCGCCATCGTGCGCTCCTCTTTGCCAGCATCGACAATCGACCGAACCGGCAAGTTTTGCCCGGCACCGCTCTTGAGCTTACCGAACGCCTCCCACCGCTGATAGATCGCAGCGTGGTCTGTGAGTAGGCGTTTCATGTCTTGCGTGTCGGCGATGACTTGCCGAAGAAACTCTGGACACTCCTGCCCGAGTTCGTCCTTCAATACCTTGGCCTCTTTCACCGCTTGGCTCACTCGCGAAGGGCGACCTCGGCGACCTACTGACTGAGTGCCCTTCGTTCCCTTCTTGCTACCGCTGGTCGCCTTGCCGGGCTTTCGTTTCGCGCGACCGTCAGTGCCGGTTCGCGTCTCTTGGTCTTCGGCCTTGCCTTCGCCGATTAGCTGCTTGCGGTAGAGTCGCACCGTGCTCGTGCTGCACCCAATCTGTTCGGCTATCGCCGGATCGGACTTGCCACTCAAGGAAGGATCGTTCAGGCAGTTCTGCACCGCCCGCTTGCGGTCTTTCGCGGTCAAGCGTTGTCCGTGGGTTCGGTTTGCACCACACGCAAACCATCTGGCCTTACTCTGATCCCCCTTTCGCACGTCGGCTGTGATCCGAGTGCCTTCGATGGCGCACTCGGCCGCCAATCGCTTCACCCCGTCTGCCAGCCAATGCACGCCGTCATTGTCGCGAAAGATCACTATGGGCGGCAGCTCAATCCCCAGCCGCCGAAGCTCCGCATACTTTTTGACAAGAACGTCTTCCTCGTTTCTCCGAGGCAGAACCGTGTCGTCGACCTCGATCTTTTTGATTAGGACCGTTTTCACTGTCATTTGCCGCTCCTTCGCGCGAAACAATTAACTTAATTGATCGACCTGGATACCTACAATTATATCCTGCACCCCAATTCTCCAAAGACCCCCAGAAATCCCGGCTTTCCTGGCGTTTTTCCGACCACCCCCAAAAGATTGCACAATCGGCGAGAATCGGTAGAATGTGCGGGGAGGGACCCAGCGATGGGCCGTAAGAAACCAGCCGAAGTTACGCCGGAGGAATTGGGCAACTTGCCCACCCTCACAGCGCACCCGTTCTTTACCTTGCATCACTCTGTTGCCCAGATTGCGCAGCTTGATGAACTCTTTGGTCGTGGGTATGGGATCAGCCCCGAGTCGCGCGAATCCGTCTTGCAGGAGTTTCTCTCGCATCTTGATGCTGCCGAGCGGGCAATCGCCGATCTCCGAACCGAAGTACACGCTGGCTACCCTCGCCCTTGGTCTTGACATGCAAACTCGACGTGGTAGAAATACGATAAAGCAACCCCCCTCCACTCTCGAAAGGAGCCTCGCCATGAAGCGACCGCTCATTCTTTTGCTCTGCTTCGTTTTCTTGGCATCGCCTTTGTTCGCAGCCGATACAATCAAGGTAGACGACAAGCCCGTAGTGACAGCCGATGACGATGACGTTGGAACGCTCACAAGACGCCAGCGGCGCAAGTTAGGCGTGACGTTTCGGAACGTGCGGCGCATTGCGATTGATCTCAAGAAAAAAGGGGCGCTGTCGGATGATCCGGCAGTGGCTTCCGCGCAGATTCTCGACGTGCTGACCACCGAGAATCCAAAAGCATTTCACGAAGAAGCGGCGGCGATTAACTGGGATGCGTTGCTTGATTTCATCGAGCGACTTCTTGAATTGATCCTCAAGTTCTTGCCGCTCTTTGTCGATACCTCGCAGCCGCCGATCATTACAGCCGCCCCGCCCGGTGCGTTTGTGCTCGTCGCTTGACCTCTACCGTTTCACGCCTAACGGAGCAAGCCATGAAACGCCTTGCATCAGCGGTGCTTGTTGTGCTGGCGATTGCCTCTCCACTTCAAGCGGCCCTTTCGATCAGCGGCCCCGACAAGGTGGCCCCGCAAGAAACCTTTTTGATCGAGGTTGACGGCGCGACGTTCGACCTGACTGAGACAAGCACGATTGCCGACATCGTGAACGAGGTTCGGAAGGTTCAAGTTCAGCATGAAAACGAACTGCTCGGGGTTGAACTTCGTATGCGGATCGTGCCCGATGGTTTTCAGGTGACAATCGAAGCCGAAGTGACGGCACCAGCCGAACCCGGCGTGACGTTTGTCTTTGCGATTGATCGGACAGACAAGACGAAAGCGGTCTTGCCCGTGGCGTTTCGTGCGATCCAGGTCGGCGAGGTGCCTGAGCCGGACCCTCCGGTGCCGCCGATCCCCGACAAGGGACCCCGCTACCTCCTTTTCCTTCGCGAACAGACGCCGGATTCAACGGCCGATCCCTTGGTGGCCGCTGGGTGGGCGACGTTTTTCACCCGGCTGCGAGCCGAGCAGAAGAAGGGCCTATTCAAGGAGCATGTGATAAAGGATGCAGACGACGATGCGACGCAGACGGCGTATGCGCCCTATCAAGCGAAGCGGACAAACGACGACCCTACCCCAACCTTGTTTCTGATCGAGAACGAGCCGCCCCACCGGATTCTGTGGCACGGCCCGAGCCCGTCGACAATCCCAGACCTAAAGGCCACGGTCGCAGAGTTCGGAGGCTGATACGATGGTAGCTGGCGCGATACCGCACGAGTTGAAGCCGGAGTGGATCGACGTGGACTTTATCAAGTCGGCCAAAGACTGCGGCCGGATGCTCGGCTGCATCGAGGAAACCGAAGCGGCGAGGGACGAGATTATCGCCGCAACCCCATTCTCGGCCGCGAACATTAACGTCATCGCCGAGGATGACTGGAAGGAGGTTTCCGACGCAAAGCAAGGGTACAGCTTGCGTAGCCTTGAACTTCCAACAAAAGACCAGGACGGCGAGGGGTCCTGTACGAGCAACAATCAAACTCGCGGATATGAGTTCGTCCTCGTCAAAACATTCGGCCGGTCCTTTTTCGTGTCGTTTTCGCCGATGTCGCTCTACCAGCTCTGCGCGTCATCGAGCGGGAGCGGGTCCAGCTTGTCTTGTAACTTGACCAAGGCGCGCGACGTGGGATTCATCCCCAGCGATACCCCAGCGAACCGCGCGAGGTTCGGCTCACTCGTCTTGCGGGACGTAGGATTTTCGCAGCGGAGTAATCCTCGACCGGACGGCTGGCAGGAGATCGCCAAGCAATTCCGAATCGCCGAGTACGTGAAGTTGACAACCGTTGAGCAATTCGCAACCTGCCTTTTGCTCGATATTCCGGTCAGCTACGGCCGGAGCGGTCACGCAATCTGTGCCGTCGCCCTCGTCTGGCGAAACGGCCGGTGGTACGTCATGTATCAGAATAGCTGGGGCGACTGGGGCGATCACGGCTACGGCTATGATACCTTGTCAAGCAGGTTGCTCGGCTACGGCGTCTATGCCGCTACGTCGATCCGGCATCCGAACATCGAAGGGTTCCATCTACCCCCAACAAGTCTTATTACGGTGGGATAATGCGAATAGGTCCAGCAAGAGCCGCTGTGATTGAAGCGGCAAACGAAGCAAAGGCGGCAGCTCGCGATGCTCGCCGATTATTGGCGGAACTTCGCGGCGCGTTGCGCAGCGACGGCTTGCGGGTCGAGCGCGCACCAGAACAAGGCAAGGACGTGTTCGTTCTCAAGCTGGATGGCGTTCATGCCGACCCCGAGGACCGTGTTGTAAGGAGAGGATGATGCGGACGATTCTATTGCTTGTCGGGCTTCTGGCCCTCTTGTCTCCGCGATGGTCAGCGGCGCAATGCGCGGGTGGCCGTTGTTACCGCAACCCCCAAGCAATCAGCGGCGACACCAAAGGAGACGCTTCCCTGCGGAGGCAAGACGCATCCCTTGAAACCCGGTGGCGTGGCTCTCCCCCTGCCCGTCGCCGGGTCTTTTCCCGATGGAGGCGATGGCGGCGATGAGGCGCAAACGGCGAGTGAAGGGGCATCGACAATCCGGCCGCAAGAAAAACCTTTCGCGGAAGGCTTTGCATAAGCGGAGGTTGCAACGTGAAGTTCAGCGGAAAGCTGCGTCTTGAAGAATACGATGTTGTCGATGGACGGCAGCGCTGGAAATTGCTGGAGCCCCTCGAATACGAAGTCTTCCCCGGCCATACGCTGATCGTGCCTGCCGGATTCATCACAGACTTTGCCAGCGTCCCTCGTTGGATCGGCGTGGGGTCGCTGCCGAATTGGATCCTCCGTCGCATCCCACGATGGGCGCACTACCTCGGCATCCCGTTGTGGTCAATCTTCCCGCCCTCCGGTGAGTGGAACCGTGCTGCCGTGCTGCACGATTATCTCTACTCGATTGCGGTCCCTTGGTGCTCGCGCTGGCTGGCCGATGCGATCTTTCGCGATGCGATGCACCGCCTCGGTGTGCCGTTGTGGCGCCGCTGGTGCATGTGGATGGCCGTCCGACTGTTCGGATCAATAAGCGCGTGGAAGTCAAACGGGTCGAAGGGATGACATGGCTCGCGGTCAGAACCTCAAGATCGAGCAAGTGACTCTGCGCGAATTGTCGCTTCCCGAGCAAAACCCTCGCGCTCATACGCCCGAGAACATTGAGGCGATCAAGGAGAGCCTTCGCACCTTTGGGCAGCCGGAGCCGCTGCTTGTTCGCAAGGCCGACAAGACGATCATCCACGGGTGCGGGCGGTATCGAGCGATGCGAGAACTCCGCTGGCCGTCATGCCGGGTGGTTTTCCTCGAAGTGACGGAGGCCGAGGCCCTGGCCCTCGCCGTTACGCTCAACCGAACCGGCGAGATGGCGGGCTGGGATTTCGCCGAGCTTGCCCAGCTTACCCAAGACCTCGCTTCGGAGGGGATAACCCTCGACGGCCTGGGGTGGACAGGCCAGGAGCTGGCCGATCTCTCGGCGATGACGGCCCCAGAATTGCCCTCTGGGTTCGCCTCGCCCCCGCCTACGCCCCCGACGGCCGCCTCGCGACCCGCAGGGCCCCAGCGACAGCAGGGCGACAGGGGCCAAACCTCGGACGATTCGGAGCGGCCGGTGATGGGCAGGCCGATCAGCGTGACAAAAGAGCAGCGGGAGGTATTCGATCTCGCCTGGGAGCGGATGGCCGAGCGGGAGGGCGACAGCGGCCCTCCGATCAGCCAGGGGCGGTGCGTCGAATTTCTCGCGGCCGAATATCTGGCAGGGCGATAATGACAAGGGTGTGGTACGTAGAGTGCCCCGAGCACATAGGAACGGTTGCAACCAAGCGGCGCGAGCGGCCCGCTCCCTACGAGTGCCCGCTTTGCCACCGAATCATCGCGTGGACGCAAGCCAGCTTTGAAGAGTCTGAGTCGGATGCCAACCCGCCAGCTCTTGCTTCGTCCGAGAAATCGCCGCAAGCGTCTCCGACGGTTCCGGCACGGCCGGGAGATGAGTGACCTCGCCCCCGACTATCTCTGCCCACTCGGCCACCGACACGTTCGAGCCTCGGCCCACGTTCAGGGCCATGCCGCCAAACGGTTCTTCGCGCGTTGCAGCAATCAGAATCGCGTCCACGACATCGCCCACCCAGGTGAAGTCGCGGCGGTGACTACCGTCGCCGTAGATCGTCAGAGGCTCCCCGCGCTTCCGCTGATCGAGGAATTTCTGAATCACCATTGCATATTGGCCGTGCGACATGCCGGAGCCGTAGACGTTGAAGAATCGCAAGCAGACGGTATCGAGCCCGTACAGCTTGGCGAACAGGCGGCAGTACTGCTCGCCGATCCACTTCTGCAAACCGTAGGGCGACACCGGCCGAGGTTCGGTCTGCTCGACCGAAAGCGGCATCTGCGATTGCTCGCCGTAGACGGACGAGCTTGACGCGAAGACAAACCGGCGAACCCCCAACCGCTTGGCAAGCCAAAGCATCCGAAGTGTGCCCGTGACGTTCGTCTGATTGAAGAAGACCGGATCGGCGATGCTCGGTTGCACCCGCGCCTTCGCTGCGAGGTGAATCAAGACCTCGCTGCCCTCCAACAGCACCGGCGAGAGCGGTAGGCTTACGTCGTGGGCATAGAGCCGCTGAATGGCTGCGCGGTTCTTGCCGCTTGATAGATCGTCGATGACTGTGACATCACACGCTTCGCTGGCGTTCAAGCGGTCTACCAAGTGCGAACCGATGAAACCCGCGCCACCCGTTATAATATACTTCATCCGAGGACCTCGCCTGAATGGGCTTGACGGTCGGCTGAGTCGCCGATAGATTGTCCTGTCGCGATAAGGACATGAAAAAAGCCTGGGAGAAAGCCGTGGTGCTGACCCTCCCAGGCGAAAGCACAGCCACAACAATGAACAGTATACCAATCACAAACCGAACAGCAAGCCCTTCCGGGCAAAAATATCTGGATCGTCCACAATTCCCCCGCCTCGGTTCGCCGGAGCGGGGGTTTCTCTTGCGCGCTGCGGTGCTGCAGCGCGCCATCATACCCCTCTTATTGGGAATAGGTTTTGTGGTGCCGAAAGCGGCCAAGGCGAAAGCACAGCCCAAAAACCACCGGGGGGAGCACCCCTCCACGTCCACGAAGGATCAGGTCGATCAATTAAGTTAATTGATCGCCGAGGTTCTCGGTCGCATCGGCCGGGAGGCATGGCGGTGGACGTTAAGCCCAACAGCCGGGGGGCTTCTTGTTATGCGCGGGGGTTGCTTGGCGGGTTGCAACTCGACCGGCTGCGGGTTCGGAGAGCAAGCGTCGGGGCCAGCTCGCTCTGCCCAAGAGGGGATCGCGGTAGCTGGGGATCGACGTACCACTCGGGGCAGGGTTGCCCCCAAGGGCGACGTAGGAATCGACGGTGACCGTTGCCTAAAGAATAGGCAACCAGCGAAAATTCTTTTTGGAAAAGATGGGGATTCTTTTTGGTAATTCGCGGCGCGAGCGGCGCATCCCCTTTGGTCGCAAGGGGTTACAATATAATGGAGTGCAAACCGAACCGGAGGCAAGTCATGGAGTACAAGCAAGAGTGCTGCCGCTGCGGCTTCTGTTGTGTCGTCGAAGTCTGCCCGCTTGGGATCAAGTTGGGAGTCCCGGCGACGGATCACCCGTGCCGCCTCTTGGCATACGAGGGCGGCGAGGCGGTCTGCGTGGCCGTGGACGTTTGCCCCACGCTCGCGCCGATCTTTGGAATCGGCGTAGGTTGTTGCATCGACGCTACCGCAATCAAGAGCGGTCGAGCGTTTGATTTCGCCGAACTTCCGGCGAGCACGAAACGGTGGGCGGCCTTGCAATCGCTGGCGAAGCTGATCCCCGTTTCCCGCCAGACTCCCGCCGCTGGATCGTAGCGCGCCCGTCCCGCTTTCCGGGGGAATTATTTTCCAAAAAGATTGCCCGGATGCTCGTAACTCAAGTGCCTGTAACGACTTAAAATTTTCCAGAAAATCGGTGGATGGGCGGTTTTTCGATTGACGAGATCAAGAGTTTATTGTAATCTATTATATATGACGAACAACCAAATACAAATTCTGGTCACGATCAAGAGCCCTGCAGGGCAAGAAGTAGCCGCGAGGGAGCGGCGAACGAACGGGAATCGACCCGCAGTAGGGGCCGTTAATTCGGCCTACGCTGAGTCCTGCGAGGCGAAGGTGGACCTGCCAGTCCGGGCGGTGAAGGTAATGGTAGCCGTCGTTAACGGGCTTGGAATTGGGAATCCGTCGGCACAGAGCCGGGCTTGATTCACAGGACGAGTCAGGGACCAGAATTGTCGGAGCTACGCGGAAAGCTCCGCGACCACGCCGGGAGGCGTTGTCCTTGGTTTGTCCGTCGTGGGGTGCTGGCGCTAGGCGACGAGCGGCGACGCTCGACCGTCCGAGGCGGGTCCGAA
>Ga0180433_10011091_pt1 | contig 10741 bp, 9 predicted proteins | sample SS_ome_8_FD_132980 | JGI IMG/M metagenome (GOLD analysis project Ga0180433, IMG submission 132980) | Hypersaline lake sediment archaeal communities from the Salton Sea, California, USA - SS_1_D_1 metaG | ecosystem: Environmental > Aquatic > Non-marine Saline and Alkaline > Hypersaline > Sediment...
CTACGACCCGGAGGTCTACCGTCAGGCAGCTCAAGCCGGCATGGGCAGTACGATTACTGTGCAGGTGGGAGGCAAATTCGGTCCCCAGTTCTATTCCCCCGTAGAGGTGACCGGGAAGGTGACTAAGATTACTAAAGGATTTGAAATTGATTTAACCAAGGGAGGAAAAGAAGTTCCCATAGGACCTTTGTCTTTTTTGGTTCAGCGCGGCACTGTCATCTTTGAGGTAGGCAGTATCAAGCTCCTCATCAGCGAAAGTCGTATCACATCCGGTATACATCCGGACATCTACCGTCACTTAGGTATTGAACCTGCCGAAGCCAGTATAATTGTCATGAAGACCGGTGGCAATTTCCAATATTACGAATCTATAACCAAGAAGTTCATAAGAGTCGACTGCCCCGGTTTTGCCCAGGGTGATCTGACCAGGTTTGAATGGAACAAAGCTCCTAGACCTATTTATCCACTGGATAAGGATACGATGGGTGACTGGAAAGCTAACCCGAGAGTGAAAGAATAAATAGTATTTTTTAAAATTTATCATATATTTAAACTTCTTTCGGTATAATAGTTTTATTAAAGAAAATTTTAATTATATAGAATATAGCTACAGTAAAATTTTAATAAAAGTGATATTAAACAAAGTTTAAAAATATCATCAGAAAAGAGATATTTGTCTATTGGAAAAATTTAATCGTCTTATCTAACACATTTTGATTAGATCAGGGAGAAAAGTTAAATTAAGCAAAAAGTCCTTCGTCTGGGTCAAGAAAAAGTCAAAAAGCTTCTTCTAAGATTATCTTTTCCTGCAATAGTGGGAATGGTAGCAACCTTATTTCAAGCCTTAGGGAAAGCAATGCCAGCTATAGTTTTTTCCTTGCTCCGCCGCGTTTTGCTTTTTATACCCCTTATTATCATTTTACCCAGATTTTTTCAGCTTGGTTTGCTCGGGATCTGGATATCCTATCCGATAGCTGATATTTTCTCTGCGATCATTACCTGGTTTTTTCTCAGAAATCAAGTCCAAAAAATTCGTCAGGAGGCAGAGCTCTACGGGGTATGATATAATGATTGACAACCTTGAATTGCTTTTCATTCCCATTCTCGGGTGTTATAATGAATAGCAATGATATATAGATACAATGTAGTACACGGAGGTTTGTATGGAAAAAGGAAAATATATACCCACCAGAGAAGATGCTTTACAGTTGTTGAGAGAATATAATCAGGATGATAGTCTCATCAAACATGCCCTTGCTGTGGAGGGTGTAATGCGTTATATAGCCGGAAAAAAAGGTGAAGATGAGGACAAATGGGGGATTATCGGTTTGGTTCATGATCTGGATTATGAACAATTCCCACAGGAGCATTGCTGGAAAAGCCGGGAAATACTTCAGGAAAAGGATTGGCCGGAGGATTATATTCGTGCTGTGGTAAGCCATGGCTGGGGAATTTGTTCTGATTTAAAGCCGGAAACAATATTGGAGAAAACTCTTTATGCTATTGATGAATTGACCGGGTTGGTTGTAACAACTGCTCTGGTGAGGCCTTCTAAAAGTGTGATGGACGTCCAAGTAAAATCAGTCAAAAAGAAATGGAAAGATAAACGTTTTGCGGCAGGAGTTAACCGGGATATTATTCTAAAAGGTGCAGAGATGCTCGGGGTAGAGCTCTCAGAATTAATTGATGATACCATTAAAGGTATGCAGGAAATTGCAGATGAGATAGGACTAAAAGGGATTTCTGATTCTAATGGTTGAATACTATCTGACAATAACGAATTATTCATTAATTTATCAAGAGTATGGATACAGCACAGGAGGAAAATGAATATGTCATTAAATAAAGACAATCATTTTGAAGGGTTTTCGGCAGAAGCCGTTTTTTTTCTGAAAAACCTGAAAGAAAATAATAATCGTGAATGGTTTTTAGCTCGTCAAAAGGACTATAATAAAAAAGTATTAAAACCAGCCGCTGATTTCGTCATTGAAATGGGAGAATTACTTCAAAAAATATCTCCCGGAATTCATGCTGATCCAAAAGTGAATCGTTCCATAAGCCGGATCTACCGGGATACCAGATATTCCAGTAGCCAGAATCCCTATAAAACACATATAGGTATCTGGTTCTGGCAGGGAGTAAGAAAAGCCCATGAATCTCCCGGATATTATTTTGAATTAAGGCCCGAGCAGCTGTATCTTTCAGCAGGTATCAGCTCATTTTCCAGAAAGACACTCTATTGTTATCGTGAAGCAGTTGCCAACCCAAAAAGTGGGGAAGAGTTAATTGCTATCCTGGAAAAGGTTCAGGAAAATCCGGATTATCAGCTGAACAATGAATATTATAAGCGAATTCCGGAAGGTTACCATGTTCAGGGAAAAAGGGCAGAATTGATTCGTTTTAATGCACTTCTAGTCAGCATGGAGATGCCAATCCCTTCCGATTTATATAATCGCAATCTTCTCAAAGTTGTTTTTCAAATTTTTAAGGATTGGTCGCCACTTCAAAATTGGCTGACAGAATATGTCCAGGGTGCGAGTAAGGAAGATTCTTCAAAATAGCCCGGGCAAAATAGACTATCTTTTATTTGATAATAAAAACCACCTTCTGTGAAGGTGGTAATGGTTAAATAATTTTATCGTAAAGATTAAGATGTGCTATCTGAATATTTTTTAAACAAAGTGATAGTTAAAAGTAGAAACATCATTGCTTTAAAAGAACAGTCCAAAAAAGATACCATAACTATATCAAGAGAAAAAAAGCAAAGAGAAAACTGTCCAGGAAGAATTTAAGCCTTTTTATAGAGGCTTCTTAAAACTACCTGCTATGCGGGTGTGTGATTTTTCTATCAATGTAATGTTAGTAATAGAGTATAAAATAATTCAGAAATATGTATTAATGAAAGAAAATTGGTCTTCAGGGATATTTTCACTTTGACTATCTTGGAAAGAAATATGGTTGGATTTAAAGGTAATATTAAATTAAATAGTTATTTCAAGGAAGATGAACTAAACTGTTTGCCGCTTTTTCTTTTTCCTGGTTTATCTAAATATCAAGAGATACTTCATTTTATTACTACCCGACAGGGTGGTTATAGTCTGCCACCTTTTCATACCTTTAATCTGGCTTTCCATGTAGGCGATAAAGAGGATAATGTTCTTAAAAACCGTTCCAAACTAGCGCAATCTCTTCATATATCACTACAAAGCTTCACCATCTCTAATCAGGTACACGGAACCTGTATTTCTATTGTAGGTCAAGACGAAAGAGGTAGTGGTACTGCTGACATTTCAACTGCCCTGAAAGAAAGTGATGCCATGATAACAGATCAAGAAAATATTTGCCTTCTTATTTTTGTAGCAGATTGTGTGCCGGTAATACTTTACGACCGTCAAAAGAATATTGTTGCTCTGGTTCATGCAGGATGGCAGGGAACAGTTAGTCTAATTACCCAAAAAACAGTCTACAAGATGCAGTCTCATTGGGGATGTGATTCAAAGGATATTGTATGTGCGATTGGGCCGTCTATTGGTCCCTGCTGCTATCAGGTTGGACCGGAAGTTTTTTCCAGAGTTAGAGAAGTATTCCCGGAAGAAGAATATCTAATTAACTCTGTGTCTGCTGAGGGAATGGGTTATTTCAATCTATGGGAAGCTAATAAACTACAATTATTAAATTGCCAGATACCAGAAAAAAATATTGAAGTAGCCGGTCTTTGTACTTATTGCCATTCCGATTTATTCTTTTCCAGCAGAAAAGATGGTGGACATACCGGTCGATTTTCTGCCGGGATTATGTTAAAAAATCAAAAAAGAGCATAGAAAAAAATTGGCTAATAAAAAGTTAAGCTTCTTTTAGAGGCTTCTTAAAGCCACCCGCTATGCGGGTGCGGTATTTACTTATAGATACTGTTATTTCAATCAATGAAAGGAGGCGCTCCTTTATGAAAATATTGTTGATATATCCAGCATATCCGGAAACATTTTGGAGTTATAAATATGCCTTGAAATTTGTTTCCAAAAAAGCCAGTTTACCCCCATTGGGTTTATTGACAGTTGCTGCTATTCTACCGGCTGATTGGGAAAAAAAGTTAGTGGATCTTTCTGCTGGAGATGACTTGAGTGATCATGATATACACTGGGCAGATTTTGTTTTTATAGGAGCAATGTCTATTCAGCGAAAATCAGTGAAAGAATTGATTATGCGTTGTAAAAAATTAGGGGCTACAATTGTTGCCGGTGGACCTCTCTTTACGACTTCCTATCAGGATTTTGATCAGGTAGATTATCTGGTCTTGAACGAAGCTGAAGTAACTTTGCCTGAGTTTTTAGATGATCTGGGAAAAGGAAATCTGAGAAGAATTTACACCAGCAAAGAGAAAGCTAACCTGGAAAACTCACCGGTTCCTGCCTGGGAATTAATCGATAATTTAAAAAAGTACAATACATTATGTATTCAGTATTCCCGTGGTTGTCCTTTTAATTGTGATTTTTGTGATGTTACTCTTCTTTTTGGCCATAAAGTTAGAACCAAGTCTCAATTCCAGCTAATAAAGGAACTTGATAAATTGTATCAATTAGGTTGGTGCGAAGGTATTTTTGTAGTTGATGACAATTTTATTGCTAATAAAAAGAAATTACATGATGAGGTTCTTCCGGCCATGATTCAATGGAATGAGGAAAAAAATCATTGTTTTTCCTTTAGTACCCAGGCTTCGGTTAATATCGCTGATGAAGAAGAGTTGATGAATATGATGGTCAAGGCTGGTTTTGATTCTGTTTTTATTGGTATCGAAACACCAAATCAGGAAAGTTTGCAAGAATGTCATAAAAATCAGAATACAAACCGTGATTTAATTGCTTCTATTCATAAAGTCCAGCATTATGGTATGCAGGTAACAGGGGGATTTATCGTGGGATTCGATCATGATCCGCCTCATATTTTTGATGATATGATTAATTTTATTCAAAATAGTGGCATTGTGACTGCCATGGTTGGCTTATTAAATGCACCAATAGGAACCAAATTATATCATCGACTCATCAAGGAAAATCGTTTTTTAAAGAGTCCCAGTGGCAGCAATACTGATTTTACCATTAATTTTATTCCTAAAATGGATTACCAGGAGTTATTGCGGGGGTATCAAAAAATACTAAGAACCATTTATGCACCTCAATATTATTATGAACGTGTTTTATCCTTGATTAAAAATATAAATATCAAACTTTTTAAAATAAGAACAAGTCGTTTTCGCTGGATCTATCTGTCAGCTTTTATTAGGTCAATCTGGTATTTAGGTATTAAGGAAAGGGGGAGAAAGTATTACTGGAAAATTTTTTTCTGGACACTGTTTCATCGTCCTAAACTTTTCCCAGCAGCTATTAGTTATTCCATTACCGGTTTTCATTTCCGCAAAATATTTGGTGTCAGTGAAGCCTTAAAAGAACAAACAGATTAAATAAATGATTAAAATGAATCAATCAAATTGATAGATTTTGTCTTTTACCTTCCCCTTGTTTTACCTATTTTATTATTTATAAAAAAATTTTCATTTTTTATTGACCTTTGTCTGATATGATGTTATACTTTCATTAATTTAATTGTTAACAATTTAATATGTTAAATCTTTAAATAATAAAATATGTTACAATTTGTATTTTAATTTTTAAAAGCGAGTAATTGGGTTATAAATGATGAATATTATCAGGGGATTCCAGGACATTTTACCGGAAAATATGGAGAAAAGAAGATTTTGTGAGAATAGATTAAGAGCAGTCTTTAAAAAATGGGGCTATCAGGAAATCGATACACCAACACTAGAATATTATGATTTTTTAATTCAAGGTATTGGCCCGGAGTTAAGAGAAAGAATGTTCAAATTATTGAATGCAGACGGTGAGATTATCGTCCTTCGTCCCGACATGACCACGCCCATTGCCCGGATTGCCGCTACTAAGCTTGGTAAGACCGGGGATGGTTTTCATAAATTTTATTATCTAAATCATGTCTTTAGAAAGGTTGCCAATAACACAGAAGATCAGCAGGAATTTCATCAGGCAGGCATTGAATTACTTGGTTTAAACAATCGACTGGCCGATGCTGAAGTGATTGCCGTGGCAATTCAAGCTTTAGTCAATGCGGGGCTAAAGAATTTTTATATTGACATCGGTAGTGCCAGGTTTTTTAATTCACTTATGGATCAATTGCCAATTATTGCGGAACGTAAGAAAACATTGCGAAAAACTATAATGAATAAGGATTTTGTTCTGTTGGAAAAACTTTTGTTCCGTTATGATCTGTCCCGGCAGGACCGGGAAACCATTCTGCGTTTGCCTCATTGGAGGGGAGATGAGTCCGTCATTGTGGAAGCAGAACAAACATTTCAACAAAACAATTTAACGGCAAGTCTGGCCTTAAAAGAAGTTAAAGAAGTCTATCAATATCTTAGAATGTATGGACTTAACCGTTATGCCATCATTGATCTGGGAATCATCAGGAATTTTGATTACTATACCGGAATTGTCTTTGAGGGATATACCGGGTATATGGGATCGGCAATATGTGGTGGCGGGCGTTATGATCACTTATGTCAGAAATTTGGAAAAGACATTCCCTCAACGGGTGTAGCAATTGGTATAGAAAAATTAGTCAGGGTATTAGCCCAGGAAAACCAGGTAAGTAAAGGAACATTGAATAGGCGAAAATATTTTATCAGGTATCGAAAAGATCTCATTCAGGTTGCATTTATATTGTCTGAACAATTGAGAAATCTCAACAATATAGTGGAGATGGAATTAGAAATTGAACGCCCAAAAGATCAAGCTATTCAATATTCTATTGATAAAAAAATACGCTACCTGATTGATATTCAATCAGAGAATTTAGATCAGGTGACCCGGTACGACCTGGAAACAAATAAAGAAGAAAAGGTATCTTATGGTGAAAAAAACTGAAGATTCCATTATGACCATTGCCTTACCCAGTGGCCGACTATTTCAATCTACAATAGATTTACTGAAAAAATCAGGTTACTTCGGTTTGATTGATTATAATGAAAAAACGGATAGACGTCTGGTCTTTTATAACCAGGAGGAAACTTTTCAATTTATGATTACCAAACCCAAAGATAATCCTACCTATGTGGAATGTGGTGTGGCAGATATAGGGATTGCAGGGAAGGATATTCTGTTAGAGGAAAAAAAAGATGTCTATGAATTATTAGACCTTGGTCTGGGGGCTTGTCATATTGTGCTGGCTGCTTCCCGAGCCAGGGAGGATGTAATGAGGGATATAGAACAACGTTTACCCCTGAAGATTGCCACTAAATATCCCAACATCAGCCGCAATTACTGTATTAAAAAGGGGATTAACGGAGAAATCATCACACTTTATGGATCCGTAGAGCTTGCCCCTCAGGTAGGTTTAGCTGATATCATTGTTGATCTGGTTTCTACAGGGAAAACACTTCAACAAAATCATCTAAGAGTAATTGATGAGATTACACCGATAAGTGCTCGATTAATTACTAATCGAATCAGCTATAAAACTAGACACCGGCAGGTAAATCAGGTTGTTCAAGCATTAAAAAAAATAGTTGTCCAAACAAATGATACTTAAGTAAAAAGTTAAATAAAATTTGAGATCAAGGTATTCATGATGGAATTAATGAAAGTTTTAGCTCTCAATGACCAAAATAAAGCATTTGTCTTTGATAATATCAAAAAGATAACCAACGGGAAATTTCTGGAAGAGGTCGAAAGAAAAGTCAGGAAGATCATTGAACAGGTTAAAAATGAAGGAGACCAGGGTCTGCTTAAATTAACCCATCAACTGGATCGAAATGACCTGCAGGAGTCCGAACTGGAAGTAACCCGAAATGAATTTAAACAAGCGGAATCACAGGTCAAAACGGAATTGTTTGAGATTATCAGGCAATCCATTGAAAGGGTCAAATCCTTTCATCAATCTCAGATGGAAAAATCCTGGCTTTCTCATCAAGAGGAAGGCATGATTTTGGGCCAACTGGTACGACCGTTGGAACGGGTGGGAATCTATGTACCCGGTGGAACAGCGGAATATCCTTCCTCCCTGATCATGGGTGTAGTACCAGCTCTAATTGCCGGCGTAAAGGAGATAAGCGTGGTAACGCCTCTGGGATCGAGGTCTGAGATATCACCCTATTTATTGATGACTGCTGGTGAACTGGGTATTTCTAAAATTTATAAGGTCGGAGGTGCTCAAGCCATTGCTGCCCTTGCCTATGGTACCGATACTATAAAGCCTGTTGATAAAATCGTCGGCCCCGGGAATATCTATGTAACCATGGCTAAGAAATTGGTTTTTGGCCAGGTGGATATTGATATGCTGGCCGGTCCCAGTGAAATCCTTATCTGGGCTGAGAAAGGAGCCAATCCCGATTATGTCATAGCAGATTTGTTTTCTCAAGCTGAGCATGATCAGGAGTCCAGGGCTATCCTGGTTACGACATCAAAACAATTAGCAGAACAGGTGCGCAATGGGATTAGTGAACAGATAGCAAAATTTAAACGAAAAGATACCATCATCCGTTCATTAAATAAAAACGGTAAAATTATTTTAGCACAAAATAAAAAATTAGTTATCGAGTACATCAATGAATTTGCTCCGGAACATTTGGAACTCCAGGTTAACGATCCCTGGGCTTATCTGGGGGAAATTAAAAATTTCGGTGCGGTTTTTATAGGACCTTATTCGCCGGAGCCTTTGGGTGATTATTGGGCAGGTCCCAATCATATTCTGCCAACCATGGGAAGTGCCGGAAAATTTTCCGTGTTGTCAGTTCATGATTTTTTAAAAAGGAGCAGTCTTATTTACTGCCGAAAGGACAAGTTGCTTCAGGATAAGGAAAAAATTGCCCGGTTTGCCGATTTGGAAGGATTGTCTGCCCACGCCTATGCGTTGAGAATAAGAAAATGATACCAAATTACCTTTTGGAGAAAAGCTTTGACAAAAAACTATTTGCAGGAAAATGAAGTTTTAATCAGAAAAGAAATTGTTCCTTTTTTGCCTGAAATTGATACAATCATTTTTGATATTGACGGTGTACTGGTCGATGTTTCTTCTTCTTATTATCAGACCATTATTGATACTGTGCAGTACTATTTCAGTAATATTATCAATATTCCGGGGGAAGAAAAATTAGTTGACGGTAAGGTCATTACTGGCTTTAAAATGATAGGCGGATTTAATAATGACTGGGAGCTATCGGCAGCAGCTGTTTTGTATTATCTCTGGAAAATGGAGGAATATCAACTAAAATCAATGGAAAGACTAAAAGACAGTCCTCCCCTTATTCATGATTTTGTTAATAAAAATCTATCGAACGGTGGTGGGTTGTCACAATTGATGACCTGGATAAAAAAGAATGCATCCGATCCGGAAAAGATTTTTTCTCTGTGGAACAAGGAAAAAATTTTTCAGCTAGCGAAGGAATTCTATGCAGGAGAAAGGAATTGTTACAGACTCTATCATTTTTATCCCGAGATTGTACACCAGGTAACCGGTAATATGGAAAAAGAAATCATTTCAATTATACCTGAAGTAACAGAGTTATTAAAAAGATATCAGGTGGGAATATTAACCGGTAGAAATCGAGCAGAAACCCATTTTTTTATGGAGCAAATCAACTGGTATTCATGGCTTGACCCAGGGAAGATTGTTGCCTCAGAAGACCATATGACTAAACCTTCGCCCGATGGTTTGAAATTTTTAATGGAGTACTTTCAGTCAAAAAAGGGACTCTATATTGGTGATACCATGGATGATCTTTTAACTGTAAAAAATCTGAACTACCAGTATGGAAAGCAGTATTGTCTATCTGCCCTGATTTTAGGGAATAATTTTACGGGGAGAAATGATTATAAAGAACATTATTTAAAAAAAGAGGTTGATCTACTGGCTGAAAATGTAAATCAGGTAGTTCAATTAATTCATCATCGAATTCAATAAGTTTGAATGAAAAAAAGGAGAGTGATTGCCTTGAAAGAAAGAATTGGCTCAGTTCACAGAAAAACCGGGGAAACGGATATCCGGGTAAAAATGAATCTGGACGGTGAGGGAGAGTGTGACCTTCACAGTGAATTGCCTTTTTTGAATCATATGCTGACATTGTTTTGTAAGCATGGATTTTTTGACTTGCAGCTGGAGTTAAATGGGGATATTGAAGTTGATGCTCATCATTCTCTGGAAGATCTGGGAATCTGCCTGGGAAGGGCTATTAAAGAGGCATTGGGTGATAAATCAGGCATAAGAAGGTATGGTTTTTTTCTTCTGGCAATGGATGAAGTGTTGATCCGCACAGTTATAGACCTTAGCGGAAGAGGCCGTCTATTCTATCAGGTACCTTCCCAAAGACGGTCTAAAATTGGTCGGATTGACGGAGAAGTCTGGCAGGAGTTTTTCACAGCACTGGCCTATGAAGGCGGCTTTACTCTACATATTGACCTATTAAAGGGAAAGAATATGCACCATATCATAGAAGGAATTTTTAAAGCATTTGCCAGGACATTGGATCAGGCAATCAAAGAGGAAAAAAGACTGAAGGGTAACATCCCTTCCAGCAAAGGGTTGCTGGCATAAAAACAGGAGATAAAATGATTGTCATTATTGATTATCAGATGGGAAATATTAAGAATGTACATCATGCCCTGAATCATTTGGGATACAGGGTGAAAATCAGTGACAAACCTGAGGTAATTAAAAA
>Ga0180433_10011092_pt1 | contig 10740 bp, 10 predicted proteins | sample SS_ome_8_FD_132980 | JGI IMG/M metagenome (GOLD analysis project Ga0180433, IMG submission 132980) | Hypersaline lake sediment archaeal communities from the Salton Sea, California, USA - SS_1_D_1 metaG | ecosystem: Environmental > Aquatic > Non-marine Saline and Alkaline > Hypersaline >...
GTGGCAAAAGAGTGGCGCAAAGTGTGTGGGGAGACATTTTTTGTGATGTTCGCCTCTTTACAGTAGCGTTTAACCATACGCCAGACTACTGCACGGTCGATTGGTTTACCACTTTTTGTGAGGAATAGGTGGTCTGCGCCTTCTTTGCGGTGGATGAGGTAGTGGTCAATAGCTTCTATGGCACGTCTTCCTATAGGAACAAGGCGCTCTTTACTCCCTTTCCCCATCACCTTTACGAAAGTATCATCGACATCGTGTATGCCCAAAGAGCAGACCTCAGATACACGAAGGCCGCTGCCATATAGCGTCTCTAAAATAGCGCGGTCGCGAGCGCCGAGCGTCGTTGTGCTGTCTGGTTGATCTAAGAGTTTGTCGACCTCTTCTGTAGAGAGAACTTCAGGGATCAGCTGCCACAGTTTAGGAGAGGAGAGGTACATGGCAGTATTGCTATTTATAGACCCCTCTCTTTTTAGGAAGTTAAACAACACTTTGATGGCAATCAAGGCCCGTGAAATGGAGGCTGTGGCATACTGTTTTTTACGAAGTTCAGAGAGAAAGTTGACGATATCTCCCTGTTCTACACTGTTGAAATTATCAACACCGCCTCTGTTGAGATACGCCACAAAAGAGCCAATGTCGCGCTCGTAGGCATCGACGCTGTTTAGCGCTAACCCCTTCTCTGATGCGAGGTAAAGAATAAAATCGCGGCAATCATCACTCAAAGACAAACTCTGGCACCTCTTGTGCTCTATAGTAGTTGATAATACTTCATATAACCTAAGTAATAGCCATGCATAAAGAAGAAAATACGCCACAGCAATACTTCCACCTCGTCTGTCCTAATAACGATTGTAGACGAGATCTCACCCTTGTCTGTCCTCATTGCCAAAAAGGGGCTTTGGTTAGTAATGATACCTCCCTTATTTTGGAATGTGAGCATTGTCACAATGTGATGCCGGGGGTTGTCTGCTCGTGTGGCTTTACTCTCAAAGCTTCCTATATTCAGGAGAAGCAACGTCAATTGCGTGAGCTAGAGAAAAATGCAGACCCCGATATCTTTATATCGATGTTTAAGCTAATAGGTTTGAGCTTAGTCGTTATGTGGCTGGTAAGTCTTGCGGCATAATATACCCTTCTATAAACAACTTAGAATCATAAGTGTTTGAAAATCAGGACCTCGTCTGATGGCATGCTAAATGCATATAGTTAGTATGACCAAAAAAAGGGAGTGAGGGGCCATGAAAAATCGTCGCAATAGCAAAAGTCGTTGGAATAGCACAACTGTTAGAATCGCACCTACTCGTCGCGGAACACCAAGAGCCACTCCAGTCTTTGTCCCTGTCCGTAAAAAGAAGGCTTAGAGCTCTTCTTTTAGCTTTTCTGATATTCTTAGTTGTATGCCTTTGACAGCAAGCTGTGATAGTGGGATTGTTTTGACGATCAGCATCTCTTCTGTTGCTAAAACCTCATAAAGGGCAAAAAGAGCGCCATCGCGAGGCACCTCTTTTCTTCTAGCAATCAGGCGTCGCCTTTCAAGATAGAGACCTAAGACAAAAGCTTCCTCTTCGGCAGCGCCGCCCTCTTCGGCCAGTGCTTCACGAAGCAGTTCCAAAGCTTTTTCATCGCGGCTTAAATCCTGCATCTTCTCCACCCTTTTCTCAGGAACTTTGCCCTTCCAGTGGGTATTGCCAGCGATCTCTTCATCTTTTTGTACTTCAGGCCAGCATTTAGCACAAAAGTCGCGACGAACGATCTCTTCTTCTTTTTCAACTAAGACAGAATGATATTCTTCACCCGTCTCAAAACGCTCTTCATTGTGGCAGCAGGTGCGGCTTCTGCGGGGGATATCTAGTTTAAAAGGAGCCATTAGTTTACCTCCGAAAACCCGAGCTGTTTTAGATAAGCTTCGCCTATAGGGTAGGAACCTTCGCCTTTAAAGAGTTCTAAGAACTGCTTGGCAAGGACTTTTCCTAGCTGCACTCCTTCTTGATCGAAGCTGTTGATATCCCAGATAAAACCTTGGAAAGCTACTTTGTGCTCATAGTAGGCTAAAAGAGCTCCTAATGAGTAGGGAGTCAGCTTTTCGCCTAAAAGGATGCTGTTGGGGCGGTTGCCTTCGAACTGTTTGTTGGGGTTGTCGCTGTCTTGGCCCGTTGCCATTGCCACACTTTGTGCAAAGAGATTAGCAAGCAGTTTTTCCTGTGAGGTAGTGCCTTCAACGTTCATATCCTCTTCAAACTGACTATCTTTAAAACCGATAAACTCTACTGGCACAATCTCTGTGCCTTGGTGCAGTAGCTGGAAGAAGGAGTGCTGCCCATTGGTGCCAGGTTCACCCCAGATGATGGGGCCTGTGCCATATTCAACGGTTTCACCCCGTTTGTTGATATGCTTGCCGTTGGATTCCATATCGCATTGCTGCAAGTGAGCAGGAAAACGGCTGAGGGCTTGGGAGTAGGGGATGATGGCCACTGTTGCATGACCTAAGAAGTTGCGGTTCCAGACACCTAAAAGTGCTGAGAGAAGAGGCAGGTTTTCTTTAACATCACTTTTTAGTGCGACCCTGTCCATTTCGCTGGCACCGCGAAGCAGCTCCCAGTAGTTGTCGTGTCCGATGCCAAAGGCTAGCATAACGCCGCCCACCATTGAGGTGGCAGAATACCTTCCGCCGACGTAGTCCCAGATGTAAAATGATTCTAAATACCTTGCAGGGTCATCCATGGGGCTGCCTTGGCCAGTCACTGCGATGCAGTGCTCGTTGGCATTGAGTCCTGCCTGAACAAAGTGCTCTCGCACAAGCGTTTCATTCGTTAGTGTCTCCAGTGTTGTGCCGCTTTTGGAAACGATGACAACGCAAGTTTTTTTAAGATCCAGTCCCTGCATAGCAAGGGCAGCATCATCAGGATCGACGTTAGAGATAAAGTGAACGCGCCGTCCCTCTTTCCAAAATTTAGCTAAAGCTAGGTAAAGGGCTCTCGGTCCTAAATCTGATCCGCCAATGCCTACCATCACCATATCGGTAAAGCGGTCCCAGCTAAAAGCTTTAAGCTTATCATTTTCTGCCAGGGCAAGCTTTGTGGCTTCTGGCGCCATAGGCTCTTGGAAGAAGTCTCGCATCGCCGTGTGGAGTACCGCACGCTCTTCGCTTGGGAAACCCTCAATTTTATTGATGACTTCCCCTTTTTGCATGGACTCCATCTTCTTTGTGCAGTTGGCTTCTTGAGCAAGATCCGTCAAGGCTTGTAAACCATCTTCGTCAATGCTCTCTGTTCCATAGAGTAGTTTGTATCCGCAAGCTTCAGAGATAAAAGAGTTTATCCTCTCAGCAGAGAGTCCTTTTAGGTTGAAAGGTGTTTCGCTAAGTTTTTTAAGTTTTTCTGCTGCGCGATATCTCATAAAAGGCTCCTCTATTAAATAACAACCTATTGTTTACCAGAGAGAAGCGGTTTGAGTCAATGGGTTGTCAAGGGCGCTTTACCCCTGGGTAAAGGCTTCATTTTTGATCGTTTTAATTCAATTTTTCGATAAATTATGGGCTTAGCAATTGGCCGGAATCCTTGGCAATTAGATGCATGGGGTTCATCTCTTTTGTGCGACTGCGAACAAGGATATCGATTTTTTGCTCACCAAATTGTGGCCATATTAGTGATCTAAACTTGAGTTTTGCTGCAACTAAACCTTCTGATAAGTCGGTTTCGATATATAGGTCGATGTCGCCACCTTTTTTGGAATCGTCAGTTCTTGATCCAAAGATCCAGATTTGAGCAGTTTTACCAAAGCAGGACTGTGTTTCTTCAATCAGTGTGTGAATTTGGTCATCGGTGAGGCGTACCATGCGACTTTATACCTTTACCTCTTCAAATTCATCTAGTGAAATGCCGATCTGTTTATGTGCATAGTTTCCGATGGAATTTAGTATATCTAAAAGAGAGTTTGTGTGCTGATAAGCAATAGTTAAGGCTTCTGCACGAGTGTTATCATCATCAGGATAATCATGAGAAAAAGAGTTTCGAATATCCCTTAGAGTTTTCCACGAATCAAAGGATGAGAGGACTTCTTTTTTTACCATCTTATTGATGATATCCAATTGAGAGCCGATTTGCTCCTCTTCAAGGGCAATTAGAGATCTGAAAATTTTTGAGCCTATACTGTCTTGTAAATCGCAAAGGCGCACTCTGAAAGCATCAAGGCGATCCAGATCTTCAATTTCCAAAGAGGTTAAAGTTTTTCCATTAAGAGGAATAAGGTGGGAGATGCGTTGATAAGAGGTAGCCAGCAGCTTAGCTGATCGAAAAGCCTCGTTGAAATTCATGATAAACAGCTTGGCAAGTTTTTGGTCGTATCCCATAAAAGAGCAGCTCCGTTGTTATTGAAAAGTTAATATACCTCAAATGACTTAGCTATGACAATCTTTTAAGTCTCATTAGTAGGTGCCGTCGAGAGGCCTGGTGCGCCTGTGGGTTAGAGAACTTTGTCGCTTAAGCTTAGTCGACTTTTCTAAAGCAGTAGCTAGTACTTTTTCCTGATGAGCCAAAACGTGGGCTAGTTTCGTGCTGAAATCTTCTCTTTCTTGCAGGGTAAGGTTTGAAATTTTATTAAATTCATTAGAGAGATTGGCGTAAAAAGGGTCGCTTTTAGGATCGATCTCCTGAATTTTTTTGCCGATTTGCACAAGTCTTTCGAATTTCTCTTCAAGATTATTTTGAGATGGGTGGTTGCAGGAAGAGTGTTGTAGCGGCTGCATGATAATTTCCTCGTTTTGCCAAAGTATTATACAGCCCAGTCTTTTTCAAGCGATTAAAATAGTAATGATGAGGCTATCCTGCTAGCAGCTCATCTTCGAAGCCAAGCAGTTTGCGCAGGTCTTCGAGTATGAGGTAAGCCGATGGAACAATCAGCAAGATAATGCCGGTGGCAATGAGTATACCAAAGCCTAAGGAGATGGCCATAGGGATTAAGAAGCGGGCCTGCATCGATGTTTCAAAGATCATGGGCGTTAAACCAAAGAAAGTGGTAAGTGATGTCAGCATAATGGGGCGGAAGCGGTTTTTCGCCGCATCGACTAGGGCATCGAAAGAGTTCATCTTATGTTCGCGGCGATTGCGGTTGGCGGTGACGACAAGCACAAGCGAGTCGTTAACGACAACGCCTGCGAGTGCGATGATACCAAACATACTGATGATGCTAAGCTCATAGCCAAGCAGGAGGTGGCCAATTAAAGCTCCAACGATGCCAAAGGGGATTGCTAGCATAACGATAAGAGGCTGCGTATAACTTTTGAAGGGGATGGCAAGGAGAGCAAAGATAATGATCAGGGCGATAAGGAAACCTGTTTTAAGTGCATCAAGCGATTCACGTTGTTCTTTTTGTTGCCCTTCAAAGGAGAAAGAGAGGCCTGGGTATTTTACCTGCAGGTCGGGCAAAAGCTTGTTTTTAAGGTCGGAAACAATTTGGTTGGCGTTGCCTACCGATTCATCCACATCAGCGGTAACGGCAATAACGCGGCGGCCTTTAGTGCGGTTGATTTCGGTATAGGCTCGTCCCAAGTCAATGTCAGCCGCTTCAATTAAAGGAATCTCACCACCTTGTGGGGTGCGTAAAATTAGGTCTTCGACAGTATAGATGCTTTCTCTTTCAGCCTCGGGAAGACGCACCTGGACTTTCACTTCATTGCGACCGCGTTGCTGGCGAAGTGCTTCTGCACCATAGAAAGAAGCACGCACTTGACTGGCTAAGTCGGCCGTGGTTAAGCCTAAAGCCCTTCCTTCTGGATTTAGGCTGAAGTTATATTGGGGTTTGCCCAAGGATACTCCGTTATCGATGTCGCCGACACCATTGTAGTCTTTTAAAAGAGTAGCAAGTTCTGTGGCGGCCTGTTCTAGAGTTTCACGTCGTTGGTGGCTCAGCTGCACGTCGATAGGTTTGCCGCCAGCGGCTTGTATGGTTGCATCATATTGCAGGGTCTTGGTGCCGACGATATCTCCCACCTTTTCGCGCCAGCGTCTGGCAAACTCAACCCCTGAGATGTTGCGCTTGTCAGGGTTGACGAGGTAGATCTGTACACCGATGATATGGCTGCCGCGAGATAGGTTGGGATCCATTTGAGCGGGCCCTTGCCCCGGTAGGTAGGAGCCAATCTGTGTGTAGATACCGCGAGCAATATCCCCTTCATCTTCGAGAATCTCTTGTGCTGCAGTAACTAGTTTGGCTTGTAGAGCACGAGAGTTTTCGATGGGGGCTCCAAAGGCAAGCTCCGCTTGTGCTGTGATCAGGTCACTGTCAACTCGGGGGATGTAGCTAAAGGTAAGCCTTTGCCCTAAAACAAGACCAACGGAGATGATCAGCACCGCTAAACCAAAGCAGATAGTAATGTAGCGGTATTTAAGGACTGTTTTAATTTTGAAGTCAAAGATGCGATGGATGAAAAAGTGCAGCATCTTGTTAAACCACATTCTGGGAGCACCTAAAAATTTCCAAAAGCGGGTCTTTTTTCTGCGATGAGATAGGTGCGCCGGGAGAACATATAATGATTCGAATAGTGAGATGATAAATACTGAGCAGACAACCGCCGGAATTTGTAAAAATAGTTTGCCCGTTGCTCCAGGAACAAAAAAGAGGGGGAGGAAGGCGGCAATGTTGGTTAGGACAGCAAAGCAGACAGGGGCGGAGATCTCTCTAGCACCGACAATGGCTGACTGAAGATATCCCATACCCGATTCTCGTTTTTGGTAGATGACTTCACCAATCACAACAGCATCGTCAACGATAATACCCAAGGTGACGATGAAAGCAAAAAGGGAGATCATATTGATTGAGGCGCCACTCATCGGGATAAAGAGGAAAGAGCCGATAATAGAGGTGGGGATTCCCAAAACAACCCAAAAAGCGAGTCTCGGTTCCAAAAACAGTCCAAGCAGACCCAATACTAAGATGAGGCCTAAGAAAGCATTTTTAAGTAGGAGGTTGATGCGGTCGCGAAAAATTTCAGAGGAGTCATCCCAGGTAGAGAGCCCCATTCCTTCCGGGAGTCTCAGTTTTGCCTCTTCAACGTAGCTGTTGACTCTTTCAGCCACAGTAAGAGGTGTTTGATCACCAACACGGAAGACGTCGATTTTAACGGCCTTTTTGCCATTAAAAAAAGCTTCTTGGTCAGTGTCTTCGAAGCCGTCAATCACTTTAGCCATATCGGAAAGAACAACGCGGCTGCCAGAAGGGTGAGAGAGGATCGTGATATCTTCAAACTCCGAGGCAAACTCACGTCTTTCGTCGGTGCGCAACAGGAATTCGCCCTGTGCTGTTTTAATGCCTCCACCGGGTAGCTCAAGACTGGTTTTACCGACGATGCTCGCTACTTGATCTAGTGTAAGGTCGTAGCTACGAAGGTTTTGTTGAGGCACTTCAATGGCGATCTCCAGCGGCTTGACCGCTTCGAGCTCGACCAAAGTAACTTCATCAAAAGCTAGCAGCTCATCGCGCATATTTTCTGCAGCCAAGCGTAGCGTACGGTCATCGTAGTCACCGTAGAGAATCAAAGAGATAACATGAACGCGTGTGTCTAAGAGGCTGACAGTGGGTCTTTCTGCCTCTTCTGGGAAGGATTGAATGCGGTCTATGGCATTTTTTACATCTTGTAAAGCCTTGTTGGCATCTTGCCCGGTCAACAGTTCAATGAAGACGCTGCCAGACCCTTCACCTGCAACACTTGTCACCTGTTTTACACCATCTAAGCCCCTTGTCTCATCTTCAACAGCTAAGATGATACCCTGCTCTACCTCGGCAGGGCTGGCACCGGGGTAGGGAACGGTGACCATCACATAATCTAGATCGATTTCAGGGAACACTTCTTGCTTGACACGCAGCCCCATGAGTAGGCCGCCGATAATAAAGATAGCTAGAACTAAGTTGGCAGCCACACGGTTGCGTGCCATCCAGGAGATGGGCCCTTTTTTGAGCGATGGGTCTAGCTGCTCTTCTTCGTTCATCTACTTCTCCGAGATATTGCGTATGTTCATGCCCGGTATAGGTACAGGGATGCTACTGGTTATGACGTATTCACCATCTTGGATACCCTCGTCAATCAGCACCAGCTCTTTTTGTCCGTAGAGAATATGAGCCGGACGAATTTCAAGTTTCCCTTTGTTGTCGATCCAGACTTGGCTGCCTTCTCGTATGGCTTTACGTGGCAAGGCTATCAAGTTGTCTAAGGTGGGACCTTCGATATCGACTCTTACGTAGGTGTCTAATAAGAGAGGGGGGAGGTCATTATTTAGGCTCATCGGGTCTTTGATAGCAATTAGCAGTCTGGCCATTCGGCCGACTGGGTCCAAATCACCTAGTAGACGAACTACATAGCCTTCACGGCTGATTGTTTCGTCATCACCGATGGTCTGTACTATGGTCGCTTTTGCTCCTTGTCCACCTTGCTGCGGCACCTCTATCCAGTGTAGTCGGCTAAAGGGGATGCTAACGAGGATACGAAATTCATCGGTAGCAACGAGCGTTGCTACTGGGTTTTGAGGATTGACCACCTGACCTACATCGACACTCTCTTCTAAAACCAGTGCATTGAAAGGGGCTTTTAGAGTGGTTCTTTCAAGGTCTATTGTTGCTTTCTCCAAGCGGCTTTTAGCGGCATTTAAGGCGGCTTTTTTCTCAAGAAGTTGTGGGCGTCTAAGGGCTAGTTCTTCACCAATTTCACTCGATTGAATGGCGGGGTCTAAAAGTTCCCATTCTCTTTCAGCAATGATTTTGCGCCCTTTTTCAAGTTTGAGCTCTACCTCGGCTCTTTGCAGAGCAGCTTGTTCTTGATCAATGAATGACTGGTAGTCACGAGGATCAATTTTGAGCATAATGTCGTCTTTTTTAAAGAGACCACCAACGATTAAGTTGGTGGATTGCTCGATCACTTTTCCTGTAACTTCTGGTTTAAGGGCTACTTTACGCCACTCTTGCACAGAACCAAAAGCGGAAACAATGATGGTCTCTTTTTTAGCAACAGCTTTAACGGCTTCTACCAATGTTGGTTTTGGTTCAGCTACCGTTTTAGGGACGGCGGGTTTAGTAGCTATAAGCATAGCTGTGATAACGAAAGCTCCCAGCAATATGGCAAGTCCCACAAAGATCTGAAAGCAGTAGCCGTTATTTCCTTTAAACCATTTGCAGAAATTCATAGTTCCTCGCAGCATTGTAAACAGAGTTCTTTTGTCCAGCACCCACCTAAAGCGCGGTAGAGGCGGCTTCGATACCCTAAAAGGTTTTTCTTCTCGGAGATAAGTCGTCGCTCCAGCGTTTGTAGTGATGAGAGAGCAGCAATAACTGGCAGGTAGTCAGAAAGACCTGTAGCGTAGCGCGATTTAGCTTCTCTAAGGTTATCTTGTGCGGTACTTACCTGAATATGCAGCTTCTCTAGCAAGTTGACCTGGTATTTTTCTTGGACGATGGCATCTTCTACCTCTAGCATAGCGTTTAGGTAGGTTTGACTGTAGCCCTCTAGCTGTTCGTAGACAATGGCGCGGCGTCTTTCAACTTCACACTTTCTGCGACCGCCATCAAAGATAGGAGCTACTAAAGATCCTATGATGCTACCTACTTCCCGGTTAAATAATTGGCTCCAGGTCGTTGAGCTCCATTCATAAGATAGGGAAAGATTGAGCTGAGGCAAACGGTCTGCTATAGCTGCTGCAACTTCGTAGTCGGCAGCCATAAGTCTGTTTTTCGCTGCACGCAAGTCAGGGCGGCACTCAAGAAGTTGACAGGGATTGCCGATGTCAGGAAAAGGAGGGAGGTTGGGCAGGGGAACTTCGGAAAGCATAGCAGCATTGCCGCAAGGGGGTGTACCGAGCAAAACTTCTAATTGTTGTTGAGAGGTCTTTAGTCGAGAGACGACAGGGGGGATTTCTGAATTAGTGGCAGCAAGTGTCTGTCTTTGTTGATAGACGTCTAGAGCGGATGCCTCTCCGACGGAGAAGCGCAATTCCAAAAGTTCGACGAGTGTCTCGTTGGTATCGCGTTGTTCTTGTAGCAGGCGGTACAGCTCTCGCTGCTCTTGGATGGTAAGCCAAAGATCTACAACGCTTCCAGAAAGCATCATAGCGGTCGCTTCGTAGTCTTCCCTTGTGGCGCGCATATTCCAGGCGGCTGCGCATGCTTTCGATTCAATCTTGCTCCAGAGGTCCACCTCGTAAGAGAGTGTGGGAGCCACTGAAATAGAGTTGTAGGTGCCTACACCGAAAAAGGAGCTGCCACCACTAGCTGATATTCCAGGACTTCCTTTTGATTTGGAGTGTAGTGTGGAGGCATTGACATTTAGCTGTGGGAACTTGCCCGCATTTTCAATGCAGGCGACAGCTTTGGCTTGGGTTAGTCTGTGCCAAGCGGAGCGAAGGTCGAAGTTACAGCTCAGCGCTTGATTAACGGTTAAGTTGAGCTCTTCATCATCGAAGTTCTCCCACCATCGGCCAATGGGGGCTTCTCCCGCCTTAACATTATAATATTCTTCTGGCACGGCGGCTGTCGGCCCAGTGGGTTCACACACTTGATGCAGTGTGCAAGCGGAGAGCAGTAAAAGAGTACAAAGGGATAGAAGAAGTCTCATTAGAAGTCCTAATAAATTTTCTAACATCTTTGTAACAAAAAACTTAGTTTTGCAAAAAGGAAGAATCGCCGTTGCTTCAAAAAGGAGTGTTGGATAGATTGTCTGCGACCGCGCCGCTCTTTTAGTAGAGCTGGCGATCTGCGCCA
>Ga0180433_10011094_pt1 | contig 10739 bp, 7 predicted proteins | sample SS_ome_8_FD_132980 | JGI IMG/M metagenome (GOLD analysis project Ga0180433, IMG submission 132980) | Hypersaline lake sediment archaeal communities from the Salton Sea, California, USA - SS_1_D_1 metaG | ecosystem: Environmental > Aquatic > Non-marine Saline and Alkaline > Hypersaline > Sediment...
GGACTGGGGGTTTCCGAGCAGCCGAAGAAGTTGATCCGTGCCGTGAAGGGAGGGGAACTGGTTCCCATGCAAGGAGCCGAGGTTTGTTGCGGGTTTGGGGGCGAGTTCTCCACGAACTACCCGGAGATCTCCGAGGCGTTGGTAAGTGAGAAGGCGGAAAACTACATCGCGAGTGGAGCGGATGTTCTGGTGGCCTGTGATCCGGGGTGTCTGCTCAACATCGGAGGGTACCTCCATCGGCATCATCCGGACAAACCGGCACTTCACATCGCCAGCTTTCTGGCGGAAGCCATACGGGATGAGAAGAGATGAAGATCAAGTCGGAGCAATTCAAGGAAGTGGCCCGGGAGGAGTTGAAGACGAGGCACACCCGTGCCCACCTGGATGTCATCGGGCTGTTCATCCAGGAGATGCGCGAGGCCTCGATGGCAACGTTCCCGGATCCCTCCGCAGCCCTTGAACTCGGACGGGCCATCCGGGCCGAGTCGGTCGAAAGACTGCCGGAGCTCCTGGAGGCGTTCGAGAAGAAAGCGACGGCCAACGGAGCGGTGGTGCACTGGGCCCGCGATGCGAGGGAAGCGAATCAACTCGTTCTGAACATCGCCCGGGAAAGGAACATCCGGCTCGTCACCAAGGGCAAGTCCATGGTGACCGAGGAAACCGGGCTCAACGAGGTACTCGTCGAGAACGGCCTGGAGGTGTTCGAGACCGATCTCGGCGAGTTCATTATCCAACTCCTCGAGCGGCCCCCCTTTCATATTCAGGGCCCCGCATTGAACATTCCTGTCCAGGAGATCTGCGATCTCTTCCTGGAAAAGGGCGTCATGAAGGAGCCGACCCTCGAGCCGGTCGAGTTGGGCCACGCTGCAAGGATCTTCCTGAGGGACAAGTTCCATCACGTCGAGATGGGGATCACCGGCGTGAACTTCGCCGTGGCCGAGACAGGAACGATCATCAACGTGGAAAACGAGGGAAACATACGGCTCACGAAATCGTCTCCACCCATACAGGTGTCGGTCATGACCCTGGAGAAGGTTGTTCCCACGATGAAGGACGCCATGCACATGCTCCGGCTCCTGTGCAGGAATTGTACGGGTCAGAAGATTGCGTCCTACACGTCCATGGACAGCGGACCCAACAGGGGGGCTGAGGCGGACGGCCCGAGGGAACTCCATATTGTCATCCTGGACAACGGCCGATCCACCTTTTACCGCGACCCGAAGCCCGCGAGATCCTGCGCTGCGTTCGCTGCGGTGCATGCATGCTCGAATGCCCCGTGTACGGAAAGATAGGAGGCTACCCTTACGGTTGGGCCTATTCGGGTCCCATGGGCCAGGTCCTGAACCCGCTCATGATCGGCCAGGAGAGAACCCAGGATCTCTACCGGGCCTGTACCTTTTGCGGCGTCTGCAAGACGGTCTGTCCGGCAGGGATCGACCACCCGAAGATGTTTCTTCGCTACCGGGCCCACGATGTGGAGGGCGATTCAAGATACAACGCCACCCGCCGGCCATGGCCGGAGGCGGGGTTCATGGAGATGTTCACGTGGGCCACGAAGCGCCGCTGGCGATGGGACCTGGGGATCAAGGCTGTTCGACCTTTCATAAACCGGCAGGTGGAAGAAGGATTCATCCGAGGCTTGAAGGGCCCCCTGGAAGGATGGTTCAAGAGCCGGGATTTTCCGGCCATGCCCCGGAAGACGTTCCGTGACAGGATGCGGGGCCGTAAAGAATAGGGGTCAGACCTACAGGAGGGGATGATGTCGAAGACAGTGAAAGACGAGATTCTGGACAGGCTCAAGGTCGCCCCGCAGAAAGAGCCGCCTCCCAGGCCGATGATGCCCCCCCTGAACGAGCTCGCTCTGAACGAGGAAGAGGGAATCGAGAAGCTCGTGGAAACCCTGACGCTCATCGGGTGTGATGTGCATCGGGCCCGCGATTCCGAGGAGACCCTGGAAAAGTTGACCGAAATCGCCCGGGCAGAGGGGCTGACCAGGATTCTTGCCTCAGAGGATGACGTGGTCTCGCCGCTCGATCTTCCCGAGTGGGGGAAGAAGAGCAACGTCGAAGTCTTTACGGCGAAGGATTGTCGGGACCGGGAGGAATTCAAGCGAGTTGCTTTCGAGGAAGTGGAGGCCGGGGTTACGGGCGTTGATTTTGCGGTAGCCGAGTCGGGAACGCTCTGCCTGGTCCATGACGAGAAGCAGCCACGCCTCGTTTCCCTTGCCCCGATACGACACATTGCGGTCGTGCCCGTGGATCGGATTCGACCGGTCTATGAGAGTGTGACAGACGAGTTGTTTGCCGCGGGCGGGAAGGCCCCCAGCCATCTCACGTTCATCTCCGGACCGAGTATGACGGGCGATATACAGGCCACGCTCTTCAGGGGCATGCATGGCCCGAAGACGGTCACCGTTATCTTGGTAGGCCAGGCCTCCTCTTGAGCACTGGGGACTCTTCGCTCCCATGGGGATTAGACTCCTCCTTTCGGCAGTTGGCGGTTAGCCTTTAGCTGTTGGCTCCCAACCACTCCGACGGAAGGGCACCTGCTCCCCCATTCCACCTACCAATAGTTCATCAACTTATCTTACGCAAGACCCCGAATTCGTCACGCATCGATGATGACCAAGTATGTTGAGCGGCGAAAAACGGGCTATGGGCAAGAATAACTAAATAGGATATATGAACAGAAATCAGGGAGAATTTTCCTGTTCTTCATGATGTTATCTGGAGGTTTCGTTACCCGGATAGGTTGTCCATATCTTGTATATGGGGATTCTTGACGGTTAGAAGGGACCGTCGCTCATTGGGGTAATTCTGCTAACTCCTTCCGCACTTTGTCGGGCTCAGTCAAAGTACCTAGCCTCTCAAAGATCTCCAGCGCATTGGTCAAGTACTTTCGTGCTTCCTCCATGTTCCCCTGCTGCTTGTGGTAGCGCCCCAGTCCTGAGTAAGCCATGGCCAGAACATTTTCAGCCTTGATCTCTCGAAGAACGGTGATGCTCTTCTCAAAGTAGTTCGCCGCTAGGCCAGGATCGTCCCTGAGTGACAGTTCGCCCAGGAGGAAGTGAGCGTACCCAATGAAATACCTCGATCCGCAATCCTCGGCTATGGCCAGCAGCTCTTCAGCAGTCTGCTTAGCTTTCTCGCGCTCTCCTGCCAGCCAGTACCCATCCGCGAGGAAGAACGTACCCCAAAGCTCCCACCACTTCAGACGCACAGCTTTGAAAATCGGCACAATCCCGGTTAGTACCTCAATGCCCCTTCTTGCCTCCCCTGCGTGGCACAAGGGCCAAGCGAGAAATGCCTCTGCCGTTGCCTTGTCCGCGGGGGTTGACGCCATTCCGAGCGCCCTGTCTGCATGTTCGATCGCCTTGACCGGGTCTCCTTTGTACGTGTAAATAGCAGCGAAGACATCCTCAGCCTGAGCAGTGGAGCTCTCGTCTGAATAGTCCTGAGCAACCTTGACAGCCTGCTGGGCGGTTTCGACAGCTTCCTCCCAGCGGCCGAGCTGGGCGTATGCCTGAGCGACGATGCCGGTCAGCCGCACGTAGCTGCCAAGGTGGAACGTGTCCCCCATCGTGCGCAGATATTCTTCATTCAACTGGAAACCTCGGTCATAGTCGCACCTGAGAAAATGACACACTGCCAGGGAATAATAGGCGATCGCGGTTTCTTCCGCGGCATTGGAGGCGTCGAGGAGTTCTATTGCTTCGTTCAAGGTTTGTATGCCTTTATCAAGGTAACCGAAGAGCGCCTCATTCAGCCCCTTGCTGGCATAGAACTGTCCTTTTAAAGCGGAGTTTCCTATGCGGTCCAGTAAGGGTTCGTAGCGGATCAAGAGGTCATAGTAGTCCACTCCCTTCATGAGCTTCCAGAAGACATTGGACTGGTTGGGCAACATAGAGATGCGCCGCTCACGGTTCTCGTCGGTGTCGGGCAAGGTGTCCAGGATCTCCATGGCCTTGTCAAAGTACTCCTTGGCGGCCTCTGGGGCGTTGGCATTTGCTGCCTTCTGGTTGGCCAGATCCAGATACTCGACCGCCTTGACCGTGTTGTCACTCCGCACGTAGTGGTAGGCCAACAGCTCGTAGTACTCCTCCAGCCTCTCCGGAAACAATGCTTCAACAGCTGTTCCGATCTTCTCATGAATCTCGTTTCGGTTCTTCTTCAGCAGGCTGTTGTATGCCACTTCCTGGGTGAGGGCGTGCTTGAACATGTATTCCAACTCCGGGAAGAGCTGCTTCTCGTAGATGAACTCCAGGCCCTGGAGTTGTAGAAGAGAGGTCTTGAGTTCTTCTCTCATCCCGGTGATGCTCTCAAGGATCCGATAGGCAAATTCCCTTCCGATCACCGACGCAACCTGCATGATCCGCTTCAGGTTCGCTTCCTGCCGGTCCATCCGCGAAGCGATGATCCCCTGGATGGTATCCGGCACTTCCCTCTCGGCGATTTGTCCGCTCAACACGTACTGACCTTCCCCAAAACGGATGGTCCCGTCTTCCAGCAGGCTGCGCGTTAGTTCCTCTGCAAACAGGGGGTTGCCTCCCGACCGACCGAGAATGAAGTCCCTGAGGTCTGGCGCCACTTCTTTGTCACCGAGGATGGCCTGCACCAGATCGGCGCCTGTCCCTCCGGAGAGCTGGTCTAGACGTATCTCTCTCCAGTGCGGCCTTCCGTCGCGAGTGTGGCTGTGTTCCGGCCGATACAGGAGGAGAAGGAGTATGTGAGCCTCTGAGACCGCATCCACGAAGAAATCAAGGAAATCCTGCGAGGTCCTGTCGATCCAGTGCAGATCCTCCATGACGAGAACGAGAGGTCTTGTCAGGCTCTCACAGATCAGAAGATTCCGAATTGTCTCGAATATCCTCCGCCTTCTCTGTTGAGGGTCAATTTGAAGGTAGGCTTCGTCTTCGACCGTGAGCGAAAGGACGTCCTGCAGAGGAGCCACGGCTCCCTGAAACTCCCCATTGAGTCGAGCGAGCCCTTCTCGCAACTTCTTCTGGATATCCTCTTCTAGCTCTCCAACCTGAATATCGAAATACGACCGCAGTACCCCTAGTATGGGTAGGTAGACCATGGAAGCCCCGTAGTGCAGACAGGTGCACGCGAGGCAGCGGTGTTCAGCCTCAGGAAGCGTGTACCGAAATTCCCTGAGCAGCCTGGATTTGCCCACTCCGGCCTCGCCCTTGATTCCCACCACCTGACCCGGCCCCGCCCGGGCCTCCTCAAAGGCCTCGCGAAGGGCGCCCATCTCCTTCCCGCGACCCACGAATCTTGTCAGCCCCTTGGCCGCTGACGCCTCGATGCGGGTTTCCACTTCCCCGGTCCCCACCAGTTCGTAGGCTTCCTGAGGCTCCCTTTTTCCCTTCACAGCGATCCTGCCTACTGGCTCGAAGGCGAAATAGCTCCTGGCCAGCTCGTGCGTGAGGGCGGAAACGAGGATTGTTCCCGGTCGAGCGGCCCCCTCCAACCTGGAAGCCAGGTTCACGGTATCCCCGATGGCCGTGTAATCCATCTTGAGATCATTCCCCACAGATCCGACAACCACTGTGCCCGAGTTGACCCCGATACGCATCTTGAACTCCACGCCACAGTCGTCATGGATCCTCTTCCCGTACTCTCCGATAGCCCCCTGCATGGCAAGCGCGGCATGACAAGCCCTCTGGGCATGGTCCTCGTGCGCCAGCGGTGCCCCGAACAGGGCCATGACCCCATCCCCCGTGAACTTGTCGACCATTCCTTCGTACCTGTGAATCTCATCCAGCAAAACCCGGAAGAACCCACCCATAATTTCATGGACCGCCCCAGGGTCGAGTTGCTCCGCTATGGAAGTGAAGTCGGCCACATCCGCAAAGAGTACGGTCACGAGTTTCTGCTCACCCTCGATCCGGTTGCGGGTCGAAAGGATCCTGTCGGCCAGGGACTGCGGTGTGTAAGAACGGGGACGGTTGTAGTCGATGGTAGGTGCCTTGCTGGGTAGCCCAAGATCACAACCGCATCGGTCACAGAACAGGTGCTCAGCAGGGCTTTCCGTGCCGCACTGGGGACAGAGGCTGACAAGCTTGACGCCACAGTTGCCGCAAAAAGCAGCTCCCTCCCGATTCACGAAGTTGCAGTTCCTGCACTTCACGCGAGGACCCCAGAGACAGGCATCATACGAGCTTCTTGTGGATTATAGTCTGTTTCTTTTCTATCGAGATGTCGCCCGCGTCCTGAAGCTCCCTCATGGTTCGGCTTACAGTCTCCCGGGAAGACCCTACCATGTCAGCGATCTCCTGATGCGTAAACGATTCCCGAATGACCCACTTCGCGCCTTGCGGTTCTGCGGATTGCATGAGGAAGCTGGCGACTCGGCCGTACACATTCATAAGGGCAAGGCTTTCGATCTTCTCATCCGCCTTCCGAAGTCTCTCGAGCAGTACCCTGACGAGATTGAACATCAGGTCAGGATTCGAGGAAAGAGAGTTCTGGAAGTCGTCTTTGCTGATGATCAGGACTTCGGTCGGCTCCTTGGTTACGATGGTTGCCGATCTGGGTCCTCCATCTAGGGCGGCCATTTCCCCGAAGTATTCGCCAGGACCGATCACATCGAGTACGATTTCCTTTCCTTGTTCGTCACGTGCAATTGCCTTGGCCTTCCCGCTGCAGAGGATATAGATCGAGTCGGACTTGTCCCCTTTGCTGAGAAGAATCGTGTTCTTGGGGAATTTCTTTCTGGCAGCGGCCTTCTCAAAGAAGCGAATGGTTGCATCGTCGAGACGGGAGAATTGAGCCGTTTCGGTCGGCATGTGATTTCCTCCCCCCACCCAAGACTACTGAGACGCCCAGTGGGAATGCTTGCCTTGGGCATATATCACAGAATTCCTGTGATATAGATCACTGATTTCATCCTTTGTTTCTGATTATTATAAACCTAGGGCAAGGGATTTTCCAAGTAATTGGTCTGATAACCACCGTTATAATCTTGCATCATGTCTCGGGGGACCTGTTTTCTGGTTCCATCTTATGGAACAAGAGAGGGAAGACGAATGAAGAGGATGATTCTTATCACTCTGTTTGCCCAACTCCTGACGTTTGCCTCTGTGTCGAGCTCTTCCTCCCAATACACGGTAATCCAGCTCACGAAGAACGATTATAGCGACCATGTGCCCCAGATAAATGACAATGGACAAATAGTCTGGCAAGGATGTCTGGGCCAAACGCAGGGTTGGTGCGACACAGATACTGAGATCTTCCTTTACGACGGGATGAGCACAACCCAACTCACGAATAACGATTATTGGGAAGAGCAAGCCCAGATAAACAATAGCGGGTACGTGGTTTGGGAAGGAACGCCTGACCTGGACACTGAGATCTTCCTGTACGACGGAACAACGACGACCCAGCTTACGAATAACGATTATGAAGACTACTACGCGCGGATAAGCGATAACGGATACGTCGTCTGGGTGGGAGATCTCTACGGCATCAACCAGATCTTCCTTTACGACGGAAGAACGACGACCCAGCTTACGAATAACGATTATCGAGACTTCCGACCGCAGATAAACAATGGCATGTGCGTGGTCTGGACGAGATTGGTCGCCCTACATTATGAGATCCTACTTTACGACGGAACGAATACGACACAGCTTACAAATAACGATTACGAAGATCTTTGGCCCCACATAAACGACGATGCTTGGGTTGTCTGGGTGGGATCGGAATCCAGTCTCGACGAAATCTTCCTTTATGATGGGACAAGCACAACACAACTAACGAACAACGGCTACCACAAAATCAATCCCCAGATTAGTAATAACGGACATGTAGTCTGGCAGGGACATACGGACCTTTTGGGCTCCAACGATGATATCTTTCTCTATGATGGGACGACCACAATACGGCTTACGAACAACGAATGCGAAGACGAGGAGCCTCAGATAAACGGCAGCGGACACGTGGTCTGGGTAAGACATCAAGACCATTCTGACTATGAAATTCTGCTTTATGACGGGACGAGCACAACACAGCTGGCGTACAACATGCGTGGTCTTTCGAGCCCGCGGATAAACGACAATGGATGGGTTGTCTGGGCTGGCATTGATGACCTTAACAGCCCCGATTGGGAGATATTCGTCGCAATCCCTTGCTCAGAGAATGACGATAACGATGCCGATGGTTACGTCAGTGCTTCTTGCGGGGGCGATGACTGTAACGACAATAACGCTAATGTGAATCCAGGGATGACTGAAGTCTCTGGAAACGGAATAGATGATGACTGCAACCCAGCTACTCCCGCATACCCCGAACCCGCGAATACGATAGCAGAGTCATATGGTGAGACTTCTCTCACGGGGTCGGGGGTCTTTAACTCTCTGGCACTCGTTCTGGTCCCTGTGGGCGGGGTCATCTTGCTGAGGATTCTCCGAAGGAGGTGGTGGGAATAGAGCACGATTCTGAAGCATCGCAAGTAGGGGGGGAAGAAGATGATAAAGTCATTTCCGATCACTTTGTTTGCTGCAATTCTGATTCTTGCTTCTGTGTCGATCTCATACTCCCAATTCACTACGATCCAACTGACCAATAACGACCTTCGTGATTGGGAACCCCAGATAAACAATAGCGGGTGGGTGATCTGGACGGGATACGACGACACAGGCTCCAATCTCTACCTTTACGACGGAACGAGCACGACCCAGCTTACGACGGATGGCCAATCAGGTGCCTCACAGATAAACGATAATGGGTGGGTGGTCTGGCACGGATGGGACGGCTCAGACTATCAGATTCTCCTCTACGACGGAACGAGTACGACGACTATTACGAGTGACGATTATGATGAAAGGGGATCCGAGATAAATAATAATGGGTATTTGGTCTGGATGGGATGTGATGGGGTAGATTGTGACTGGAGACAAGGAGACTGGGAGATCTTCCTGTATGACGGCACAAGCACGACCCAGCTTACCAATAATGATTTTAATGACCGGTACCCCCAGATAAACAATGACGCGCACGTGGTCTGGTCGGGAGATGACGGCTCGGACTGGGAGATCTTCCTCTACGACGGAGCGAGGACGACCCAGCTTACGAACAACGACTATGATGACCGGGACCCGAAGATAAACGATGACGGGAACGTGGTCTGGGAGGGATATGACGGCTCAGACTATGAGATCTTCCTTTACGATGGAACAAGCACGACCCAGCTTACGGATAACGATTATAATGAAGGGTGGCCCCAGATAAACAATGACGGGAACGTGGTCTGGCACGGACATGATACCGCAGATTCTGATTCCTTTGAAGGAGACGGAGATTATGAGATCTTCTTTTACGATGGTACGACCACGACCCAGCTTACTAATAACGATTTTACTGACCAGATGCCCCAGATAGCCGACAACGGGGACGTGGTCTGGGTTGGGCGTGTTGGGTGTACTCACCTAACTTGCAGTGAGGATTGGGAGATTTTCGTTTACGACGGAGCGAACACCACCCAGCTCACGGATAACGATAATACTGAGTGGCAACCCCAGATAAATGATAGCGGGCACGTGGTCTGGTATGGGTGTGATGGGGGTACTGGCTTCGCCTGCATTAGAGGAGACTTCGAAATCTTCCTTGCAATTCCCTGCTCATTCAATGGCGATAACGATGGAGATGGGTATGTGAGTCGGGCCTGCGGTGGCGATGACTGCAACGAGCGTAACCCTAATGTGAACCCAGGAATGACTGAAATCGCAGGAAACGGAATAGATGATGACTGTGACCCAAACACTCCCGCATATCCCGAGCCTGCGAATACGATAGCGGCATCGTATGGCAGCAGTTCCCTCGTAGGATCTGGCCTGTTCAACTCCCTGGCACTTCTTCTGATCCCCGTAGGGGGGGTCACTTTGCTGAGAGTCTTTCGCGGGAAGAGGCACCAATCTAACACGATCCAGACAAATTAATGGGCAGGAGGCACACCATGATTGCGCCAAGGACACTCACCGCGGTTATTGTAATAGGATGGGTGGTCGGAGTGATTGCTCTCGTAATCCTGAATTTGGGTTTGTTGGCTCAGGATGTAGCGGCGTATACCGGGTTCTGCCTGGATTCTGATGGATTTCTATCGGCGGATGGCTGCTGCTCAGAAGATACCGACTGCAGCGAAGGAAGCTCATGTATGCAAGAGAAAGGGGTGTGTTCGGAAGTATTTTCGTATCCTGGATCACCTTGTCAGACAGATTCGGAATGTGGTACCTGGTGCGCTCCGATAGGACAATGCGTGGGCGGAGAGTATGACGGATCCCCGTGTTTCGCCTCTTTTGGAGCGTGCCTTAGCTTTTTTAACATTACCCCTTGTCGGACGGACAATGATTGTCCGGAATTGCCAGGGTGTCTTCCCTGGGGCGCGCTGTGGGTACAATGTGGTGGGGCAACCTGTGTAAGTTGCACAGAAGGTTGTTCCATAGCTACGGTTAGCCTCGGCACAGAGTTGCAGGAGAGAATTGACGTACTTCATTCGTTCCGTAACAAGTATCTTGAGAATAATGCTTTGGGGAAGTCATTCATCTCAGCTTACTACAAATACAGCCCACCAGTAGCACACTTTATTGCTGAACGTGAGTGGCTAAAGGCTGCGGTGCGTATTCTACTCCTACCCGTCATCGGCCTCGTTTCCCTATTTGTTTGAATAGAGGGGTGCGGAATGAACCCTTTGAGTAGATCCAGGTTGAGTGGCATCGCAGTGCTTCTGGGTCCTACTCA
>Ga0180433_10011096_pt1 | contig 10738 bp, 8 predicted proteins | sample SS_ome_8_FD_132980 | JGI IMG/M metagenome (GOLD analysis project Ga0180433, IMG submission 132980) | Hypersaline lake sediment archaeal communities from the Salton Sea, California, USA - SS_1_D_1 metaG | ecosystem: Environmental > Aquatic > Non-marine Saline and Alkaline > Hypersaline > Sediment...
AGCTGCTGCTGGACCGTGGGATCGACCTGGTGGTCGCCGCGGCGGAGGTGCAGTTCCGCGCACCGGCCCGATTCGAGGACGACCTCGTCGTCGACGCGACCCTCGACCAGCCCGGCCGCACATCGCTGCGCAGCCGGTTCGTGATCACCAGGGAGGGCGAGCGCATTGCCGAGGCGACCATGACCCACGTCTGCGTGGACGCCGCTGACTATCTGAAGCGGCCGTGGCCGGACTGGTTCCGCGAGCGCCTGAGGTGACCGGCCCGGCGCTGCCGATGTTCGCCGACGTCGACACCGGGGTCGACGACGCACTCGCCCTGGTCTACCTCCTTGCCAGTCCCGAGGCGCGGCTGGTGGGGATCGCCTCGACCGGCGGGAACGTCGGCGTCGATCAGGTCTGCCGCAACAACCTCGGGCTGCTCACGGTCTGCGCGACGACTGGTATCCCGGTGTCGCGGGGTTCGGACCGGCCGTTGGCCGCGCCGATGCGCACCGCTGAAGACACCCACGGCCCCGCCGGCCTGGGGTACGCCGAGCTACCCGTGCCGCGGGGCGAGATCACCCACTACGACGCCGCCGAGGCCTGGGTCCGGGCCGCACGCGCCCATCCCGGGGAGCTGGTCGCGCTGGCCTGCGGGCCGCTGACCAACCTGGCGCTGGCGCTGCGCGCCGAACCCGGGCTGCCGGCCCTGCTGGGGCGACTGGTCATCATGGGCGGCTCGTTCGACTACCGCGGAAACACCACCCCGGTCGCGGAGTGGAACACCAGCGTGGACCCCGAGGCCGCCGCCGAGGTCTACGCCGCCTGGGCGCGAGCAGAGCAGGCGGGAAGCATTGGGCCCGAGCAGCTTCCGATCGTCTGTGGGCTCAATGTCACCGAGAACGCGGTGCTGACCCCACAGATTCTGGCCCGGCTGGCCGCGGCGGCGGGATCACCGGACAACCCGCTGGTCCGCGTCCTCGCCGACGCGCTGCGGTTCTACTTCGAGTTCCACCGCGATCAGGGCGAGGGATACCTGGCGCATGTGCATGATCCGCTGGCCGCGGCGGTCGCCCTGGACCCCGGGCTGATCCGGACCCGGGCGGCTGCCGTCGACGTCGAGCTGACCGGAACGCTGACCCGGGGAATGACGATCGCGGACTGGAGCCGACGCTGGAATCGGGCTCCCAACGCCAGGGTCGGCGTCGGGGTGGATGCCGCGGAGTTCTTCGAGCGGTTCATCGCACGGATCGGTGAGTTCGCCCGACGGCTGGATGCTCAGCAGCATCACTCGTAACGGCCCTCGCAGTACCACCGCCGCTTTCGGTAGCACAGCAGAAGCGCCCGCGGCGGATCATCGCCGATGACCACCTGGACACGCGCGGTGCGCCCGGCCGCGCCGCCCTGATCCGGATCCCACCAGCGTTCGTCGACCGGCCACGGCCCGGACCACCAGGCCAGTTCACCGCGGTGGGGTCCGGCGCCGTCCAGGCGGGCCGGCTCGGCGCTGAACATGCCGCGGCCGTTGACCCGCACGGGGTCGCCGTGGACGTCGAGAAGTTCCACCGGGTCCTCGAGCACAACGGTCGGCGAGGGGTCCGGCAGCCGGCCGGGCCAGGGCAGGTCGGGCACACTGTGCGGCACCGGTTCATCGCCGAACGGTGTCAGGGTGATCCGCTCGGCGGGACCGCGGCCACCGCTGAGCACCGGTGAGCACACGGCGTCGGAACCCAGCAGGCCCTGCACCCGGACCAGCGCGCGGCGGGCCCGTATCCGGTCCTGGTCACCGTGGCCGCCCCACAGTGACAGCTGGAGCGCCGCGGCGGAGATCACCTCCACCGGTTCCAGCCGCAGCATCGTCACCGGACCGACGGGACCGCCACCGGATCGCCGGTCGTTGAGCCAACCGTCAAGCTGCCAGCGCACCCGGTCGGCGGTGGCGTCCTCGGTCAGCGGCTCCGCGCACCGCCACACCCGGCTGCGCTCACCGGCGGGAGTGCCGGCGTGAATGGCCAGCCGGGTGCAACCGACCCCGGCCGTCGCCAGGCTGCGGTGCAGGGCGGCCGCCAGGGTGCGCCCGGCGAACGCGGCGGCGTCCACCCGGTCGATCGGCGGATCGCAGTGCAGCACCGCGTCCAGATCCGGCGGCGGCTCCCGCCCGCCCGGACCACGCCCCGGCTCGCCGCAGGCCACCCGGTGGGCCACCAGAGCATCGGAGCCGAACCGGGATCCGACATCCGCGCGGGGCAGTGCGGCGAAATCGCCGAACGTGCGGATTCCCATGCGCCACAACAGATCGACCAGACCATCCCGGTCCGGGCCGGACAGGCTCGGTTCGCCGGCCAACTGCCTGATCGGAAATCCCGACAGGAACGCCGCATCCCCGCCGGGCCGCAGCACCTGTCCGGTCCGGGCGGCATACACCGCGGTGGCAAGCTGGTCGGCGATCCCCACCTGACACTCGGCCCCGGCTGCGGCGACGGCATCGACCAGCCGCTCGGCGGCAGCCCGCTCGGACCCGAAATAGCGGGCCGTACCTCGGGCCGGCAGGACCAGCAGCCCGGGACGCAGCACCTCGGCCCGGGGTACCACGTCGTCGACCGCGGCCGTCACCGCTTCGAAGAAGCGCGCGTCACGGGCCGGGTCGGCGACGGCGACCTGCAGCCGCGGACAGCGCGACTGCGCCTCCCGGCGGCGCAGCCCGCGGCGCACCCCGGCCTCGCGGGCCGCGGCCGAGCAGGCGACCACTCGGTTGGCGAAGGTGACCGCGACCGGCGCGGTGGCCGGCAGCCCGGCCGCCACGGCCGCGGCGACGGCCGGCCAGTCCATGCACCAGATCGCCATGATCCGGGTGTTCATCGGCGATTGCGGGACCGCGCCGCCACCCGGACCCCGCTGATCCGCCCGCAGCCGGGCGCCGGCACCCCGTTCGGGTCGCCCGGCCCGGCGGTGATCTCGTACCCGCACACCCGGGCCTCCACCCGCATCGAGGCCCCCTGCCACTGCCCCTGGGTCACCAGCAGGGTGCAACCGCGCTGGCGGACCCGGGCCACCACCGCCCGCGCCCGGGTGGCCGGCACCGAACGGCCGGCCAGGCCGAGCACCACCAGATCCATGCCGTCGGCCAGCACCGCGGCCACCTCGACGGGGTCGGAACCCGGGCTGGGGATCACCGCCAGCCGACTGAGATCCGCACCCATCTCCGCGGCGGCCAGCAGACCGAAGTCCGGCAGGCCGACGACGGCGACGTGGCCGCCGGCGGCGGTCACCGCAGCGGTCATGCCGACCACCGGCGACCGGGCCCCCGACACCACCGCCACCGCCCCCCTGGGCAACCCGCGCGGGAGCACCCCGGCCAGCGAATCGGGGACCGGCAGCAAACTTTCCACCCCGGGCAGGACATCCTGGGCCCGATGGTCGGACGACCCCTGCCCCGTCGTCCTGGAGGACACCGCCTCCATCTGCCGGCGTAGCTGTCGCAGCTGTTCAGCGCGCTCCGGCTGGTCTTTTTCGAGGGCCACCGCCGCCACCATCACGCACCTCCCGACATACCCGGAAGAACCGGTGTTCGAAAATATGTTCGATAATAGGAGTAAACCCGCCTGCGGGTCGCCCGTCAAGGGCGTCGAGGACTCAGACCGCCCGACGCTCCCCCGAGCCAGACCCGCGGGCGTTTACTCCCACTCGATGGTGCCGGGGGGCTTGCTGGTCACGTCGAGCACCACCCGGTTGACCTCGGGCACCTCGTTGGTGATCCGGGTCGAAATACGCTCCAGCACGTCATAGGGAACCCGGGTCCAGTCGGCGGTCATCGCGTCCTCGCTGGAGACCGGGCGCAACACGATCGGATGGCCGTAAGTGCGCCCGTCGCCCTGCACGCCGACCGATCGGATGTCGGCCAGCAGCACCACCGGGCACTGCCAGATCTGAGCGTCCAGACCGGCCGAGGTCAGTTCCTCGCGGACGATGGAGTCGGCGCGGCGCAGGATGTCCAGCCGGTCGGCGGTGACCTCGCCGACGACCCGGATCCCCAGACCCGGTCCGGGGAAGGGCTGGCGGGAGACGATGTCCTCGGGCAGGCCCAGTTCCCGCCCGACCGCGCGCACCTCGTCCTTGAACAACAGCCGAAGCGGTTCGACGAGCCGGAACTTCAGGTCCGGCGGCAGTCCCCCGACGTTGTGGTGGCTCTTGATGTTGGCGGTTCCGGTGCCGCCGCCGGACTCGACGACGTCGGGGTAGAGGGTGCCCTGCACCAGGAACTCGATGGGGGAACCGCCGCCGTCATCGGAATCCGCACCCTCCTCGGTGTCGGCTTCAGTGCCGGCTTCGGTGCCGGCCAGCAGTTCGCGGACCGCTCCCTCGAAACTGCGGATGAACTCCCGGCCGATGATCTTGCGTTTGCCCTCCGGGTTGCCGACCCCGCTCAGCGCCTCCAGGAACCGGTCGGCGGCGTCGACGGTCACCAGACGGGCGCCGGTCGCGGCCACGAAATCCCGCTGCACCTGGGCGCGTTCACCGGCACGCAGCAGTCCGTGGTCGACGAACACGCAGGTCAGGCGGTCCCCGATGGCACGCTGCACCAGCGCGGCGGCCACCGCGGAATCCACCCCGCCGGAGAGCCCGCAGATCGCCCGGCCATCACCGATCTGCTCGCGAACCCCGGCCACCAGGCTTTCGGCGATATTGGCCGGGGTCCAGGTCGCGTCGATGCCGGCGAACTCGTGCAGGAACCGGCTCAGGATCTGCTGACCGTGCGGGGTGTGGATCACCTCCGGGTGGTACTGAACCCCGGCCAGCCGCCGGGCCCGGTTCTCGAAGGCTGCCACCGGCGCACCGGCGCTGGCGGCGACCACCTCGAAACCCGGCGGCGCTGCGGTGACCGCGTCGCCGTGGCTCATCCAGACCGGCTGGCTCTCCGGTAGATCCGAATGGAGCTGACCGCCAACGACTTTCAGGTCAGTGCGGCCGTATTCACTGGTGCCGGTCCGGGCCACCGTGCCGCCGAGGGCCTGGGCCATGGCCTGAAATCCGTAGCAGATGCCGAAGACCGGGAGATCCAGCTCGAACAACGCGGGGTCCAACTGCGGGGCGCCGTCGGCGTAGACGCTCGCCGGGCCGCCGGACAGCACGATCGCCAGCGGGTCCCTGGCCTTGATCTCCTCGATACCGGCGGTGTGCGGAATGACTTCGGAGAACACCCGGGCCTCGCGGACCCGGCGGGCGATCAACTGGGCGTACTGAGCGCCGAAGTCGACCACCAGGACGGGACGGGGTGACTCAACAACCGGGAGCACCGACTCATTCTAGGGGGGAGAGCTAGCCCGAACGGACCGGGATGATCGGCAGATTGCGCAGCGCACCCGGGGCGTCGGCGGGCACGACGGGATGCCTCGGCGCCACCGGGGACAGCCGCCGGTAGGGCTCGCCCTGGGCCGGACGCTGGTCCTGCTCCCCTTTGTTGGGCCACAGCGCAGCCGCACGTTCGGCCTGGGCGGTAATCGACAGTGACGGGTTGACCCCGAGATTGGCCGAGATCGCCGCGCCGTCGGTGATGTAGAGCGTGGGGTAGCCGTAAACCCGGTGGTAGGGGTCGATGACCCCGGTCTCGGCGCTGTCGCCGATGGCGGCGCCGCCGAGGAAGTGCGCGGTCATCGGAATGTTGAACAACTCGCCCCAACTGCCGGCCGCCACACCGTCGATCTTCTCGGCGATCCGCCGAGTGGCCCGGTTGGCCACCGGAATCCAGGTCGGGTTCGGATCCCCGTGGCCCTGCTTGCTGGTCATCCGCCGGCCGAAGAGCCCACGCTTGGTGAAGGTGGTGATCGAGTTGTCGAGGTTCTGCATCACCAGCGCGATGACGGTCCGTTCGCTCCAGCGCCGCGGGATCAGCACCTTCGCGGTCACGATCGGGTGGCGAACAGCTTTGGCCAGCATCTGCTTCCAGCGGGGCACGTCGGTGCCCTCCGGCCCGGTTCCATCGGTCATCAACGTCTGGAGCAACCCCATGGCGTTGGACCCCTTGCCGTAGCGGCACGGCTCGATGTGGGTGTCCCCGGTCGGATGGATCGAGGAGGTGATGGCCACCCCGCGGGTCAGGTCCAGGTCGGGCCTGACCTTGAGCGTCTGAGCCCCGACGATGGATTCCGAGTTGGTCCGGGTCAGCACGCCGAGTCGCGGCGAGAGACGCAACGTGCCGGCGTCGCGCATCTTGAACAGCAGCTTCTGGGTGCCGTAGGTGCCGGCGGCCAACACGACATGCCGGGCGGTGTAGGTCGTGGCGCCGCCGGGGAACCGCCGGCCGGTGCGCCTGGTGCGCACCTCCCACACGCCGTCGCCGCGTTGACCGAACCCGGTGACCGTGGTCATCGGAATCACCTGCGCACCGGCCTTTTCGGCGAGCGCCAGGTAGTTCTTGACCAGAGTGTTCTTGGCCCCGTGCCGGCACCCGGTCATGCACTCACCGCATTCGATGCAGCCGGTGCGCGCCGGGCCGACCCCGCCGAAGAAGGGGTCGGGCACCGTCTGGCCGGGTTGCTTGCAGCCGTCGGCGCCGAAGAACACCCCGACCGGGGTGGCGGTGAAGGTGTCGCCGACGCCCATATCCTCGGCGAGGTCGCGCATGATCCGGTCGGCGTCGGTCAGGGTCGGGTTCTTGACCACGCCGAGCATGCGGGTCGCCTGGTCGTAGTGCGGCATCAACTCGGCGCGCCAGTCGGTGATGTGGGCCCACTGCTTGTCGTTAAAGAAGGGGTCCGGGGGCACGTAGAGGGTGTTGGCATAGTTCAGCGACCCGCCGCCGACGCCGGCACCGGCCAGGATCATCGCGTTGCGCAGCAAGTGGAGACGCTGGATCCCGAAACAGCCCAGCGCTGGTGCCCAGACGAAATCCCGCAACCGCCAGGATGTCCTGGCGAAGTCCTGGTCGGCGAACCGTCGGCCGGCTTCCAGGACCGCCACGCGGTAGCCCTTCTCGGTCAGCCGCAGCGCGCTGACGCTGCCGCCGAAACCCGAACCGATGATGACGACGTCGTAGTCGGTGTCGCTGTCGGTGTCCATCCGGCAATTATGGTCCGGTCAGCTGCCGACCGTCAGCCCGACCTTCTGAAACTCTTTGAGGTCGCAGTAGCCGGCCTTGGCCATCGCCCTTCGCAGACCACCGACCAGGTTCAGTGAGCCGAACGGGTCGTCGGAGGGGCCGTTGAGCACCTGGGCCAGGGACGGCCGCTCCCCCACCGCGACCTGGAGCAGCGCGCCCCGGGGCAGCGACGGGTGAGCGGCGGCGGACGGCCAGAACCAGCCTCCGCCCAGAGCCTCGGCGGCCGCTGCCAGCGGCGTGCCCAGCAAGACCGCGTCGGCGCCGCAGGCGATCGCCTTGGCCAGGTCGCCGGACGTGTGGATGTCGCCGTCGGCCAGCACGTGCACGTAGCGCCCGCCGGTCTCGTCGAGGTACTCACGGCGGGCGGCGGCGGCATCGGCGATCGCGGTGGCCATCGGCACGCTGATGCCGAGAACCTCGTCGCTGGTCGTCACCCCGGCGGTGGATCCGTAGCCGACGATCACCCCCGCCGCACCCGTGCGCATCAGGTGCAGGGCGGTTCGCTGGTCGAGCACCCCACCGGCGACCACGGGGACATCGAGTTCGGAGATGAAGGTCTTGAGGTTCAACGGTTCCCCGGTACCGTCGCGCCCCTGGTCAACCCGCTCGGCCGAGATGATGCTGCCTTGGACCACCAGCAGGTCGATGCCGGCCGCCACCAGAGCCGGGGTGAGCGCCCGGGCGTTCTGAGGACTGACCCGCACCGCGGTGGTCACGCCGGCGTCGCGGACCCTCGCCACCGCCGCACCGAGCAGATCGGGGTCCAGGGGGGCGGCGTGCAGCCGCTGCAGCAGCCGGATGGAGGCCGCCGGGTCGGTCTCGGTCTCAGCGGCCGCGATCACCCGGGCGATCGCGTCCTCGACATCGGCATGCCGGCCGATCAGGCCTTCACCGTTGAGCACTCCGAGCCCGCCCAGCCGGCCGATCTCGATGGCGAACTCCGGCGACACCAGCGCGTCGGTGGGATGCGCCACGACCGGGACCTCGAACCGGTAGGCGTCCAGTTGCCAGGCCGTCGATACATCCTTGGACGAACGGGTACGCCGCGACGGGACGATGTTGATGTCGCCGAGCTCGTAGGTGCGGCGCGCGGTCCTGCCCACACCGATCTCCACCATGTCACGCACCGGACAAACCTAGCGGGCGGTGTAGTTCGGCGCTTCGGCGATCATCTGGATGTCGTGCGGATGGCTCTCCTTGAGCCCCGCGGCGGTGATCTGCACGAACTGGGCGCGATGCAACTGGTCGATGGTGGCTGAGCCGGTGTAGCCCATCGCCGCGCGCAGCCCGCCGGTGAGCTGGTGGATCACCGTGACCAGCGGCCCTCTGAAGGGCACCCGGCCTTCGATCCCCTCCGGTACCAGCTTGTCCTCGGAGAGCACGTCGTCCTGGAAATAGCGGTCTTTGGAGTAACTGCGCCCAGCCGCTCCGGCCGCCCCGCGGCCCTGCATGGCCCCCAGCGAACCCATCCCGCGGTAGCTCTTGAACTGTTTGCCGTTGACCAGTATCAGCTCTCCGGGCGACTCGGCGGTTCCGGCCAGCAGCGATCCGAGCATGGCCGTGGACGCCCCTGCCGCCAGCGCCTTGGCGATGTCACCGGAGTACTGAAGACCGCCGTCGGCGATCACCGGCACGCCGGCCGGCGCGCAGGCCGCTACCGCCTCCAGGATCGCGGTGATCTGCGGGGCCCCCACCCCGGCCACCACCCGGGTGGTGCAGATCGAACCCGGGCCGACACCCACCTTCACCGCGTCCGCACCAGCCTCGACCAGAGCCGCCGCGGCGGTCCGGGTGGCGACATTGCCCCCGACCACCTCGACCCTGTGGCCGACCTCTCCCTTGAGCTTGCCGACCATGTCGAGCACCCGGCGGTTGTGCGCGTGGGCGGTGTCGACGACCAGCACGTCCACGCCCGCGTCAACCAGCGCCATGGCCCGATCCCAGGCGTCGTCGCCCACACCGACCGCGGCGCCGACCAGCAGCCGGCCGTCGCTGTCCTTGGTCGCGTTCGGATGCTGCTCGGTCTTGACGAAGTCTTTGACGGTGATCAGTCCGGTCAGCCGGCCGTGTCCATCGACGACCGGAAGCTTCTCGATCTTGTTGCGGCGCAGCAGGCCCAGTGCGGCGTCCGCCGTGACGCCCTCCTGGGCGGTGATCAGCGGAGCCTTCGTCATGACCTCCGCGACCTGCTTGCCCATGTCCACTTCGAAGCGCATGTCGCGGTTGGTGATGATGCCGACCAGCTCACCGTCGGAGCCGACCACGGGCAGTCCGGAGATGCGGAAACGGGCGCACAGCGCGTCGACCTCGGCCAGGGTGTTCTCCGGGGAGCAGGTCACCGGGTCGGTGACCATCCCGGCCTCGGAGCGTTTGACCATCTCGACCTGGCCGGCCTGGTCGGCGATCGACAGGTTGCGGTGCAGAACACCCATCCCGCCGGCCCGGGCCATCGCGATCGCCATCCGGGCCTCGGTCACGCTGTCCATCGCCGAGGAGACCAGCGGCACCTTCAACCGGATCTTGCGGGTCAGCTTGCTGGAGGTGTCGGCTGCGGCGGGGACAACGTCGGAAGCGGCCGGCAGCAGCAGCACATCATCGAAGGTCAGGCCCAGCATGGCGATCTTGTGCGGGTCGTCACCACCGGTGCGCACCGGGACGCTGCCTTGGGCTGTGGACATTCGGGGCGGCCTCCATCGGTTGAGAGGCTTCATCCTATCGGCTCGCGGTGAGGTTCCCTGGCGAGATACCTGGGTGCTGCGTAGGGTATATCCGTGCGCGACCACCTGCCACCCGGCCTTCCGCCGGATCCGTTCGCCGACGATCCCGATGATCCGTCGGCGGCCTTGGACGCTCTGGACCCCGGTCAACCGCTGGACCCTCAGGAGCGTTCGGCCGTCGAAGCCGACTTGGCTGATCTCGCGGTCTACGAGGCGCTCCTCGCGCACCGCGGCGTCCGCGGCTTGGTGGTTTCCTGCGAGGACTGCCAGCAGGACCACTACCACGACTGGGACATGTTGCGCGCCAACCTTCTCCAGCTTCTGGTCGACGGCACCGTTCGCCCGCACGAACCGGCCTACGACCCAGAGCCGGACGCTTACGTGACCTGGGACTACTGCCGGGGTTACGCCGACGCCTCGCTCAACGAAGCCACCTCGGACTTCGATAATTTCCGCTAGGACAGCGGGCGACAATTTCCGCTGACCGCGGGCGACAATTTCCGCTAGGACACCGGGACCGCCGCGGTGGTGGTTACCGCCGGTTCCTCTTCATCCTGTGCCGTCTCCGCTTCAGCGGTGGTCTCCTGCACCGTCTGCTCGGCGGTGGTTTCCTGCGCCGTCTGCTCGGCGGTGGTCTCCTGAGCCGTCTCCGCTTCAGCGGTGGTCTCCTCCACCGTCTGCTCGGCGGTGCTCTCCTGGGCCGTCCGCTCGGCGGCTTCGGCGGCCTCCGATGCGTCTGATGTCTGGGTAGCCTCCGCCGGCGAGGGGGCAGCCGTCGTTGTGGCGGCCGCTGAACTGGCCGAACTCGGAGCCGCGCTGGTCGGCGTGGTCGCGGCCTGGCTCTGCTGTGCGGCGGAGGTACTCGTCGGCGCTGTCGTGGTGGTGGGCGCTGTCGTGGTGGTGGGCGCCGTCGTGGTGGTGGGCGCCGTCGTGGTGGTGGGCGCCG
>Ga0180433_10011097_pt1 | contig 10736 bp, 11 predicted proteins | sample SS_ome_8_FD_132980 | JGI IMG/M metagenome (GOLD analysis project Ga0180433, IMG submission 132980) | Hypersaline lake sediment archaeal communities from the Salton Sea, California, USA - SS_1_D_1 metaG | ecosystem: Environmental > Aquatic > Non-marine Saline and Alkaline > Hypersaline >...
ACATGCTATTAAACGGTTCTAGCGTAGAGCAAGAGACTAGGGTGGTATCTCTTGGTACTTAATAGCTCTTTTAACGTAGAATAATAGAATTAACTCCTTTCTTCTTAGTCTAGTCAAGACTTATGTTGAGTTCCGTCAAACTCAAGCCCCTGGACTTTAATCCTGGGGTTCTTGACTCTTACAAGCCTCATTAATAAATCCATCCTCAGTTAAAAAAGGCTGCTCAACAATATAATCAAAATCGTCTTGATTTAACATCTTCAATTTCTCCAAAATGTATATACAAATCAAAACTCAACTCTTCTGAAAAACAAACACAGGCTCTGTATGCCACGTAGGAACCCCTTCCTTGCGATGAAACTCAGAATTTGCAAGACGCATTTCATATGTCTTTACTAACTCCAACCCTAATTCAACAGCAATTTCACATAAATTATCTGCAATAGGAGCCTTTTTGTAATTCTTTACGTTATAAATCACATAGCCACCATCACTCACAACACGAACAGACTCAACTAAAATTTTGCGCAAAAAATTGTCTCTCCAAGAATCATATGTAGTATAACGCAAATAAGACTGATTAGGATTATTGGAGTACTTCTCCACATCAAAATATGGCGGCGATGAAAACGCCATACAATATGAATTGTCTTCCAACTCCTCCATTACATCCTCAGCACACCCTAAATCAAATCTAAATCTAAACTTATATTCTCGTTCATTACATATATTGTATTGATTCATGAAAAATCCAGCCATCTGCATATTGCCACTAGCTGTACGACCATCAGGATCAATACCATGATAATGTAAATTCTTATTAGATGCTATACATCCAGCTAATCTGCCACTATATCCAGCACAAGGATCTAAAATCTTCCCGTCCTTAACCGCATATGTATCATAGAAATATTTGGCTATAACTGGCTTAAAATTAACAACACTACGAACTCCATCTCTAGTACGTAAAATTCTACGTAAACCAGATGTAGTTGGAGGCTTATTCATCTCCATCCAACGATTAATGGCATCCCTGAATAATTCATCATCCTCAAATTGCTCATAAGGACTACGATACTTATCTAAACATCGAACTCTAACCATATGAGGATGAAAATGATTAACTAAAGCTAGTCCAACAGTATTCATCTGTAAATGATCATCACCTAATAAAGGAGTTTTACTGTTGATTAAGGTGTTCATATTCTTAATTAATTGATTAGATGATAATTTATTATGGGGATAACCACGTTTTCGGTAATATTCTGCTATAATAGATACTATTATATGTTTGTCTTCATCGTTAGATTGTTGATATAATTCTAATAATTTATTAGCATCTATATCCCCATCCCAGTAGGATAATGCTGATTCACGAAATAATTTAGATTTATTTAAACCTAATAGATTAGATTTAAAAGTGATTAAAGAATCTTCATCTTTAGATAAACGCAAAAGACAGTTGTTAGTTTTTTTCATGAGCAATTTTCCTTCTAAGATTCCTTTGGTAGTCCCTGTATATTTGTTTTGACGGCATTTGGAATTTATAATCATAGCATTTTATAGGCGATGAATTGCCTAGGAAGTTAAGGAATTTTACAGCATTCGGTCTAGAAAAGTAAAGATAGTACTGATTGTTTCTGGACAATACTCGCGAAGCTATTCCTAGGTTTAGTATTCTGTCCGACAAAAACAAATTATCTTTTTCTGAAAAACTTAAAGTGGAAATAGTGATATTCCCCTTGGTTTTATGCAGACACCCATCACCAATATACATCATTAACAAACTAGCCTGATTGATTTTAACATCTTGGGGCACAATTTTAATATCATCGGGATACCATCTTCCTCTCTGGAATTTTATGTCCGGATGTGTTCTAGTTCGTCCTGTGTACATTTTAGAAGAATATTTTTTCACATAAGACCCATAAGGGAGCAAATACTTAGCGACTAACTGAGCAAATTCTTCGTATTTAACATTCCATTGAAAACAATTATCTCTTCTTATACAAATATCACTTAACATTAATCCATCTATGTATGATTGTAACTCTTCTGTCCAAAATGATTCATCATAATCTAGCTGAGATTTAAATGCTGCATGACATTTTGTACTACAAAATTGAGGATTCGGAGCATAACAACAATTTACCAAAAATAAATCCTGGCAATTCTTGCATATATGTTGCTTCGTGTTTACAGTTCGATATGTCCTGATATATTGTAATTTAGTGCATTTTTTGCATATGCTTCGGTATTTAACAGAAGGCGATCTATTGTCTCTGTAAAAGTTATTTAGCGTCAATTCTTGATTGCACTTACTGCAGATTTTCATAATGTATATACCTTTCTGCGTATATTATACACTGTCTGCAGAGGAATATTTATAATTGTATATACAAAATATTTTTAATGTATATACAAGTAATAATTATATTATTATTTAATTGCGGTTTAATCGTAATTAAACAACGATTTGTTTATGCTCCTTTGAATAAGTACCTAAACCACCTGCTTCTACCCCCAGGTAGAGTAAATTCAGGAACGGTCACTGTCTTTGTGAGTCCAACGTACGGCAGATATTTCTTTTGTTCGTAGAGTTTATTTAGATCTTCTTCCATATTCTTTTTCAAAGAATCTAATGACTGTGTCAGTTTATCAGCTCTATCCATTCCTCCGAAAACTTTAGCTGGTTCTTGGAAGCATAAATCCATAATTAATCGACGTAGGCAGAAAACTGCAGCTTGGTGTGAAACAGTTACTGCATACCTTTGTGGTATAGAAGTGAGTGAATATGCGCTATGGGGCGGATATTGGTTAAAAAATTCTACAGATTCAGCTAAAAAGCTGTCTATTTCTTCATCTTTAAACCATCTAAAATTATAACTTGCTGTTACTTCATCAATTCTTGACAATGCGTTACTGAAGTAAATTTCTCCTTTTAGGAAATCTATATCGAATCCGGTGGTTTTTTCTTCTCCGTTGATGAAAACTTCGGCTTTTGCTGGTTGGTTCCATCTAGGAAAGCTGAATGCTGTTTTTGTTCTAGTTTTATTAAGTCTTCCTATTTCATGAAACACTGGGATTCTTTGAGAGTATCCGATCAGTGATTCTACGAATGATCGATATGCTATAACAGTAGGATTTAATACATTTACATCCGATTCTCCAACTACGAAGCTTTCTGTAAAAAATTCATCTGATGATCCATCTAATTGATCTAGTGTATAGTCTACACGCAATGTGTATATTCCTGAATCTTGGTCAGATGGTATTTCCCATCCGAAAGCATATTTTCCGGATTCTATTCTATCTGCCGCTTCGCCAGATTCAACTAAAGTATCATCTGAATCATAAATAGAAATATCGATATTAGATGGATCAAAAATTTCTCCATTTATATCTGAGAATGTAAAGAAGAATACAGATGTTGTTCCTGCGAGAAATGATCCTGTAGTGGTTACTTGCGGATCTTTGGGAGTTCTAGATGTAGGAGTAAGTTCTATAGCCAATTTAATCGCCTTTTAAAAATAAGCCAACTAAATATTACTACACGCAATGACATGAATAGTCCTTTTTTTGTATAATATGGACGGTGACATTTTTCATTTTCGAAAGGAAAGTATTTTCTGTTTATGGATTATAAAGAGTGGCTAGAAAAGGGTGGATCTGAATGGAAATCCAAATCTGAATATCAACCACACAAGCGATACATACTTGAAAATTTCCAATGTCCTGGTGATATTTTAATGTTAACTGCTTGTGTGCGGGATATTAAAAGGTGGAAACCTGATTATGAAATTGACATTAGAACATCACATGATGATCTTTTTAATAATAATCCCAATATTACCAAGTTAGATGGAGATGATCCATCTGTTTGGAAATTACGGATGAATTATGAGATTATACATCAATCTAATCAAAATATGAACAAGCATTTTATCCATGGGTTTATTCAGGATTTTAATGAGCAGACAGGCGGATCTATAAAATTAACTGAATTCAAGCCTGACGTTCATCTTACAGATGACGAAAAGAACATACCAGTGTTTCCAGATCAACCCGATAAATTTGTTGTTATAAATGCTGGTGGGAAGACAGATTATCTTACTAAGTGTTGGTGGGATGAAGCATGGCAAGCAGTGGTAAATTTGTGTCCTGACATTCAATTTATACAAATAGGCAAAAGAGACAAGAAGGATAATGGTGCGGGCAAATCGATGCACAGTGATTTAGAAGGCGACAATATTATCAACAAAGTAGATAAGACTTCTATGCGTGAAATGGTTAGGCTTATTTATCAATCTTCTGGAACGGTTTCGGTAGTTACAACAGTGATGCATTTAGCAGCTGCTTTTGATAAGCATGCTGCTGTAATTGCCGGTGGGCATGAGCCATGGTGGTGGGAGCGTTATCCTGGTCATGATTATTTTCATACTATAGGACAATTGAAATGTTGTCGAACAGGAGGATGTTGGGAAAAAGATTGCAAAAACAAAAACGAACAGGATCATCAAAAATGTTTAGAGCTGATAAATCCTGCTGATGTTGCTAATTCTATCAAATCTTGGTTTTGAAATATGAAAATACTAACAACGTTCGACGATAATTTTTTATTAATGGCTCGTTCTTTTATTAACAGTTTGCGTCATTATAGTTCAGTTCCGGTTACTGCAAATTTAGCATCATCTTCAAAGCGTTCTATTGAATACTGTAAGCAAAATAATATAGAATATAATTGTACTAATATGCCAAAATTAAAAGCCAAGCCCACTTCGCGTCTTCTTAAAATGAGTTGTGCTGACGCATGTCCAGACATAGCGGTTTATATGGATATAGATATTATATTCCAGGGGGACATTTCTACAATAGAAGATCTAAATCCTAATTATATATGGGTGTTAAGCAATCGAGAAGGACACCAGACTTCTCTTCGATCATGGAAAAAGCATTATTTTGTTAGGAATGATGTTGATTTTGTTCGCAAGCATTTACCAAAATTAGATCCTGAAATAGATGTTGAAAAAGCATTGAGGTCTCCTGTGCGAAATTGTGGAGTCATATATAGCAATGGAATTTTATTGAAAAAACTTTTCAACTTATCTAGTAAATATTATCATAAACTTCTAGAAGTTAACAAAACGCAGAAAATATTTAGTGATTCTGATCAATTGTGTTTTGTATTGGCATTTATGCAACTGGAGGATAAAATTAAGGAGCTTCCTGTTCGGTTTAATCGAATGCCTTATCATCAAAGCTATGATTACAAGAATAAGAGTAGTTTTTTAATACCGGGAAATATAGTATTACATCTAAACTGTTCTAAACAAGCAGGAGAGCCTTTAGTAAATAGTTGGGCTAAGAATTGTAATCCTATAATCAATCCTGACGCAAATACACGTTCTGGTATTATTGTTCCAATACAGACATCCAGTGTTGCCGAGCGTGCTCTTACTAAGAATTTATATTCTTTGGCGGTTAGTAACAAAGGAAATTTATACAAGGACGAAGATGTGGGATTTCCTATTAGTTCGCGTATAGACGATTTAGATAAAGTTCGTGATAGGATAAAAGGGGAGCGTCCTGCATATGATCGCGGGTTATTTTTCATGTTTAACAATTTCCTTTTTATGATTGATCATGGAGAGTATACGGGCAAAAGGGCTCAATGGCTTATTGGCAAATATGTTAATTCTCATCAATTGGCTGGTATTTTTATAGAGCAAATGGATAAATCATTAGATATTAGCCTTTCTAAAATCCCGATTATACCTTTGGCATATGGCATAAAAGAACCTAATTTGTGGATTAGTCAGGGCAAATATCATAATTTAGGGATAGGTCCTAGTAAATATACTATTTCTTTTTTTGGTGATTTTAGTACTAACAAAATTAGATCAAAACAAGCTCAATTATTTAATAATATTCCTGGATCAAATATTCAAGATATAAAAAAATCTAATCGCATTTCTTTTGACGAATATATGAAGATTATAGCTGCGTCAAAAATAGTATGGTGTCCTCCAGGAGGGCGTCCGAAAACACATCGAGAGATAGAAGCTATGTGTTGCGAAGTAGCAGTATTAATGCCAGAACAGCATATATTGGAGCCTGAGACTTTAGAGCCGGATGTTCATTATATTTGTGTAAAACCTGATTATTCTGATGCTATTCAGAAATGTCAATATTACTTAGATCATGAAGATAAAAGAAAAGAAATAGCTCATAATGGACGAATGTGGTATGAGCGCAATGCTTCTGACTATGCTAGGTCTAAATACATACATGATAATTGTATTAAAATAATAAGGAAAATTTCATGAAAGAGGGAATTGTTTATATAATAACTAATCATGACAATGAAAAACACAAGGAATATTTTGAGAGGTTATGCAACAAGTCTATCAATCATGCTCGTTGTTTAAAAATGCCCATAGCTGTATGTTCTGTGGCTTCTCAGGGTAAAACAAAAGCAGATATTAATATAGATGCTAATCCGTATTTAAATAAGTACAAGCAAGCCAATGGTCTTGTGTCTGCAGAATTGCTCAAAACTCATATATGTGAATGGTCTCCATTTGACCGGACTTTGTATTTAGATTGTGATGCTATTGTCATAAAGCGTCAAGCTCGTGATTATTTAGATGTATTGGAATGTGGTTATGATTTAACCATCACAACTTGTCTCACTATGAATTGGAAAGATCACATTGATCTAGCTCCTATTTCAAATCATATATTTGACAAGGGTGTTCCAAGGTGTTTTCCTTATTGGAATTTTGGAGTTTTTGGCACTCAAAAGGACAGATCAGGTTCATTGATGAGCAAGATTCGGGAAAATTTTCTCAAATATTGTTTTGATAAGAAATTTTCAGGCAGTGGTCCTCATGCCCAACCGGCTATTGTAAATACTGCATTCCAATTATCTCCGGATCACAAAATATTTACTATGCCCACTCGTTATAATTGTCATTTTGCAATAGCAGGAGGATATGTGTATCATGATCAACCTGTTATTTTTCATATGTGGAAAGACCTAAGAAACATGATATTGGAGTAAATTGTGAACAATGGAATTATCTATATAGTTGGTGGGCATAAATATGCTAGATGGACTTTGCGTTCCGTATTGAGTTTAAAACAAAATGCAAAACATGCAGGACAATTACCTATTCATGTACATTTTATGGGTGACCCTATTTATGAAAATCAATTGAATAATCTCGGATGCACTTGTATTTGTCATCCTATGAATAAAAATCTATCTGGCACTCAAAATCACAGAAAAACCAAAGCAGAAGTAATGCAATCGATTGTGTTTGAGAAATATGTAATGATTGATGCGGACACGTTTGTTCAGGGTGATTTCATAGATATGTTTGATCAAATTCCTAGGGATGGTATTGCTGGAATTATAGATGGGAATTTTCAAAGCCATCTTCAGATGGCAAAGTTTTTGTTCATCAAAGGTAAAGTTGATGATATTAGAAAATTTGTACTCGAAGTAACTGGAGTTGATTATGGATTGTCGGAAAATTTTCCTCCATATTTCAACGTTGGGGTTATAGGGATGGCTAAAAAGGCATCATGTAAATTAGGAGAAAAGTTGTTCCCATTATTAGATAAATTGCAGCAAAATCCCAACTATAATCCACATGATGAGCAATTACCAATGAATGCAATAATGTATTTAGAAGAAATACCAGCTATAGCCGTGGATCCTATATATAATTACACTAGAAGTAGAATGAAAGCCAATATCAAAAGTGGGTTACACGAAACGGTCAAAGATAATGTAAGAATCATTCACAATAGGCATTTTCCTAAAGAAGCTACATGGGTAGATCAGTCTAAAGTTAATAAGGAATTAGAATACTATGATAGAGTGGCGAGGCAAGAGTCATCGAGAGCATAAATTCATCATATCCGAACTCATAAATACTTTTTTACATAAGCAAGAGACTGGCGTAGAAATAGGAATAAACGAAGGTCAAACTTCACATCATTTATTATCTAACACCGGTGTTCATTTATATATGATTGATCCATGGAAAACGTGGAAAGGGTGGAGTACTCAAGATCAGTGTGATCAGGATTATGTACAAGTATGTAGTTTTGAAAAGGAATTTCCAGGACGTGTTACAGTTTTTCGTAACAAGTCCGAAGATGTTGCTGACAAAGTTCCTGATAATTTAGATTTTATATTTATTGACGGCAATCATGATTACGAATACATTAAAAAAGATTTAGAGATGTGGGTTCCTAAAGTTCGATCAAATGGATTAGTTATGGGTCATGATTGGACGGGCAAATACAAAGGTGTAATTAATGCTGTTACCGAATACTTCAAACAAAATGATTGCATATTACCTCCATTTAAAGATTACAAAAATTTTAATCTTGAATGGAAACATACTCCTGCTCCGCATCTTGACCCTGTAGTTAACAAATCCTGGCCCATTGGACGTGTTTGGTGGGGAATTAAAAAATGAAATTACATTTTTTCTCAAATGATAGTATGAAATACAAAGGTAAGCCGATTTCTGCTATGTTTAAGTTGCTAAAACAGTGGCAAGAAATCAGCTATTCCAAATGTAATATAACGATTGGTCCATCTTGTAAAGAGAAACGAATCAGTGAGCACATATTAAAACATACAGGCAAAAATCATAGTGTTCCTGAAAGGCACCGGACGATTTTAGAAGTTAATAATACAAAGCTAGTTTATTTTGATGCCCAAGACCATATGGCTCTTGGGGCTAACATGGATTTAGTACCAGATTTATTTGATCTGTGCATTAAATTCCAGCATGCAAAAACAGGATACAAAAATACCCCGTTCCCAGTAACTCCATTTACTTATTTTTCGCCAAATAACAATGAAGATTTTATTAAACGCCGTTCGTTACGTAAAGAGACAATTAATAATAGGTCATTTAAATATTCTATTATGTGGGCCGGTCAAACACTTAAAACTGGCAATAAAACTCGACATGCGATTAAACGACATTTAGAAAAATGTTCTAAATCTACAGTAGGGGTTAGTGATTGGGAATCATATTTAGATCGAATATGCAACTCTGTCATAGGGGCTTCTACTCGTGGCATAGGTGAATTTTGTCATCGAGATATAGAATTTATGGCTATTGGTACGCCTTTTTTTCGCAAAACTTTTAAAACTCAAACTTGTGACCCGTTAATACCTAATGTTCATTATTATAGTATAGGTGGTGATGAGGTCGGAATAGATAAAACTGTTAATTATTTTGTGGACATGTTCGAACCTGATGGAGAAATAAAAATATTCAACAATGATAACTTGGGCGAATATCAAGATATTAGTAACAATGCAATGAAATGGTATGATCAAAATTCACATCCAAAAGCCAGCCTAAAACTATTAATTCGTATATTAGATGAATATAATATCATTTAATATTCATATATTTCAATGTTTTGTGACATATATATTCTGAGGATATGTATTTTTTAGCATATTCTTTAGCGTTAGTTCCAACTTGTCTCATTTTATCAGGGTGTTCAATTAAATGATCCAATATTTCAATAGCATGTTTTGTGTCATTGAATAGATATCCGGTCTTTCCATGCTTTATTTGTTCTTTCATTCCATAAGTGTTATTAGTTACGCAGCAACATCCAGCCATCATGGCTTCGGCAATTGTTCTGGGCCATGGTTCTTTTCTGTGGCGGCTAATATAGAAAAATAGTATATCAGTTTCACTTAATAGGTCTGGCACTGGCTGTGAATATGCCTCTAGAATTTTCATTTGAGAATACTTTTGAAGAATTTCTCTATATTTTACTTTATCATGTTTGTCAGACGAAGACAGGTCTCTAACATGAGATGGGACTCCCATCCATTTAAATTGAATTTTATCATCATGAGTATTACACAAATGTTGTACTACTTTTAAATTATCTTCATCGTGCTTGTATGCAAAGCTCATTGAGTGACGATTGATACGAATTTTATCTGAAGGTTTTTTAGTTACATCAAAATCTAAACTTACAGGAGAATTAATGCTATCTACGGGTAAACTTAACTCCCTTAGTTTAGTAAATTTATTTTCTCGATTTATATTATCGATAAACCATTTACACGTAGTTAATATTTTGATATTATGGTTAATTTTATGCAAATCTACCAGCCATTGCCCAGGACCGACTACATAATTGAATAGAAAAGTCATACATGGTATTTGTGATATATCTATATTGTTATTATGGTGTTTATTTTGTGTTCCGTCCCAGAATGACGGTTTACAAAAACTATAACTATCAGAGTTTATTACCAAGAGAGCATCTACGCCTTGAAGTTCATAAATAGTTTTCTTCGTATGGACTGTATTTTCACGCAAGATAACTTTTGGGTTGAGTTGCGGTTTTAATTTATCTGAAAATTTTTCCTGTGCAAATAAATAAGTAGGGACCATTTCACTAAAAGCGTTTGCAAGATGTAGCGCTCGATTTTCGCTACCCCCTGGCATTCCCAGTTTCGAAAAGATTCCAATTGTTTTCATACTCATGCTTCATTATACTATTTTTACAAATAATAGCCGTAAAGCTCTGATGCTTTAGCACGGAGATATAAGGCTATTTACTCAATTATACTGTATAATTACAGGAATCAACACTCAAAACTCATAATAATCTATCATGACCACTAGAGCATTCAAGTATAGAATATATCCTACTAAAAAACAGGAACAAAT
>Ga0180433_10011098_pt1 | contig 10736 bp, 11 predicted proteins | sample SS_ome_8_FD_132980 | JGI IMG/M metagenome (GOLD analysis project Ga0180433, IMG submission 132980) | Hypersaline lake sediment archaeal communities from the Salton Sea, California, USA - SS_1_D_1 metaG | ecosystem: Environmental > Aquatic > Non-marine Saline and Alkaline > Hypersaline >...
CGGCACAGGGCCTGAAGGCAAAATCTATAAACTCGACTCGCGGGGTAAGAAAGGCCGTGTTATTTACGACGGTCGCGACAAGAATATCATGTCACTGGCGATAGGACGCCACGGCGGCATCTACGCAGGAACCGACGGCCGGGGTTTGGTATATAAGATAAATCCCGAGACAGAGAAAGCTACTGTTGTTTACGACAGCGAGCAGCCTGAAATTACGGCTTTATTGTCTGTAAGTGATTCGCAATCCAACGCGGCTCTATATGCGGCGGCAACCTCGGCCAAAATCGTCCAGACACAAACTCAGTTTGCGGTTTCTGCCGCTCGCAGCGGCTACTCGGCCGGACGGCCCGATACAAAAGGCGAAAAAGACGACAGTTCGGAAGATAGCGCCGGCGACCTCAAACTTGAAATCGCCAACACTGAAAAGCCTAAGACTTCCAAAGCCCCAACGGGCCGGCCGCCGGTAAGCAAGGGCGCCAAACCGAGTCAGGCCAGCCACATTTACGAGATAACGAAAGACGGTTTCGTCACCGATATCTTCGGCGAGGCCGCAAACTTCTTCTGTCTGGCCGATCAGGACGGCACGCTTCTGGCGGGGACCGGCAACAGCGCCAAGCTCTTCAGTATCGATCCGAAACGAGAGCAGCAGGCTGTCATCTACGAAGATGAGCAGGCCGTACAGATAACCGCGATAGCCCTGGCCGGTGACGACGCATATCTCGGGACGGCAAATCCCGCTAAGGTGGTGAAACTCAGCCGCGGTTTTGCCGCCGAGGGCACGTATATCTCCGATCTTATTGACGCCGGCCAGCCGGCAAAGTGGGGCAAGCTGCAGCTCGAAGCCGATATTCCGAAGGATTGCCAGGTTCTGATGTCCGCTCGCAGCGGCAACGTCAAAGACGTCAACGATCCGACTTTCTCACAATGGACCGATCCGGTCGTGGTAACCGAGCCCGTTCAGCTTGACTGCCCGTTGGGGAGATTCTGCCAGTACAAGCTCTTATTGCAGAGCAGGAACGGTGACAAGAGCCCGCTGATAAGGGAGATCGCCGTGGCGAGCACCGTTCCGAATCTGGCGCCGAAAGTCACATCTGTGGCCGTCAGTCGAACATCTACGGGGACGAAAAAGGGATTTTTCAAAATCAGCTACGCAACCAGAGACGCCAACGGCGACAAGCTGATCTATAAGATAGAATTCAGGAAAATCGGAAGAACCAACTGGATCGAGCTGAAAGACAAACTTGAGGCTGCAAGCTTCGAATGGGACGGCAAGACGGTCGAGGACGGTCGTTACGAAGTCAGAATCACCGCCAGCGACGAGAGAAGTAATACCGTCACGACGAAGCTCACCGACAGCAGGGTGAGCGAGCCGATTGTTGTTGACAATACAGGTCCGGCGGTCTCAGACATACGGCCGGCTTCTTTGCCCGGTAATGACGAAAAGTACAAGGTCTTCAAAGCCCAGGTTTCAGATGCCCTTAGTGCGATAGGCAAACTGGAGTATACGATTGACAGCAACGCCGACTGGATAAGCACCGTCCCGGACGATCTGGTTTACGATACTACCAAAGAGTCCTTCACCATCAGGGTGGAGAAAGAAAAGAAACTACCGGCGGGCGATCACGTATTGACGATCAAAGTCAGTGACGCCGTCGGCAATACTACGTACAAGACCTTCGAGATCAGCATCGATTAGCTGGCAGTATGGGCAACCCATTCGGCAGGCTCAGAGAGAAGCCGAATGGGATGGAGCTGGTTCTTTCCGACTTCGTTATATTGCTATAGCAAAACCTTTAGAAACCGACTTTGCCCCAAACGGATTTCTGGAAATCCTCCAGTTCCTTAATACCTTCTGGAGTCTGGGGCATGAAGCGTGTGCTGGTGTACCAGTCCTGCTTTTCTCGGCCTGCTTTGATTGTTTCGGGAGCCTTCCACTTAAGATGCGTGGCGTGGCCGTCGGCCCACGATACGGTGGTGCCGTCTCCATGCCGGATGGGCGGATCGTCCCACCAGGGGCCTCGCTGATTATAATGCACTGCGAAGCTGTCCGGGGTCATTGCCCCTTCGTCGATGTACACCATTCTCTCAGCCGGTGTAGGACTGATTATCTCACTTCTTCTTTTGATCCAGAGGGTAGTTGATCCAATTTTCTTTCCCACGGCGAAGGGATGATGCCCGCCCTTGCTTGTCGTGCCGGGACGATGCAGGCCGTTCATCGCGTCCACGGCGGCGTACGTGACAAACTCGCCGGGCCTCCCGGTCGGACACTTGTACAGACTATAATCTTTGATTATAGGCCACAGGCAACCCTCTCGGATGCCTTTTCTTTTTTCGTTCTCGGTCATCCCGGTATTATGGACGTTTCGGTTGTTCCAGTTATCTCCCCAACCTTTGCCTACCCAGGCCCTCTCGATGATGTTTGCCGCAGCGCCGTTTGTCGTATGTCCACTACTTCTCAAGTAGTGGAATCCGCCGGCGCCGTTGGGGATCTTGCCGTCGTTCTCGTCGGCGTACATAATCCAGCCCAGCGTAAGATTCTTGAGGTTACTCTGACATACGATGCGCTTGCCATGTTCCTTGACCCGGTTCAATGCCGGCATCAAAATCGCCATCAGAATCGCGATAATCGCAATCACCACCAGAAGCTCAATCAATGTAAAACCAACCCGCTTTCGCATAAACCAACTCCAACAAAATAACCTATGTTGACCTGTCATTCACCTAAAAATAGGATTTTAACACAATCATACTTGGTTGTCAAGCAACATTAAGCTCCGGAAAGCTATGCTAATGAAACGGCACGTTATGCGGCCAGCCGTGTTTTTCGAACCGGCCGAATTCGGCCTCAGTCTTACTGCCGTCTGGTGCCAGCCCGGATCGCACCTCTCCGACGTGAGCATCTACAAAAATGGCGTTAACGGTCCCTATATTGAGATCTGAACTCGGCGCGCCGTGGAATGTGCCGAACCAGTCGCGACCATCAGGGCACAGGGCGTTATCATTGAGCACGTTGGCATTGCCCGGTCTGGACCACATGTTCTCGGCAGCGAAAAAGAAGACGTCAGAATGCCTCCTGGTTATCTCCGCTCGTTTATAAATGCCCCCGTGTCCGTCGGAGTCCGTTGCGCAGGAGCCGCCCGGATCCCCTTTTTTGGCGCCCAGCCAGGAGTTCATGCTGTAGCTGTAATACGGGACGACGGGATTGGAGGCAACGTGCCTGGGGTGCTTATTGCCAATGGACTTGGCGAGGACTTTGAAAGAAGGGCATAAATGCACCTTCTCGCTCTTCAAATACGGCCAGAAAGGACCATCTGCCGGGTATCTCGGATCGTGCCAGCGGCAATACCGCTCGTACCCGGATACCGGGCGCTCATTTGCCACCAAAGACCTCCACGCAGAGGGATAACGGTCCTCGTTATCATCCAGGTACATCGTCTGCGCTATGCCGTACTGGCGCAAGTTCGACCGGCAGGTTATCTCTCTGGCCTGCTCCTTGATGCGCTGAAGAGCCGGCATCATTATCGCCAGCAATATCGCTATGATAGCAATTACCACCAACAGCTCTATAAGCGTAAAACCACTTGCCCTTTTCATTGTAAGCTCCCTAAATACTTGTTATATCACAGTGCCCGCTGCTCTTGATCGGCGTAGAAGGGCCTGTCCTTAAGGCCCCTTAAAATTCGCCATCCAGCCGTCGCCCCAGCTTGCCCAGTCTTCAGGCCGCACCCCGCCGGCTTTGGTCCACGGATTGACCATGTTGAAGTTTCGGCCCCACTTGAGCGTCCACAATTCCTTAAGCCAGACCTTTCTGATTGAATAATCCAGAAAAATGCCGTTTATCCCCTGCTGATGCCTGTTGATACAGAATCTATTCATCGAATTAGTGTGGCCCGTGACCCTGTGGCCGTCATACTGCGGCGGCAGATCATCAGCTTCCGGTCCGCCGCACCAAAACCAGCAGTCCAGGAACAGCGGGATGTTGTTGCCGCCCTTGACATTGACGCTTCCCCAGTAATCTTTAGCGGCCTGCCCGTAAAGCGGGTCCTGTGCGGCTACGTAAAGCCAGTGGTTGATTCCAAAGCTGCCCCAGGTGCCGGCCGGTTCGTATTCGCCGGCCGGCCGCGAGCCGGTGACTCCGATCTTACCCCATGAAGTCAAGGCGTCGCCACCTATTTCAAGCGTGCCGCCGACCGAGTTGGGGTAATCCGGAACCTTTATTTTCGCAGCCGTAGGACAGATGCGCAGGTTTTTCTCGCGGGAGTAATAGTCGTACAGCACATTTATCCAGCGTCCCGAGCCGCTTTTACGTTTGGGGAAGAAGCCGTTATTGTCGTCGGTGTATAGTGCGAAGATGGTGCCCCATTGTTTCAGCGTCGATTGACAGACGGCGGCTCTGGCCTGCTTTTTCACCCGCTGCAGCGCCGGCATCAATATCGCCAATAGCAGTGCTATTATAGCGATAACTACTAACAACTCAATTAATGTGAAAGCACGTCGGTTATGCATAGTTCTTCATCCACTTTAATAGTCTTTGAATTTCGCCATCCAGCCGTCCCCCCAGTTCGCCCAGTCTTCCGGCCGGACACCGCCGGCTTTCGTCCACGGATTGACCGGGTTAAAGTCATTGCTCCATTTGAGCGTCCATAGTTGTTTTAGTCCAACCGGCTGTACGTGGTAGTCCACGAAGACGGCATTGATAGTCCCGTTATGGCGGTTCAGGCAGAAACGGTTCATCGCATCGGCATCGGGACGCTTTTGATGGTCGTCATACAGCGGAGGAGTATCGTCGTGATCCGGCCATCCACACCAGAAATAACAGTCCTGAAACATGGGTATCTTGCTGCCGCCTTTGACGTTGGTGGTTCTCCAAAAACGATGGGCGGGTTTGCCATAGACGGCATCACCTATCGGCACGTAAACAAAGCCATTGATGCCGTAGCTGCCGTAATAGCCTATCGTGCGCTGCCCTCCTGCATCCCAAACGGGCACCTTTCCCCAGGCCAGGTCTCTGCTGCCCCACCAGTCTTTTCCCTGTATCATGTCCGGGTTGGCGATCTTGTGAGCTACCGGGCAGCATCGAACGTCTTCGGTCGTGATATAGTACTCCCGCATTGAGTCCATCCACCTTCCGTAAGCGTTACTGCCGCTCTTTCGCTCGGGGAACCGGCCGTCGTTGTCGTCGGTGTACAACTTACAGATGGTGCCCCATTGTCTGAGGTTTGCCTGGCAGATAACACCTCTGGCCTGCTTGCGAACCCGCTGTAAAGCCGGCATTAATATCGCCAATAACAGTGCTATTATGGCGACAACCACCAGAAGCTCTATCAATGTGAAACCATTGCGCTTACGCATAAGCACGCCTCTTCTTACACAACAATACCCGCCCCCGTTCACACCGGTCGCAAAACCGCCCGGTTACCCGTTGAGCAGGTTGTCACGCCAATCAGAGACAAGCACAAGCAAGATTCTACCGATCGTTGTTTCCTGCTTCTATCTGTGCATTGCCTCCTTGCCCCACATTGCAACGGCAGCCCATTGAATATCCTCGTTGCCGGCCTGAACCGGAGAGAAAGCGGTTGGAGGGATTCGCTTGCCGAATTCGATCGTGCGCGGGTCTTTCCACTTGTGATATTCGACATACGACGAAATTATTGGATTCCATTGCCCGAGATTAGCCAGGCATTTAGTCATATTGCCTTGTTCTTTCACTTTCCGTATTGCCGGCAACAGTACCGCAATCGCCAGCAGAGCTACAGCGACAATCACTGTCGCTTCTATTGGTGCGAGCCCATCCTCTGTACGCACAAACACACCATTTCTTAGTAGTCTTTGAAAGATTGAATCCAATCCGGCCAATTGCTTGTTTGCACACCACCGGCCAGTGTGTAGGGACCTGCGGTGTTAAATTTTCTGTGCCATTTGAGAGTCCACAACTCCTTGAGACCAACCCTCCTGGCCGAAAAATCCATAAAAGAGCAGCCTACGAATCCCTGGTGCCTGTTAATACAGCAGCGGCCCATGTTGTTACCGGACCATGCCGCGTATTCCGTCTCGGCCGGTCTTTGGTTTTCCAGCGGCCACAAGTCGAAACGAAGAGCATCTAAGAACAGCGGCACCTGGCCCGCATTTGCCACATTCGGCGATCTCCAGCCGTCTGTGGCGGGAACGCCGCCTTCGAAAGTAGAGTCTATGGGTATTGTCAGAATGTAGCCGTTGAGACTATAGCTTCCGGCTATGCCCTCAGAGACATTGGTAGCACCTGATTGCTGGTGGTCAAAGATGCCCCATGCGTTAAAGATGTTGAACGTAGGAGCCTGGACGCCGTGCTCATCTCTTATTGGTTTCGTCGCGGTAGGGCAGAACCACGTCTTATTTGTCTTCCAGCTCAGTGTCCTTTTATCCAACTGGTGAATCCACCAATATCCCTTGTTGCCAAAGCCGGACCAGAACTCGCCGTCGTTATCTTCGGTGTAAAACGAAGTAACGAGATTCCATTGCCTGAGATTCGCCAGGCAGCCGGTTGTTCTTGCCTGCTCTTTGACTTTTGACAGCGCAGGCATCAGGATCGCCAGCAAGATCGCTATTATTGCGATCACGACTAAAAGCTCGATCAAAGTAAACGCTCTTCTTCTGCTCACAGTTAATTTCCCCATTCTTGTTACCTTAAATTAGTTCGTCACCTACGCTAGCCACCTTGAAGATGCGCCCAAACGCCTTGTTGTTCGTATAAGCCGAGGTTTTGGCACTTTTCCGGCGCAAATCCACAGATTCTAATATTATACCGGACATTAGAACCTGATTCAACATTAAAATAGGGATTTTGCCGCGTATTCGGAGAGTGCGACGTAATCTTCGGGCCTGAGCCTTTCCGGGCGCCGAAGGGGATCGATTCCGCATCGTTCGAGGATTGCCGGCCAGTCAACTGAGCTGAGTCTGCCCTCGCCGAGCCTGCAGCATGACTGAACGGTCTTTCTGCGATGGCTCATGAACAAATGTACCAACTCGCTAAGCAACTCCATATCCGTAATCAGACCCGACCCGGCCTCGTCGCGGACAAAGCTAACCATCGCCGAGTCAACCTGCGGCCGGGGCCAGAAAACGGTCGGCTTGAGCACCCGTATTGTCCTGATATGACCCGTTACGGCAAAGAGAATGCTCAGAATCCCGTAATCGGCCGAATCCGGACCGGCGGCCATGCGGTTCGCAACTTCTTTCTGGACAGTGACATACATTTCATCGGCCTTCAACTCGCCCGTCGCCAGATTCAGCATTACCGGCGAGGCAACATTGTACGGCAGATTCGCGACCAGAAGGAGCCGCCCGGCGGACCTTTCCCGGGCCTGAGTCACTGTGCAGGTGACTTTTTGGCTGATTTTGTGCTTGCTCTGGAGGATATCGGCGTTGATTACTTCAACATCCTCGGCATCGACAAGCCTCTCGGCGGCAATTTCGGCGAGTTTTCGGTCAATCTCCACGGCGATAACCCTTCCAGCCCGCTCGGCCAGAGCCTCGGTCAGTGAGCCGGTGCCGCAACCAACCTCGAGCACAATGTCGTTTTTCTCGATTTTAGCCGAATCGACGAGCAGACGCATGAGATTGAGATCGATCAGAAAATGCTGGCCGAAACGCTTATTGGGAGAAATCCCCACCGATAAGAGCAACTCCCGAATTTGTTGCTTGGTCTGCATATTAGAAATTTAGAATTGTGAATTAAGAATGTAGAATTTGAGGTCGATGAGATTCATTTGGAAATCCGAGCGTTCCTGACGATAGCGGTGAGAATTGCGACCAATTCATTTGATTCACTCAGCAGTGCATCCAACTTTTCTGCTGGGACAATTCCTGTTTCTGTGAAGAGACGGAGCCAGTAATGTGTTTCTCGGGCCTCTTTAAGGGCAATGTTGCACTTGGAGATGAAGTCAGCCCGGCTCTGTCCCGCTGTTGCCTCCTCCAGATTTGCACCAATTGAGGTTCCAGAGCTGAGAATCTGTCTGGCTAAAGCTTCTCCTGCACCTTTCTGTTTCGCTAAGAACTGATAAAATTTGACGATTCGACACGCAAACGAGAACGCCCGCTCTTGTATGTCCTTCTCACGAACAATCCCCTGCTGTGCTTCGTTGATCATTCTAAATTCTTAATTCTCAATTCTAAATTCTATCCCACTCTCAATTCTAAATTCTTCTTCGCCTTGGCCATATGGATTGCAGTGGTAATAGCTGATTTCACACCGGTCGGATCGGCGATGTTCTGGCCTGCGATATCGAAAGCCGTGCCGTGAGCCGGCGATGTTCTTATGATCGGTATGCCGATAGTCACGTTGGTCGCCCGCTCGAAGCCCACTAATTTCACCGGTATCATCCCCTGATCGTGATACATAGCGACCACGCCGTCGAATTCACCCCTGACGGCCCGTAAAAACAGCGTATCGGCACTGTAGGGGCCACAACAGTTTATCCCTTGTTCCCGGGCGAGCAATATAGCGGGCTTTATTATCCGTTGCTCTTCATCGCCGAACTGGCCCGCCTCGCCGGCGTGCGGATTCAGTGCGGCAACGCCGATCTTGGGATTGTCGATGTCGAAGTATTCCTTCAAGGCGTCATTGAGCAGGTCTATCGGCTCGAAGACGCAGCCGATTGTGAACTTGTTACGGACCTCGAACAGCGGCTCGTGAATTGTCGCCAGCGCCAGTTTCAGCGGCTCGGCGACAAACATCATCACCTTGCGCTTTGATTTACAGCGATCGGCTAACATTTCAGTGTGGCCGGGCCACTCGGCGCCGGCCAGATTCCAGCTTCTTTTGCTGATCGGCGCTGTTACCACTGCGTCGATAATCCCGCGCTTAGCGGCGTCGATAGCATCATCGCAGAACCTCAAGGACGCCTCGCCGGCCAGTTTGCTCGGGCCTTTGACCCAGGGCGGGACCGAGTATTCGTCATAATCGGCTACGACAACCTTGAACGGATATTCCCGGCTGATCTTCTCGTGCTGATGCCGCCCCCAGAACGGCTCGATCTCCGCCGCATCGGCGACGTAACAAAGCTGCTCGTTCATGCCGAACACGATATATTTCGCCGCCTTGCGGATATCCGGATCGGCCAGCGCCTTGACAATCACCTCGGGCCCGATGCCCGCGGCATCGCCCATGGTTATGCCGATGACCATCTGCTCGGCTATCGAATTGTTGCCGTTGCTCTTCATAGTGACGTTTACAGCTATTCTATCGGCCTATGCCTGCTCCTTAGCAGGTCTTAGAAGCCCAGTTCTCTTAATCTTTCGGCTGTCAGCGGCTCGGTCTTTGGCAGAATATTCTCAAGCTGCCTTTTTATCGTCTTTACGATTATATCCGTTTCTATGTTTACCGTATCGCCGATCCTTGCCCGGCTCAGTGTCGTTCGTTTAAGCGTCTCAGGTATTACCGCAATTGTGAATCCATTTTGTCCAATATTCGCAATCGTCAGTGAGACACCGTCGACCGCCACCGAACCCTTTACGACCATAGATTCGAGCAGTTCGGCGTCGGCCGTAAACGTTATGTCGGCGTATTTGCCGTGTTTGTCCATCGCGCTGACAACGGCCGTGCCGTCTATATGGCCCTGGACGAAATGGCCTCCGAACCGGTCGGTGGCCTTCATCGCCCGCTCGATATTGACGTGCGATGAGGGCCTGAGCTTGCCCAGAGTCGATTTTGTCAGCGTCTCGGCGCTGACGTCAAAACTAACCACTGTGCCCTCGATTCCGGTAACGGTAAGACATACGCCGCTGATAGCGATGCTGTCGCCGGTGCTGGTTTCCGCAGCCAGCTCGCCCAGATCCACCGCCAGCACGGACGAATCGGCGCCCGAGCGGACAGACTTCACCGTACAAATTGTCTCCACAAGCCCTGTGAACATTTTACGTCCAATACCCCGTTGCAGGTTATTTGTGATTGAAAAGATCAGCTTACACAGTAAAATGATTATAGATAGCCAATAGTCAATAGTCAATAATCGAAGTCAGAGGGGGTAAAACAGAAAATGAATACTTTCTGGCTAAAAATAGCAGGCCTCGCGATTGCCGTAGTCGTCGGGATTGTGTTGATAGGCTCCTTAACAGGAGGCGATTCGGAGCCGAAGGAGCCTGATCCGACCTTCTACGACAAGGCCGAAGAGGATCAGAAGAAGTTTCTGGCCGAGCCGGAACCGGTGCAAACACCACAGGCAGAATCCGCAATAGAACAAGTTCAGCCGGCTCCGGAATCCCAGGTCGTTGAGCCGGTTCAGCCGGCTCCGAAACCAGTCGAGCCTTCCGAACCCAAGGTTCTCTATTTCAAACCTCTTTCGGAAATAGATAAAATTCAGGCGGAAAAGCTCTTGAACGCCGCCGCACCTGCCCGCAGCATGGGCCGGCTTCAGATCGGATATAATCTCATGATGCAAAATTGCCGGCAAATAATCCAAAAATGGCCTGATAGCTGGTACGCGTACAGAGCAAAACAGATGATAATCGACATGCCGGAGAGATTCCGGCCGCGATACAATGTCACGGATGATGAACTGGACCTGACACCCTTTACCAGGCCCGGGCCTGAGACACAACCTTTCACCGAGAAGGAGCTTGACTGAATGAGTACCACAGCATCGGTAGCCAATATACCTGCAATTTCGATAACTGCCGACTGCCTTCCAGAGGCATGGGAAAAGGCTGTCCTTGCGGTCTGGGATAACGGCCTGGACGCCAGAACCGAGTATGACAAGCCG
>Ga0180433_10011099_pt1 | contig 10735 bp, 11 predicted proteins | sample SS_ome_8_FD_132980 | JGI IMG/M metagenome (GOLD analysis project Ga0180433, IMG submission 132980) | Hypersaline lake sediment archaeal communities from the Salton Sea, California, USA - SS_1_D_1 metaG | ecosystem: Environmental > Aquatic > Non-marine Saline and Alkaline > Hypersaline >...
GGAAACTCAAAAGGCTCTCAAGAAGATGCTTTCAGACGCAGTTTCTGAAGTCAAAGCTGAGGCAAAGGAAGCTATTGAGAAGACTCTCAAAGAGCACGTTGACCTCAAAGAAAAGCGTGCTGGTATCTACAACCCAGCCGTGAAGGAAGCACGTGCATCATTTAACGGCCGCTTCCGCAAGTTCCTTGGAGCCCTCCTTACTGGTGAGCACCAGACCTTGATGAAGATGCACAAGGAAAGTTCGTTCTACAAGAAGGAACTTACAACCGACTCATCTGGTTCTCCATTTGGAGGATACTTGGTGGATGACGAGCTTAACGCTGAGATCAACCACTTGATGACTGATTACGGTGTGGCTCGTCGTGAGATGACCCTCCATCAGCTTTCTAAGGGAAGCTACACAGTGAACGATCTTGTTACTGACGTAACAGTTAGCTGGGCAGATACTGAAACAGCTTCATTGCTTTCAACTCAGTTCGTGCTCGGACAGGGAACTCTTACTTTGAAGCGTCTTTACGCCATCGTAACGATGACCAACACGCTCCTAGAGGACTCTGAGATCGACATCACTTCATTCCTTGCTGAACGTGTAGCTGAAGGGTTCGCAGGTGCTGAGGATGACGCCTTCTTCAATGGAGACGGAACCTCAACTTACGGATCATTCACAGGACTTCTCCGCAACTCAAACTTGGGATCAGTCACTATGGCTGGAACCACATTTGCCAGTGTTACTGCTGATGATTTCCTCAGCATGATCGACACCACCCCACAGGGTGCTCAGGCAAACGGTAAGTTCTACATGCACCGTTCAATCATGAGCTTGGTTCGCCAGCTCAAAGACACTCAAAACGCTTACATCTTCCAGCGTCCTTCTGAGTCTGGTCCAGCTACTATCTGGGGCAAGCCAGTTGTACTCGTTGAAAAGATGCCACAGCAGAGTGACTCAGCAGCTAATACCGCATTCGTGCTCTACGGAGACATGAAGAAGGCTGCGATCTTCGGTGAAAAGGGCGGAATCCGCATGGACCGATTCAATGCTGGAACCGTTCGAAACGTTGCTAACAGTGCTGACATCAACCTCATCACTAGCGACCGTCAGGCAGTGCGCTTCATCGAGCGCGTCGGTTACGTGACTGTTATCGACAATGCTATGACACGACTCTTGACTGCGGCAGCTTCCGCCTAGACATAGGTAGGGCTCAGCATCGTGAGTTCACTGAGAGGGTCCTCGTGGCCCTTTCAGATGAACCTATGATGGGAAAGTACAAATACAAAGATAAAGAAACCGGGAAGATCATTATCACGATCCACCCGATTGAGAATGAGCGTTACGAACTCATAAAGGTTCTCGTTAAACAAAAAACACTCTATGGCCGTCGTCAAAGCCTATACAACCGAAGCTAAAGTCGCCGCGTTTCTCAACACGACCATTACGTCTGGTGAGGCCGATGATGCAATCAATGCAGCCGTTGACATGATCGACAAGATCACGGACCGCAACTTTATTGCTGAATCAACAGCAAGTGTTCGTAGGTATAACGGAAACGACTCTGACAACCTGCTTATTGATGATTGTGTCGAGATCACAGAGGTTTCGCTTGGGCTTGATCCTTATGGGGATAGCACTGAGACACTGACGGCGGATGTATCAAACGGCTATTACAAAGTCCCACGGGACTTCTCAGCCCAGTCAAAGCCAATCACTGAACTACACCTGCGCGGACGCGTATGGCTCAGAGGACTTGGAAACCATGCCATCACAGCCAAATGGGGATACTCAGTAAACGTCCCGTCAGCAATTGAGTTCGCAGCGACCATACTTGCCGCAGGTATCTACAACTATAACCGTGGTGGAGGATCCGGTTCGATCAAGAGCGAAAAAATTGGGAACTACGCGGTGACTTACGAGAACTCAGAAGGTTGGGATGAATACAACAAGGCACTGGCCGCCCTTGCGGGTTATAAGAAATTCGCCTTATGAGCATAGAACGCTTTTACACGAACGAGTTCACCGTGAAGCGCATGGTCTACGGGACGTCCGATGTGGGAGGCGATAACAACAAGTCATCGCTTGTCACTCAGGGGACCTTCAATGGGCATCTTCAACAGGCATCCCCAAACCTAGTGGCTTCGGTAGCAGCAACCTACAAACTGGACTTTATTGTCTGGTGCGCTCGAACAGAGGATGTGGTTGTGGGAGACATCTTGATCCTAGGGTCCGATCAGTATTCGGTCATGGCGATCCAAGACAATCTCGCAGCCGGCGGGAACAAGCACTACGAGCTCCATCTAAGAAAAGGGACTAGCTAGGGCATATGGCACAGGAAAACGCTAAGTGGGAGGGCCTAGAAGAGTTTGCTGCGGCGATTCGTCGACATCCTCGAAAGGCCAGGCTTGCAACGGGGACCTACCTGAAACGAGCGACAGCGGTTGTCCTGAGAGAAACCAAAAAACCCGCCTGGCGGGTTGGAGGAAACGGAGGAGGTACACCGGAAGACACGGGGAACCTTCGACAAGCCCACAGAACAAAGATTGACCTGAATGATTTAGTGGGGATTATCTTCGTGGATACTCAAGCAGCCAAGTATGGCAAATGGGTCCACGACGGAACAAGCAAAATGGCAGGAAGACCATGGCTCGACTACGCATTGGAACAGAAGAAGAAAGAAGTCGAGAAACTCCAGGATGCTCTTGTCACTACGATCATCAGAGACTTAATCAAATAGTATGTCACTCGTCACACTCAACTCAAAAATTCAGACGACACTCGATTCAGTGAACGAGCTGGCGATCATCTACGACAGACCACTGGAACGCACTGAGCAGATCAGCGGCTTTCCTGCGGCGGTGTACTACTACCAAAGTTTTACCAACGACTTTGAGACGAACCAGGAGAACTTGAAGGAGTACATCTACACCATCGTTCTCATCCAGGAGGTAAGGCAGAAGGGAATGGAGGCAGCGCATGGAACTGTTATGGCAGGACTGATCGACGCAGTAGTGGATCAATTCGACGCAGACTGGGACCAGGGGGCAAGTGCAGAAGGCCACCGCATCTGGTGGAGACTTACAGGGGGAGACATCAACGTCTTTGAAGAACACGCCGGCCTACTCATATCGGCGGAACTATCACTAAGTATCAAACTCATCACTAACGACTAACATATGTCAGAGATCATCGGAAAACAGATTGAGCTGGGTATCGCGGTTGAAGAAAACCGTGGTACTCCACAAGGATCCGCCGAAAAGTGGGTCAAAAACGTCAGCGCAACTATTGTTGAGCGCGCTGAAAAGGTTGACGACGATTCAAATCGCAACCGTATTGAAGATTCACTAGGAACCCGCTTGGTGTCTAAGCACATCGAGGGAGAGCTTGCTGGAATCATTCACGCAGACACTATCGGGTACTTGCTCTACAACATCTATGGGGCAGTATCTAGCGCACTTGTTGGATCAGGTGTGTACGATCACACGTTCTCAGTTGGTAACTCAATCTCACACCCAGCGTTGACTTTCATCGCAAAGGATGGGGCAAACAGCCAGGACGCGTTTACAAACGGAATGGTTGGAACACTTGAGTTGACCGCAACTGTGGATGACTACTTACGATTCTCAGCGAATGTCGAAGCAACAGAGGCAAGCGTGAACGCAGATTCTCCAAGTTATGACACTGAGTATGACTTTGTTGGTAAGGATGTAGAGATCAAGTTTGCTGACACAGAGGGAGGTCTTTCTGGCGCAACAGCAACCAAGGCAAAGTCAGTGACTGTTCGATGGGATCAGGGACTCACTCGAGACCCTGTGCTTGGTTCATACACCCCAGATGACATTTACAACACCATGCACGCGATCGAGGTTGAGTTTACTCCGAACTACACAGACGACACCTTCAAGGATCTCTACACCTCAGACACCTACAAGTACATGCAGATCACCATTACTGGATCTCAGACTATTGGTGGAAGCTACAACCCAACAATCACATTGATTCTGAACCGTGTTCAAGTGAAGGACTGGAACCGTGACAGTGGCCGAGATGAGATTATCACTCAGCCAATTACAGCGAAGGCTTACTTTAACGAGATTGACGGAGAGGCAAGCTCACTTGTTCTTCGAAACCTAACTACTGAATACGACGTCGTAGAAAGTGCCTAGTATGAAGATCGTTTGTCCAAATTGTAAATACGAAGGAAAGGACACTCGAATAGTGCCCGGGAGTTTCATCATCGAGCTTGGTCTCTGGCTACTCCTGATAATCCCGGGTCTTCTCTACTCGGTCTGGCGGCTCTCAGCAGCCTACAAGGGATGTCCGAAGTGTCGCTATAAGTACGTCATTAAGAAATAGAAACTATGTCACAACGAGAAACAAAAACCCTCACACTCCCAAAATCAGGGAAAGAGGTCGAGATCTACGCATGGATGACTCCCCGAGAGATGTTCCGCATCATCAAGTCAGAAAACGCAAGTGAAGAGACTATGAAGGCTCTCATTGTGCGTGTGGATGAAGAGAAGTCAGCAGACAAGATCGTAGAGATTCTCTTAGATCAAATCGACGTAAGCGACTACAAGGTCCTAGACGATGAGTTGACACAGCTTTTCCCAAAACAGAGCGGGGAGAAGACAACCTAGCGCAAACTTACTTCGAACTCTTCCGAGGGAAGAAAGTGAAGTTTGAACCTGAGATGGTGATGGTTGAGATCTGCGAACACATGGGCTGGGACTTCCATACATACATGGACCAGCCCCAATGGTTCGTTAATCACATTCAGCACAAGCTCATAGGACAGGCGAAAGCTAATGAATACCTAAAGAAAAAGCATGGCCGATAAACGCGAGCTTCAACTCGTCTTGAAGCTGAAAAACGAACTCTCGACTCAGTTGTCGAAGGTTAACAGTTCAGTAAGCAAGCTCAGGTCCAGTGTAGGCACCTTGGGTGGTGTTATTGCTGGAGCGTTTACGATCCGTGCTGTCAAAGACTTTGCTCAGGCCAGTGTTGAAGCTGCTAACACACAGGCGATTTCTGAATCAAAGCTGGCGAACGCCATTTCTAATGTCCGAGGGGCAAGAGAGGGCGATTTTGAGGCTCTCAAGCAGCAAGCAGCAGCACTCCAGCAGGTCACAGCTATTGGTGATGAACAAATCATCAACCAGCAGGCACTACTTGCCACCTTCCAACTTACTGGGGATGAAATTGGTGAATTGCTTCCACGTATCTTGGACATGGGGGCAGCCAACGCAAAGACCGGAGAACTCACTGCTGATCTCCAGGGCGCGACACTTGCCGTAGGTAAAGCGATCACATCTGGTATTGGTATCTTGAGCCGGTACGGTGTGGCAATGACACAGGCGCAAGTAGAAGCGTTTGACCTTGCGGACCAGACCGAAAAGGTCAGCATCCTTACCGAGATTCTTGATGACAACTTTAAGGGTGCTGCTGAGACAATCGGAAACACTTTTGCTGGACGTGTCCAGCGTGCAAAAAACAACTTAGGCGACCTCCAAGAAGAGGTCGGTTTTGCGTTGATGCCGACACTTGAGTCTCTCATCATGGGAGTTGATGGTGCGACAAACAGCCTTAACCAAAAATCAGACAGTCTCGCAAACCTGTCTAAATTCATTTTTCAAGCAACACACTTCATCATCGGCCTCTCAAAAGGTGCGGGTGGTGCGATTGTTACAGCCGGCATTTTTGCCAAAGAGATGTTCAACCTTGGAAAAGTGGCCGTTGCTGCTTTCATGGACATCGGAAACGCAGCCGACCAGATCTTTGCTGGACTCCGCCAGGGAGTCGCAGGGATTGTTAAGGCCATGCGTGGTGACTTCTCGGGTGCCCTTGAGTCGTTCAAGTCGGTCAACATTGATGTATTCCAATCAACGTCAGACGCTTACCGCCAGTTCACTCAAGACAGCCAGATCAACTCAGCAGTAACAAAGAGCATCTGGGAGGACGTGGGAGCAAGTTTTAACCGGGCGTTCAACCTTGAGGGCTTCCAGCCAGTAGAACGTGCAGCAGTAAACGCTTATCGCACCTTGCAGCACGGGGCACAAGACACAGGAGCAGAGCTCGACGGTACTGGTAAAGAGGTTGAAAAATTGAAAGAAGAGTACGTCGATTTTGAAGATGAGGCTTCAAGTTCACTTCGCAAACTTCGTGACGAGCACACAAAGAACCTTTCGAGTATTCGTGAGGACATTGCTGCTACTCAAGCGGAGATTGATGATCTTAACCGAGCGTTTAGTAAGGACCGTTCAAGTGACACACAAACCGTTGCTGAGGAGGTCATTGCTACTGAGGAACGCATCGCTGATCTTCAGCAGCAGCTTTCAGAATCAACAAACGCAGATCGCCGCAAGGAACTACAAGACCGACTATCTGCTGAACAGGCCGCTCTCCAGGCAAACGCTGGTTTCATCCAGAGCATTGAGGGGGCAGTCACTAAGGCTCGTCGACGTGCAAGCCTGACAGACCTTGAGCGTGCGGTTGAAGACTTCGAGGCACGTCGTGCGATTGCACAGCAAGAGTTCAATGAAAAGATGACTCGGTTGCAGACTGAACTTGAAGCGTCTCAAGCAAAAGAACAGCAGGAGATTGCCTCGTTTGCTCTCAAAGAAAGTGTTATCGAGGAATTACAGAAGTCAGCTACTGAGCGGCATGAAGCCCTTGCAGAACGTAATTTTGAGATCACAAAGAACCAGATTGAAGCAGAGATCCAGCTATACCAACGTCTTGCGGATGCTATTGCGGAAGTACGGGGAGGAACATCCTCACAGCTTCGAGGTGTCTCAGACATTCAGCAAGGCTCAGTCAATAACGTAAACGTAACACTCAACGCCGCCGGTGGAACTGATACTCAAAACCGAGACCTTGCTCAGCAAGTCACAAAGGAGATCATGAGTCGATTAAAGATAAATACTCGCGTACCTATCTAGTATGGCTATTACCGTCAATCTCGACAGCGTAGACCGAAGCGACCATATCGACTGGTCTAGCTTAGAGGTCGAGCAGAACTTGACGGACGAGGTAGATTCAATGCGCTTTTTGTACCGCCAGGGTAGTCGCGCGTATACACCAAGCATCGGTCATGACGTAGAGGTTTATGATGATGCAACCAAAATCTTCGGTGGAAAAATTGTATCCATCAGTGAATCGGTCATGAGTGGGGCCGACGGCCTTGTGTATGAGGTGGCTTGCGCAGATCACACTTACTTGTTTGATGCTCAGTTGGTTCTCAATTCATACGAGAACGAAACAATTGAAGACATCATTGACGACATTGCCACCAACTACACCGACGGGTCTTTCACCACAAACAACGTGGCTAGTACCTTCGTTATCGACAAAATCGTGTTTAACGGGGTTACTCCTTCGGACTGTCTCAAGAAACTTGCTTCCATCTTGCAGTACCACTGGTACATCGACCCTGATAAAGACATCCATTTCTATCCGATGTTGGCTGAAACAGCCCCATTTGATTTAGAGGATGACACTGGAAAGTTTGTGTACCGCTCTCTCACACGAGAAATTGAGGGGACACAGATCACAAACAGTGTTCAGGTGCGTGGTGGGCTCTATGATGAGGCATCTACTTACACAGACGAGATCACGGTTTCGGGTAACACATCCAAGTCGTTCAACTTGCCGTTCAAGTTTGCCAACCTTGCTATTGAGGTGAACTCAGTGGCTCAGACGGTTGGTGTGGACTTTGTGGACACGTTCGCATCGTTTGACGTGCTCTATAACTACCAGAACCAGTCAATCCGCTTTAACGGTGCGTTGAGTGACGGAGACGTCATTGAGTTCTCTGGAAACCGAAAGGTGCCAGTCAAAGCAATCGCAAAGGATTCAGCCAGCATTGCTCAGTTCGGGGAGCGAGCGAAGCTGATTCGAGATAACTCCATCGAAGATTTGGCCGTGGCACGCAAGCGCGCACAAGCAGAGATCTTGCGCTATAAGGATGAACTGACAGAGTTAAAGTTCCGGACGTATACACCTGGGCTCAATGTCGGAATGTCAATTCGCCTAGAAAACACAGCACGAGGTATTGATGCTGACTACATTATTAGACGACTGACATTTACAGCGGCTGACCCGACGTCTTTCGTCTACGACGTAGAGCTCGTAAATACTCGGACCCAGACCTTCCAGCAATTATTGGCAAAACTTCTTGAACCGGATCCACAGCAAGCCTCAGACGCTGAGGTTGCTGAGCCAATTGAAACAGACATCCAGACAGTTGAGATTTCAGAGTCGATTAGTTTAGTCACAGCGGAAGAAGACGACGCCACAATCGAGATCGCAGAAGACATTCAAGATGATCCACTGGGGGCTAATACTGAACCGATCTGGGTCCTCGCGAACTATGTTCCAAGTCCGTGGCCGACAGACCCCAAACGTCAAGGGCTTCTATCTGTCAGTTTTAAACTCACGTAATATGCTTACATTAGAAAAAGACAATCAAAAAACTGGCATCGAGGGGATCATTCGATCATTCAAGATGCCAGAGTGGGTCACGCCGGAATCAACTTTCGACGTCTCTTTAAAAGGTTTTGAGGGTACTTGGAAGGTCCTAGATTTGATCCGTGAGTACATTCGCTCAAAGAACATGGTTCTACTGAACTACCTCGAACGAGAAGGGCTCATTTTGGCTCATACAGAGCAAAAAAACCTAATCACGACAGAAGGCCGGGAGGTCATGGCTCGATTGCTTGCAGGAGATGCCACGTATTCCGGTGAGATTACTTATGGGGCGGTAGGATCAAGCACAGCCACCCCAACAAATGCCGACACTCAGCTCGGATCCGAGTCATATCGTGGGGGTGTATCATCCCAGGCTTTTGATGAGAACATTGCTTACATTGATTTTTTCTTCGCTGCTGGAGACGGAACCGGAACACATGAAGAGTTCGGTACATTTATTGATGGAACAGCTTCGTCAAACTCTGGACAACTATGGAGCCACATCCTTACTGGAGGCACAGGTGGTTGGGATAAAGGAGCATCAGACAGCTTATTCATTTCGTGTCAGTACACGTTCACAACTGCCTAGCATATGACATCATACCCATATTCTTCAGGCGATCCATTGCCAGCCAGTGACATGAACGAGATCTTTCTTCAATCACGTCAGTTTGGTGGCGATGGTTCAGATGGTTCCCTGGATACCACTGGAGGAACCGTAGACATTGATTGTGGAGCTGCGGCGTTTGTAGTTAAGAACTATTCAGAGATTACGATCGCAACAAATAACCTCACATTCTCCAACCCAAACACAAACGGAACTTTGGTTTTGCTGCGTTGTTCTGGGGATGTGACAATTAGCGCAACCGTTGACGTTACCGGCATAGGTGGACAAGGCGGTTCAGCAAACAATGATGGGAACACAGCTTCCCACGTATTAGATGATTCTGACCATCACGGAACAAACCCTGGTGGTGCATCTGGTGTTGGTACTGGTGGTAGTCAATACTCAAACCTGTTTCTTTACACAGACGGAGAGTTTAAAAAATTTAGAGGTATATGGATCACACCTGGTTCTGGAGGTGCTGGAGGAACAAGTGACAATGGATCTTTTGGAGCAATGGGTGGCGGAGGAGCCGGAGGAATCGGTGGAGCTGGAGGCGATGGATCTCAAGGTGGCCCAGCATCAAACGCTGGTGGAGCGTCCGCAGGGGGCGGAGGAGCCGGAGGAAGCAGTACGGGAACGGGCACAGGTACGAATGGAGGAGCCGGAGGAGGAGCAATAATCATCGAATGTGCTGGAGACCTTAACTTTACGGGGACCATTGATGTATCTGGTGAAGACGGTGAGGATGCCACAACCGCGCAAGATGGCGCAGGGGGCGGAGGAGCCGGAGGAATGGCTGTTGTTATTTACAACTCTGCCACTGCCACATCAGGGACCATTGATTCCTCCGGAGGAGCCGGTGGCGACAACACATCTGATTCATTCTCTGGCGGTACTGGCGGTGCTTCAAATGGGGGAGTCGTCATTCAACACGATAGTTATCTAGCATAGAATGGAAACAAAAATGAATCAGAGCGACCATGACCTCTTGATTCAGCTCCATACACAATACGGATACATTGAACGCACGGTCAGGGGGGTTGATGAAAAGATGACAAGGTTTCTCACAGACCTTGAAAAGAAGGCGGACGTGAAAGATTTGGCGGCGATTGAAAGACAGCTCTCGAACTTGATGACAAAGGCTGATTTGCAAACGGTTTTGACCCAACTCAAGAACATTGACGATCGTGTTAAAGTTTTAGAGAACGGACACAAAGTGGAAACAGCGAAGAAAGAAGAGCGACAGACGATTCTGAAAGAGATTAAGGAGTGGGGAGCAAAAGGTTGGACCATCTTCCTGGCTCTCATCACGTTCATTGCTTGGTTAGTAGATCAAATAGCTAAATAAACAAGAGAATTAAACTCAAACATATGTCAGAAGACGTAGTAAAACCAAACCTAACTCCAGAGACCACAATGGCTGAGATGGGTTCTAAGCAAACACAATCTGGGGAGATCGTAGACCTTGCAGAGATTCTTTCTAAGATGTCTACCAAGGCGATTACCAAGGCTCAGGCAGTTACGTTGTCAGCAGGGGCAAACCTAATGACACTTAACCGAGCTCCTATCATGGGTCAGCTTACTGACCGCGTGGGTTCTTTTGGAGACAGTTCTCTTTCTTTTACCAGCATCCTTACAACAGAAGTTGAATGGGATGAGGATTACCGAAC
>Ga0180433_10011101_pt1 | contig 10734 bp, 12 predicted proteins | sample SS_ome_8_FD_132980 | JGI IMG/M metagenome (GOLD analysis project Ga0180433, IMG submission 132980) | Hypersaline lake sediment archaeal communities from the Salton Sea, California, USA - SS_1_D_1 metaG | ecosystem: Environmental > Aquatic > Non-marine Saline and Alkaline > Hypersaline >...
CGTGTAGTCGTCCGTGTTGAGCGAGTTATTAATATGTGCTACAAATTATCGATCTTGTTCATCCGCTTGAGTGTCAGCAACTTTGGCCATAGCCCTATTAAATTTTGCTTTATCACCACGGCTCGCTCTTGCTTCAAGATAATCTTCCGTGGCAAGTGCGGATACCTTTTCGGCAAGGGCTAAGGTTGCGAGTTGGTTGATGGAAACTTTCTCTCGCTTAGCCAGAGTGCGTAACATTTCATGAAGCGAATCGGGCAGTCTCAAACTTTTTGTACTCATGATAATTCTCCAATTTCACGAAGAAATTCCTTGGGTGTCAGTGCTTGTAATCCAAATGATTTCAAATCTTGATAGCGAAAGTCCTTTTTATTGAATGTGATAATGCGATAGCGGCGAGTAAGGTCGGGTGAATGCATTTATGATACGATGATAAAGTGAGAATATTCCATATTTCATCTATTAGTTTGGAGTATTCTTTCAAGATTCATATATTCTTCTTTTACATGCTTATAAATTGCTGCAATATTTTCTTTTGATAGAAAAAAGAATTTCACTATTTTATTGTAAACGAAACCTATAATTGGCAAAGCTGAGCCAATTTGCATGTGATGAGTGATGACAGTTCCATTATCACTCGCTTCTAAAATAAAAACTAGTGTACAAGGCTGCCACCAGGGAGAGATAGATTTTAAAACTATTTTCTTATCAGGATTTACCTCAATAAATTTTGTTTTCGCGGATGATATATAACCGTTTTCATACTCCTCTTTCAAATAAATAATAGTGCCAACGATTCCATTTTTAGGCTGATGCAATACTTTATATTCTTTGTGGTCCTTTGGATGAAATAATCTATAACATTCCTCGTCCATACTGATGAGGAAGTCATACGCCTGATGTGGGAGCACCCCTCTGAGTGTTGTATGAGTAGTAAACTGAATCCTACTATTACTCATTGACTCAATTTCAAAGTTCTTCTTTTGTTGAGTTTCTTCTTCAGGTTTATTCATTTTTAGGTTTTCTCCGTTCTCATTAAACAATGACTCGTATCACACTGGCGATAACTTGCCGATTGGGAATATGGCGAATTAACCTTTTCGCCAACTCTTTTTTGGCACGAAGTATAGCATACTGATATTGGGATTGCCAGATAAACATGTTATTGCCCTCTTGGCGAAAAGTGATCTGAAAATCGATTTCGGAAGCGGACATGGGATCAGCGCCGACCGCCCCAAGCGGTCGGGTTGATTGTCTTGTTATACCCCTTTGTGCTGATTGTCGGGTACACGGCTTTCAGCTCGTGAACGCCAGTAGGCTACCCTGAGACGCCTCTCTTGAAAGACATTGTGTAGGATTTCACAATTACAGAAGCTCCCTTGAGCCATCAAAACATGGAAGACACCGAACAATCCCTCAGGCTTGAAACCGGACGTGAGGCCTTGCGTCTGCACCAACCATATGGTCAACGGAATGACTGCAGACGAAGCGCCGCGTCCGAACCTGCACCCAACCGCACCAAGAAACGTTGCCATTCACGCAGACTTCGAACCACAAACTTGAAGGTTGACAGTCAGCCGCTATTGACCGGGGTTGCTGCCTTGCTCGGTCTGCTTCTCTTGCGACGACCAAGTGCCAGCCGATGATGTGCGCTTTTGCCGCCATTCGTGGTAGGCGGCCCATATAACCAGAAGTGGAGGCACCACAACGGTCGCAGCGATCAGCGCGAACAGGATAGTGATCCCGGTCACCAGGCCGAATTGACGGAAAGGGATCAGGGGGCTGAACAGCAGAACGCCGAACCCGAGAGCAGTGGTAAGTGCCGAGCCCAGGAGGGCCGACCCAATCGTAGCCAGAGTTTTGGTGATCGCTGCTTCCAACGACCCCTGACGCTTCAACTCCTCGCTGAAGCGATGGATCACGTGGATTGTGTAGGGAACCCCGATCCCGATCGATAGCGCGGTGATCAGGGCGGTGACGACGTTGTAGGGGATGCCGAGCAGCGTCATGGTGCCCAGCACCCAGACCAGCACCATAACGATCGGAAACATGGCGATCACGGCCAGCATGGGCCTGTCCTCGGTCACCCAGAAGAATAGCATTAATACAATCAGAGCGGCTACGACCGTTATGAGGATTGAGCGGGTCTGGCTTTCGGTCATTGAGTCAGCTACCTCAAGGCTGATGATGTCGCCTGAGGTCACGGTGATCTGGTTCCTGTCACCGTACCACAGCCCCTCGATGTCCTCGACCATCTGCCGGGTACGCTCCTGGTCCCCGGTGAACGCGTCGAACTGAATCAGGGCGCGATCGATGCCGTTGGGATCATTGGTAGCCACCTGAGCGAAACCGATCGGATCCAATGACTCCAGCCGAACGAACAGCGCCTGTAAGCCTGCCGGATCGAGGGTCAGTCCTTGATCAAGCTCCTGAGCGATGGCCAGCAGGTCTGGGTCGTATTTATCTTCTGGTTTCCCGCTGTCTTCGGCCCAGTCAAGGAACAGCAACCCTAGTGATGCGGTTATCCCGCCGGTCGCACCAGTGGGGCGGGAAAGATCGGATTCGAACGCCCGACTGACTTCCAGCAGGTTTCGCAGTGTGCGATCGTCTGTGAGTTCGGCCTCAACCAACACCGTCACCGTTTCGGTTTGACCACCCAGTGCTTCCTCCAGCGCCTCCAGGTCGACGAGTGAGTCACCGCCGGAGGGCAGGAAGTCGTTGGAGTCGAACTCGGTGTTGATGTTAAACGCGGCGGCGCCAAGCAAAACCGTTCCAACTACAACGCCGACGAGCACGACCATGGGTTTGCGAGCGACGAACACCCCGATACGCTCGAAGACTCGTCCAGCTCCGGGGATGGCGTCCGCGATCGGTTTCGGAGTCTGGAGCGCTCCTTTGGCCTGGCGGCGTCGGTCGAGCATCGCCCGCGCGGCAGGTACAGGTTTGAGTATCACCCAGAGTCCGATGCCCTGGCGATGTCGGTCGAGGATCGCCCGGGCAGCAGGTATGAGTGCGAGTGTCACCAGGAGTCCGAAGAACACCCCGAAGGCGGCGACGATCCCGAAGTCCCGGGTGGCCGGGATCGGAGAGGCGACGTTGGTTAGGAAGGCGATCATGGTCGTTCCAGTGGCGAGGCTTAGTGGCAGTACCACCAATCGCAACCCACCTCGAACAGCTTCCTTCACGCCTCTGCCGGCAGCTCTTAACTCCCGATAGTGAGCCACCGATTGGATGGCGTAGTCTACGACGAGGCTGATGAGGATAATCGGCACCATCGTCGTGATCCGGTTGGGGGATCCGATTAGTCCCAGGCCGTTTGGACCTATGATTCCCTGGAAACCCAGTGTGCCCAGGATAGTCAAACCGAGCCCGAAGAGCGACAACATGACGTCGGAACAGGTGTGGAAGAAGACGAATAAAAGCACCACGATCACCGCAAAGGCGGCCACCATCAGCACGTTCATCGAAGACGAAGTAGACTCCGCCGACTCCTGGTTAATGGTTTCAGGAGACAGGCTGCGCACCTCGAGTGGGCCCTCTACGCCGGGCACGAATTCAGCGATTTCAAGTTCGGTCGCTGCAAGGCCATCGGCGTCGCCGAGAGAACGGAGGCGGATTAACGATATTGCCAGGCCCTCACCGTCAGTCTGGCCTACCAGCCCCTCGAGTATCGGACCAAACTCGGGATTACTTTCAAGCGCCGCGGTCGCTGCATTGATCTGTTCTTGGGAGGCTGCCGACAAATCTGGTGTCTTAAGCGCCTGCTTGTACACCTCCGCAATCGAGACGACCGGGTTGGACAGCGCCAGTCGCTCCGCCACGGCTGATAGCGCAGTTGCGCCCGTCGTTACCTCATCTATGTGGGCGAGGCCTTCAGGCGTCAGAACGTCACCACGGAAGATGATAGTGACGCTGGTCAGGCCGGCGGAGTCCGGGAACTCTTCGAAAAGGGAGTATGTGAACGGACGCCATAACGCCTCAGTCTTTCACAAACTCATGACCATACCTGGTGTTGGATTCAAGGCAGCGATAACGCTATATAGCGAGATAATAGACATTAACCGGTTTCCCAATATTGAATGTCTCAAATCCTATGTTGGACTAGTGCCGTCGGTCTCAGCGAGTGGGGAAACCGAATATACGCGAGGATTAACCTATCGAAGCAACAAGTTATTAAAATATGTACTTATCGAATGTGCTTGGGTGGCAATACGGAAGGATCCGGCGCTGTTGCACAACTACAACAAACTGATTGTGAGAATGAAGACACAGGAGGCCATAGTCAGAATAGCGGTAAAACTGCTTCGTCGAATAGGGTATGTGTGGCAAAATAATACCCCCTATGTCTTTGGGGTATTGCAATAGGGATAACCGAACCAAACTGGAAACCGGCAATATACAGATGAATCTGTGGACCGCTTACAAGGCGGTGCCAGTTCCGAAGAGAAACCGGTTTGTTGGAGATTGCGGCCGCAGGAAAGCCAAGTTGATAGAGGTCTTGCAGCATCGTCTGAGTATTGCGGTGACTGTTGATAACAGCGTGAAGAAGCCTGGATTTCCGGGGTACTAGAAGAAGGTGAACCATACTTGTAGAGACTGACGCGCTGCGCTTACCCGCATCGCTTGGATAATTCCTTCGGAATTGTCCACAGTCTCCACAACGCTATTATTAATAATGGTTGCCGAGATAAGGCGTTGACCTTTTACATAACAGCGCCTTGTTATATGTCCTCCAAAGAGCTTACTTCTCAAGTTCACGCGATGCCCTTTCCAATAAACTCTTTAAGTCACGATACATAGCTTCAGATCGTCGAGCAACTTTGCAAACGACGACAACAACCTTATCATCAAAAATGGCATAGATGATCCTATATTGTCCTTCTCTTACTCTGTAGAGATTGTCATCAAGTTTAATACAACCTGAAGGACGAGGATTATCAACGAAAGAACGCATAATTTGAATCAAGCGTTCTCGCTGTTGTTTTGGGATTCTCGAGAGTTGCTTTTCTACATCCCGATGCAACTTCAATGTATATTGCATAATCAGTGACCGAGACGCTCAAACACTTCTTCAGCATTTACCGCTACTGTGGGGTTGGTATGATATTCGGCAATAAATTGGCGGCCATCCAGTATGTCTTCTAGAAGTTCACATTCCCTCATGAGAGTATCGAATGTCTCGGGATCAATGAGCACTGCTGCCGGACGACTCCTCGACATTACCATAAGAGGGCCTTCTCCCAATTTATTGATGTAGGAAGCAAGTTCCGAGCGTAATTCGGTAATTGTTGCAGTTTTCATCATTCTTCACCTAATCGAATAGTACGCCGAATTGATCCATTTTGTGTACATTAGAATGTTCATAGGATATTACAACAACTGTGAGAAGTCAACATATTACTAAGTCAAAAGGGATAGGACATATAACGGACCGCGATTCAGCCGCACGCGGCTTTCGCAGTGACACCACCCGTGAACCGAAACGCGACAAAAACGAAACCCGGCATCAGTTGCAGCCTCGATCAGCTTGTCGGCTACAACCGATTGTTGGGCCGCCACTTTGTTGACCCGATTGACCGGCCCCTCGGTAGTGTTTCTCGATGCCGCCAAACCCAAACTGCTTGTTCTTCTCCGTCATCTGGATGAAGTATCGCAGGCGCTTCTCGAACTCCTGCGGCCTCTTGCGCGCCGTGTCGATGAAGGCAATGCGGATGCGGATATACGCTGGCGAAAAGCCTTGAAAGTTCTTCCAAGCCGTCTGGCTAGCCTTGAGCGCCTTGAGGATGTCCGGCGGAATCTCGAACGCCTCTTCGTCCAAGACATCCTCCAAGGTGGCCAGTACCTCTTTGACTACCTTCCCCTGCTTGACCAGAGCCCTCAGCCTCTGCTTTTTCGCCTGGGAGTATCGACTATTGGGCTTCCGCACTGAGAATCTTTGAGCGAAGCTGTCCTCGTCGATAGTCTTGACCGTGCTGTCGATCCAACCGAAGCAGAGCGCTTCCTCTACGGCATCATTGTAGGGGATGCGCGGTTTGCCGGAGTGCTTCTTGTAGTAGACGAGCCAGACTTCTGTCTCGGACTTGTAGTGTTTCTCCAGCCAGGTGCGCCACTCTTGGCGAGTGGTGATATATAGCATCTTGTTCTTGTCTGGGTTACGTGTCATGGTCGATTCAGCAATGCTATGAGCGTTCGGTCGTTGTGTTCGGCGGCTCAACACTTGAGCTAACCAGCGGCAGGGTGTAAGTGCTGAACTAGGATTGTATGATAACACGCCCTCGATGGTAGAACAAGATTTAATTTATGCCCGCGCCCTGGCGTCCATTGCAGCGCCTCGTTATACACGTTGCTGGATTATCGAATGGACACTTCCATTCTTTTGCCAAGAGCTTCTGCAAATTTTTCCAACGTTGACAACCGAATATCTTCTGCATGATTTTCCATTCTGGATATAGCAGATTTCTTGGTATTTAGCTTTTGTGCAATTTGCTCTTGTGTTAATCCAGCTTCTTCCCTTGCCTGTCTGAGAATAGCCCCAATTCGAAAAGACTCGTAACCGGAATCGAAGCCTTTAGAAAATTCGGGATCTGCCTTTTTTCGTTTGGAAATGTATTTTTGTACATCACTCATATTATTCAACCTCAATTTAAATCAAGATAATCTCGCTTCCTGGATTCAGCTAACTTCATGTGTTTTACTGGTATTTTTTGCGATTTCTTTTTAAATGCATGATTTAGGATTAATATGTTTTTACCAACGAAGAATCCTAATATCCGGAATTCATTGCTGCCTATCTGAATTCTTATCTCCCATAGGTCTTTGGTTCCCGTTAGCTTTTCGAAATAGTGTGTGGGTTCTTGATCAAGCTCCTCAACGAGTTTTAAAACCCAAAGGATTTTCTGAGCTGCCTTACTTGGCTGGGAATCCAAGAACTCTTCAACAGGACAATGACCAGACTTTGTTATATGGAATCGAATTGCTCGCATATATTGAGGTTAACATATGAGTTAACATTTGGCAAGGGAAGAGTGTATAACACTGGAATTAAGCGGCGCCGTGTAGGGTCCGTGTTGAGCGAATTGGTATGCCGCCTCAAGTTATTATAATGTAAATCTGTTAGAGTTAAATACATTCTACCGAAAAAATTTGACATATACATATATTGTATGTATACTATGTTCATGCGAGTAATTTGGGACCCGAAAAAGGCAGAGACAAATTTCCCAGAAACATAGAGTTCGGTTTTCAGATGTGGAAACAGTATTTTATGACTCGATGGCCTTAACATTGCAGGAACAGTATGTTTCTGGTGAGCAAAGATTTGTAACTGTTGGTGCCGATGCAATTGGGCGGATAGTCTTAGTTGTTTATACATATCGTGAGGATAGTGTTCGCCTGATATCAGCTCGAAGGGCAACTCCTTCAGAAAGGAGAGAATATGAAGAAGGAATATAGTTTTAAAAATGGGACAAGAGGCCAAGTGGTTTCTCACAAAAGAAAACAACGTATTACCATATATCTTGATAAAGATGTGCTTGAAGAGTTTCGGGCTCGTGCGGATGAGGTTGGATATGGTTATCAGACAATGATCAATGAAGCTCTGCGCAAGTATATTGAAAGGACAGATAGACCACTTGACGAGAGCGTCATTCGCCAAGTGATTCGAGAGGAACTTGAACGAGTAGGTCCTCATTAGTATATCTAAGTAGTATATCACTACAGTACAATGGAAAGGCCCCCAATATTTCGGGGGTCTTGTTCTTTTTTACGGCACAAAACACCGAAGCTCAATGGCGACAGGGTGTCAGTGCCGAACTCGGATTGTATGATAACACGCCTTCGATGGTAGAACAAGATTTGAAATTACGCCGCGCCCTGGCGTCCATTGGAGGGTATTGTTATGCCCCTCAATATATACAAGCATCCAGGATGGATAGAACTTCGTCTAGTAACTCATTCGAAGCCTTCACGATCCTTTTTGCCTTACGGGTAACATAATCAATGGACTTAACTTGCTCTACCATGACAAATCCAGATATTTGTGGATTGTTAGTGACTGCAACATGAAAAGGATATCCTCGATCTATTGTTGTTAGAGGACAGACAATTGCAAGCCCGACTTGCTCATTGAATAAAGTGTTACTTACGACAAGTGCAGGCCGACGGCCCTTTTGCTCATGACCAGATTGATGATCGAAGGTTACAGCGACGAAGTCTCCTTTCTTTGGAACATATGCCTTCATCTACCAGACCTCTTGGCCTACAGGTTCGCCCCAATCCAACTCTTCTGCCTTATACCCCTTGGGTATTCGAGATATCAGTTCTTGAAGGTTTTGCTTACCACGAACACGTCTTGCTGGTGCTATTACAATTAGACCATCTTGTGTAGACACTTCGACATCATCCCCCACGGAAATATGCGCATCTTCAAGCAGTTGCTTTGAAAGGCGCAAACCTTGACTGTTTCCCCACTTTTGAATTTTCGTTACCATACCAAATCCTCCCAATTGGATATACGAAGTATATCCAATAAGAAGCTCGGTGTCAAGTTTTTGGGGGCATAACACTGGAATTAAGTGGCGCTATGGGTTTAGCCTGCCAGCCCTTTGCGGCACTCCAGTATTGCCTTGGATTATAGCATTTGTTTCACATTACGTGCAAAACATGTTATTGCTCTCGTGCCGCAAAGGGCGAATAGAATCAACATCCGTTTGCAAGATCGGGCTCAGAGGCGACCGCTAGGGGCGGTCGCCGTTCAATGACTGGTTAGGTTGCCTTGTAGTACAAGAACCTGCCCTCAAAATTGAAATCCCGACTACTTCATCCTCGACTTCTTTTCACATGAGTCACATTCTAATTCCATTAGGTCTTTAGTATCCAAGTTCACTCTAGCTGTCCATGCCTCACAAGTTTCTTCGAGATAGATCAAGGCAGCACCAATAGTCTCAGGTTCATCTTCATCATCGGGATTGTATCGGGCCATAAAAATCACTTCCGCCCCCCTGTTCAATATTTCAACCACTTCCGGTTGGGACTGTACTATCTCAAGTATAATTCGTTTTTCATCTGAGGACTTTCTATGTTCTGGAGGCATTTCATTGCAGTCGAATATCTCTCCTGATACTATGTCGATATTAGTAATCCACATACTATCGCCCAGGATTAGATATACATATATCTCGCTCCATGGCACATAACGTCCCAATCTGACACCATCCTCTGGTATAGGGCTATACTCTTTCGTATAGCTTCGAATTATTATATATGGTTTAGCGCCTCGTTCTAGCAAATCGTCGGTACAATCAAAAGTTGGCAATAGCTCCAAGGCTGATTCACGAACTGCATCATCCAGTTCTGGATCGTACTCTTCATAAACCGTATTATCAGTCCACCAACTTACCGTCTCTTCCACTAAATCGATACGAACGTCCCAAGTAATATCCCCTCGCTTCATCGACACATTTTGGGTCCACCTGGGAATGTCAGTGACAATGATTCCGTCATCTGATTCCAGATAGGTCGTATCTGTAAGTATCAATATTTCATCTTTCAAAATATCAAATCCCTGGGCCAAAAGCGTTCGACCCGTTGGATCGGCCTCGATCAACTCAATGGCCTTCACCTTGCCCTGCTCCTGCGCTTGATCCCATTCAGCTTTTTTAACTGGGTCGTCCCCTAAGTCCCCATATCTGTCAACTCCCCGTCGGTTTTCCGCTTCCACTCCCATGAGTTTTTCGGCATCGAGATCAACTCTGGCAAATACCGTATAGGGACCCTTGTCAAGTTCGATCTTCATGTGATGAGAATCATGTATAACTCGATTGTAATTGTCTTCATTGTATTTTGGATCAATTACCAGTTCGTATTTCACAATGACCATTTTAGGTCCCGGAAGCAACTCAATTTCTCCGAGATCGGTGTCCACAGTCCCGGCGACAAAGGCCGGATAAACATCGAGACTTAATACATTATCGTCAAAAATATAAAATCCCTTCTCGTTTGTCTTCACCACTTCGTTGGCCAGTTCCTTCTCCTCCTCTGTTAGTTCCGGAAATTCCACGTTAGCAATGGCGGTAACTACCTTAGCTTTAAGGTCTCCCTTGGCTGCTATGGGTGGCTGCATTTCAGATGAGCACACCACAATACTATCTTCCTCATCCACCTGAAGAATAATTACCTCCTCACTCCCCAGAGCAGCCTGCACTTCGGGACTGTTTTTAGCAATCTCTTCGGCCAGTGCCCGATCATATCCCCCTGAAGAAGGACTCATGAAGATGATAGCAACCACCAGCAATACTATAACGCTTCCAACAGCCGCAAGTCGCCACTTAGACTGTGCAAATAAAAATTCCTGAGCCATTTTCACTCCTTTTAGTGGTTTTAAGAATTTTGAAGGGGATGGATCAGCGTTCCGAATATTCGATTGTCGGACTCTCGACATGAACACCCTGGTGTAAGTCCGCGAATTCTAGAATCTGCTTTAAGTTGAGTAGTTGCTGCCGGAACTCTGTCCAATCGGTCTACTGTTGACGGCATTCAGGGCATTCTGTTAAATGGCTCTGTACTATTGCATGAAGTTCCGGCGATAACTCTTAATTGGTATAGTCGACGAAAAGTTTTTGTATTTGCTCACATCTCATCACCTGTCCCCCTCCCCCAACGCATGTTGAAAAATCTCTTGAAGTTTACAACTCGCCCTGGCTACTCGTTTGCGTACCGCTTCCTCGGATGCACCCACAA
>Ga0180433_10011102_pt1 | contig 10734 bp, 10 predicted proteins | sample SS_ome_8_FD_132980 | JGI IMG/M metagenome (GOLD analysis project Ga0180433, IMG submission 132980) | Hypersaline lake sediment archaeal communities from the Salton Sea, California, USA - SS_1_D_1 metaG | ecosystem: Environmental > Aquatic > Non-marine Saline and Alkaline > Hypersaline >...
AAAAATACCATGAGACTATCATTTTGCTATCCTTGTGAAGAGGATATTTTGGAGGGTATTAAAAGATTAGGTAAGGTTATATACACAAAAATAAATAACGCACCCGCATAGCGGATGGTTTTAAAAAGCCTCTAAAATAAGCTTAAATTCTTTCTGGACAGTTTGCTCTATGCTTTTATTCTCTTGATATAGTTACGGTATCCTTTTGGACTATTCTTTCAAAGCAATGGTGCTTCTAATTTTATAGTTCACTTTGTTTATAAAATATTCAGATAGCACACTTTAAACTTTACGGAAAAACCATTTAACCATTACCACCTTCCAAGGAGGTGGTTTTAATGGTTAAATAAAAAGTTGAACAATAAGTAAGAAAAAAGGATTTGATTATTTGACAGAGATGAGCGAATTACCTAAAATGATTGTAAAATAAGAGGAATTGAAAGGAGCAGTCTTTGGCAAAAAGTATGACCGGTTTTGGAATGGGAGAGTCTGTCGTAAATGGCATTACTTCTAAGATAGAAGTAAAGTCAGTTAATAATCGTTATTGTGATATCATGGTGAGGATGCCCATTCAGTCATTGGATGTTCTGCAAAAGATAGAGAATATCATTCAACATAGAATCAGCAGGGGAACCATCAATGTACTGATAAAGGCTGATGCCTATAATGATAATATCAGCAAGATAAGGCTTAATGAAGAATTACTGATATCTTATAATCATGCTTTAAACAGATTAAAGGAGATTACTCAGCTGAAAGAAGAAATCAACCTGGAAGCTTACCTTCGATTTAAAGATATTTTTGAGTTTATCAGAAAAGATGAAGATGAGGCGTTGTGGAAATCAATTGAAGTCTCCCTGGAAAAAGCGTTGGATGCTTTAGTTAAAAGCAGAGAAGAAGAAGGTAACAAACTTATGGAGGATATTCTAAAAAGAGTCGAAAGAATGAAAATGATTGTTGGAGAAATCGAAAAGGACAAGGGTCAAATTTTGCAGGAATATCAAGCAAAACTAAAACAGAAGATTCAGCAAATCGGTCAGGATATCACCCTTGATGAGGGGAGAATTGAAATGGAGGTGTCCATTCTGGCTCAAAAAAGTGATATTTCTGAGGAAGTAACAAGGCTTAAATGTCATATTAGCCAGCTTAAGAAGATAGGTAAAAATGTGACTCCAATTGGACGAAAACTTGAATTTTACACTCAGGAAATTGGCAGAGAAATTAATACCATTGGTGCCAAATCCAATCATAAGAATATATCTTCAAAAATAATTAGATTAAAAGATGAATTGGAAAAAATAAAAGAACAATCAAGAAATATTGAATAATTCAGGAGTTATTTTATGAGTTTGTTTATGATGAATATAGGCTTTGGGAATTTTGTTAATTCGGATCGGGTGATAACAATACTGGATCCTGATTCTGCTCCCATGAAAAGATTGAGGGAAGAAGCAAAACAATCAAAAAAATTGGTAAATGCTACCTATGGCAGAAGGACCCGATCGATTATTATTACTGATAGTAATCAAGTAATTTTATCTGCCTTACAACCAGAAACCATTATTAACCGAATGGCAAGTTATCAGAAGAAAGAAACCAATCAATAAAGCAGTGAGATAAGAGAAGATGCAAAAATATAAAGGGCGCCTGTTTGTTATGTCTGGTCCTTCCGGTGTTGGAAAAGGAACGCTCAGGGGGAAATTATTTCAGCATATTCCTGATTTGTGTTATTCCGTTTCAGTAACGACCAGAAAACCCAGAAAAAATGAACAGGAAGGAAGGGATTATTATTTTGTGAACGAAGAAACATTCAGGGATTATATCAAAGAAAATCGATTTGCTGAATGGGCCCTGGTGCATGGAGATTATAAAGGGACCCTGTTGAGTACCATTAACAAAAAGCTTGCGCAGGGGGAGGACCTTGTTCTTGAGATTGATGTACAGGGAGCTATCCAACTTAAAAAGAAATTTCCGGAAGGAATATTTATTTTTATTGCTCCTCCTTCCTGGAAGAAACTGGAGCACAGATTGAGGGGCAGGAAGACCGAGGAAGAGGAAGAGCTGAAAAAAAGACTCAATGATGCCCATTATGAGCTGAAACAAATGAAACACTATGATTATCTCATTATTAATGATCATTTTAAAGAAGCCCTGAAGGAATTAAAGGCAGTGATTATCAGTGAAAGATGTAAGATCAAAGAGAAGCAGCTGGATTTAGGTTTATAACCCTTCTTAACGATATCTGCTATAATAGTATAATAGTATAATGGTATTTTCTGACCAGAAGATTGTTACAAAAAGAAAAATCTTTATTATAAATTAAAATTTTATGTGCTCGGATGGATTATGAACAAAAGAAAGAATAAGGAAAAAAATATTGTTCTCGGTATAGCCGGTGGAATTGCTGCCTACAAAAGCGCAGCATTGGTTCGTTTACTGAAAAAAGAAGGATTGAACATTAAGGTTATAATGACTGAAAATGGAGCACGTTTTATTACACCGCTCACCATGGCTGTTTTATCTGAAAATAAGGTATATACCAGTCTCTTCTCTCAAAATGAAGAAGATGAGGAAATCAGGCATATTTCTCTGGCTCATTGGGCTGATTTAATAGTCATTGCCCCGGCTACGGCAAATGTGATTTCCAAAATAGCCCATGGGATTGCAGATGATTTATTAACCTCCACAGTACTGGCTTTTCAAGGTGGTATCATTTTTGCTCCTGCTATGCATAGTGCCATGATTAATAACCCTATTTATCAGGATAATGTGAAGTATCTGCTAAAAATGGGTTATCATTTTATTGACACAGAGCAGGGAAATCTGGCTTGTGGCGATTACGGAGACGGACGTATGGCTAATCCTGAAAAAATTGTCTGTTTTATAAAGAAAAGAATAAATCTCAGCTCTTCTTTAAGAGGAATAAAAATACTTGTTACCGCCTCGGCAACACGTGAACCCATTGATCAGGTTAGATTTATATCTAATTATTCAACCGGTAAAATGGGTTTTGCTTTAGCTGAAGCAGCCCGGGATTGTGGTTCATCGGTAACATTAATTACCGGTCCGACTTATTTACAGGATATTAACGGGGTTAAAACCATACATATCAATACAGCCTGGGAGATGAGAGAGCAGGTGATGGCTAATTTTAACGATTCGGATGTTTTTATATCGGCGGCTGCAGTATCGGATTTTAAACCCATCCATTCATTTTCCGGAAAAATCAAAAAAGAAGAGCAGCAATCAATTAATCTGGAATTAGAAAAAAATATTGATATTTTAAAAGAAGCTGGAGAGTTAAAAACAAAACAGGTATTAATCGGATTTGCTGCCGAAGTAGATCATTTAGAAGAGAATGCCCTATCTAAAATAAAAACAAAGAATTTAGATTATATTGTTGTGAATGATGTCAGCCGGAAAGATAGTGGCTTTGGTACTGATACCAATAAAGTGTTGATCATTGACTCAAAAGGAAGCAAAATAGACTTGCCCCTGATGTCTAAATATCAGGTAGCCGAGCATATTCTTGAAAAGCTGCAACTGCATTTTAAGAGTCGGGGTAAAGGTATGATTAAATAATGAATAAGAAAAATGTTGCAGAAGTCATCCCTTTAAATATTCATCTCGACAAAGGATTTCATTACCTCATTCCTCCCAATCTGAAGGAAACAGCGGATATTGGTAAGAGGGTAAAAATCTCCTTCAGGAATCAAAAAAGAGTCGGTGTGATTATTAAGATTATTGCTGAAACCGATGTTAAAAATATTAAAGCAATTGAAGAAGTTATTGATCCCTTTCCTATTTTATCCCGGGAAGTTCTTGTCCTTACCGATTGGATTTCAAAATACTATTTATGCTCCAAAGGGGCTGTGATTAACCTGATTATTCCTTCCCGGACATCCAGGAGAAAAATAGCATCCTTTCTGGACAGTATCCCTGATGAGAGTGAATATCCTGCAGACGGTGATATTTCTATTGGAAGGAAAGAAAATGTTTCATGGCAGACCAATCAGCAGTTTTCGCTCTTTACTGAAAAAATTTTTGAGGTTGAAAATGACTCAAATAAACCGCTTCTATTTCATTACCACAACTATCAAGTAAGAGACCGCTATTATAATGAATGGATTAATAAAATCGTACAACAGGGTAAACAGGTATTAATTCTGATTCCTGATCAATGGTGTTGTCCACAATTAAAGAAAAAAATGATTAGAGATTTTGGCAAGGAATTAGGTATTTACAATACAAGGGTAAATCAAACGCAAAAATATCTTCGCTTTCTTCGTGTCAAAAGAGGTGATGTTAAGGTAGTTATAGGGACCAGGTCCAATGTATTTCTCCCTTTTAGAAATTTAGGATTAATCATTATAGAACAGGAAAATTCCTTGTTATACAAGGAGGAAAGAGTGCCCCGTTACAATGCTAGAGAAGTTGCACTGGCTAGGGGTAAACTGGGTGCATTCAAAGTAATCATGGGGAGTTTTGCACCTTCTATTGAGAGCTATTGGAAATCAAAAAATCAAAGATATACCTTGAAAACTGAAAAACGTTTGATTCAATCTCATGTTAATTTTCCTGAATTACACATAATCAATATGGAGAAAGAAAAATCATTTCAGCGCATTATAAGTTTCCAATTGCAACAACAGATTATTCAATGCCTTAAGGAAAATGACAAAGCCATTCTTTTTCTTAACAGGCGGGGTTTTGCCGGTTACCTGGTTTGCTCTCAATGCGGTCATGTAATGAAATGCCCTGAGTGTAATTATCTCTTATCCTACCATATTGAAAGGAATGCCAAGTGGGTTGTCTGTCATGTCTGTGGAAAAAAAGTAAGAATGGAAAAATACTGTCCAAATTGCGGGAAGGGTGAAATCAAACCTTTGGGAGTTGGAACACAGTATGTGGAAACGTTAATTAGTAGAATGTTTCCCAAGGCAGTCATTCAGCGTCTTGATGTTGATGTTGTCCCCAGAATTCAGGCTCAAAAAAAAATGATTAATGAATTTAATAAGGGCCAGATAGACATATTAATAGGAACCCAACTTCTTTTCCGGGAGTTGAGCTATCAACGGGTGGGATTATTGGGTATGATTTTAGCTGATCATCTACTTAATATCCCGGATTATAGGTCAGCAGAATTGTCTTTTCAGTTTATTTATCAGCTGGCTTTAAAATTTGCTGAACGAAAAAAGCCAAAAGTATTAACAATTCAAACCTACCAACCCGAACATCATAGTTTACAGGCAATTGAACAATTAAATTATTCATTATTTTATCAAAAGGAAATGATCATCAGAAATGAACTCGATTACCCTCCTTTTACAAAAATGATAAAAATTGATTTTGTGGGCAGGAAAAAGGAACAGGTGAAAAAAAATGCCATTGATTTTATTGATTATGCCTATCAATCAGGTTTGGTATCAAAATATGAATTGGGTTTTCAATTAAGCAGAGATAATCTTGTTATTGTCCAAGAGAAAGATAGAAACAGGGTAAGTTGTGTGTTAAGAATAAATACAAAAAAACAGGATATAGATTATTTTAAAGAAAATTTATTTCAATATATTTTAAAATATCAATCACATGATGTAAAACTTGTGATTGATGTTGATCCAATGAAAATGAATTAGGAGGAGAAAAGATGGCTGTCTTAAAACTGCAAAAATATGGCTCTCCAATATTAAGGGAAAAGGCTATGTCGGTTTCAAAGGTTGATGATGATGTCCGGGAACTTGTAGAGAACATGATTGAAACGATGTATGCAGAGGGAGGTGTGGGATTAGCTGCTCCCCAGGTGGGTGTTTCAAAAAAGATTATCATTATTGATACTGAGGAAAAAGGAGTTATTGTTTTAATCAATCCTGTTATTATTAAACGTGAAGGCGAAACGAAAGAAGAAGAAGGCTGTTTAAGTGTTCCGGGTGTATATTCTACTGTCAGAAGATCCTCCACAATTACCGTTGAAGCCCTTGATTTAGATGAGAATAAAATTCGAATTACCCAGGAAGGTTTCCTTGCCATCGCTCTGCAGCATGAAATCGATCATTTGGAAGGTTACCTGTTTATCGACCGGCTGAGTCCTGCAAAGAGATTAATGATTAAAGACCAGTTAAAAGAAATTGAATAACTATAGATCAAGGGGGTTGGCTTTTTGAGAATTATATTTGTAGGCACTTCATCATTCGGCATTCCAATCTTGAAAGAATTAATTTCTTTAGAAGAAGATATTATTGCAGTTATTACCCAACCGGATAGACCATTTGGAAGGGGTAAAAGAATTCAACCTTCCCCTATAAAAGAACTGGCACTTAATTATGGATTATATTTATTTCAACCTGAAAATATCAATGCTGAAAGTGTTATTCAAAAGCTTAAAGAACTTAAACCGGATTTGATTATTTTAATTTCATATGGTCAGATACTTTCCGGGGAGGTGTTAAATATTCCAACCCGGGGATGTTTGAACGTCCATCCTTCTTTATTGCCCAGATATAAAGGGTCTGCACCCATTCAATGGACAATTATTCGTGGTGAAGGGGAGACAGGCATCAGTTTTTTATTTATGAATGAAAAAATTGATTCGGGGGATATTATATTACAAAAAAAAATAAAAATAATGCCGGAAGAAAACTATCAGGAGTTGAGTAAAAGATTGGCAATAATAAGTGCTGAAATGATTAAAGAGGTTCTCGATAAGATAAAAAGAGGGGATTTTCTAAAAATTACTCAACCCCAAAAAAAATATTTCTATGCCAGAAAGATAAATAAAATAGATTGTCAAATTAACTGGAATAATCGTGGAGTAGATATTTTTAATTTGATAAGAGGTGTTACCTTTATTCCCGGTGCCTATACCGAATATAAAGGAAAAAGAATAAAAATTACCAGAGCTTTGCTGCTGACTAAAATAGAGATGAATCAGGGATTATTTAATAGAAAGCCGGGAGATATTGTCAAAGTCGAAAAAGAGGGAATACAAGTATTGGCAGGTGATAATACCCGAATTGTAATTAAACGGCTCATTCTTCCGGGTACCAAAGAAATGGAAGTCTCTCAATTTATTAATGGATATCATGTTAAAATCGGTGATTCATTTATCTACTAATATCGGAGTTTAACAAAACCTATCCTGAAAGGTCAAAGTAGCTGACTCCCTTACTCTGTGTAAATTATTTTATATACTGATTTAATAGTATGTAAACTGAAAGCATGAAAAGGAAAAAAAGTTTGAATTATACAAATATAAGGGAATTGATTGTAGAGATATTAATTCGGGTTGAAAGAGAGAATGCCTATTTGAATATCTTGATTCAACCCTATCTAAATCGCTCCTCCATCAAGAGTGAGGACAAGGCTCTGATCCAGGAAATCACTTATGGTGTTACCCGTTTTAGGAAAAAAATAGACTGGATTATTAACCAGTTTCTTGACAATCAAAACAAAAAATTACCGTTAACGATTCGGAATATTTTAAGAATAGGTGTATATCAGATTATTTTTTTAAATAAAATACCTGACTATGCCATAGGTTATGAATCAGTTGAACTGGTAAAAAAAAGTCGATATACCGGTCAGTCCAGTCTGGTGAATGCAGTGTTAAGAAATATTATCCGAAAATCGAATGATATTCATTGGCCTGATATCAAACAGGACCCGGTAAAATTTATTTCGGTTTTCTATTCTTTTCCCGAGTGGTTGATTCAAAGGTGGTTAAATAGGTTTGGTCTGGATTTATGTATCAGGATTTGTCAGGCAAGCAATAGAAAGCCAAATTTAACCTTGCGTGTTAATTCTTTGAAAATCAGTATGCCTGAAATGAAAATATTTTTTTCTGAATCAGGAATATCTTTTAAGGAAGGACAGCATATTCCTTCTGAGTCAATTATCCTTCAGGAATTTTTAGATATCGGTCAATCTGCTATTTATCGAAATGGCTTATTTTCTATTCAGGATGAAAGCTCTTCGCTGGCATCAAGACTCCTGAATCCTTCACCCGGCCAAACAATTATAGACATGTGCAGCGGACCTGGAGGAAAGACCACTCACCTGGCACAACTGATGCAAAACCAGGGTAGAATCATTGCCTTTGAAAAAAATCAAAAGAGGCTAAAGATGGTATTAAATGAATGTCAGAGACTGGGCATTAACATTGTTACTGCAGTGCTTAATGATTCCAGTCAGTTTTATCAGGATTATTTAGAAAAAGCTGATAAAATATTAGTAGATGTTCCTTGTTCCGGGACTGGCGTTATCAGAAAAAAACCTGATATTAAATGGAAAAACCTCAATAACATCCGGTTTAAGGAGTTAAATCAATTACAGAGCGGACTACTGGATGTTGCTTCAAGATATCTAAAACCGGAGGGAGACTTACTCTATTCAACATGCAGCATGGAGAGAGAAGAAAATGACTGGATAATTAAAGATTTTCTTGAGAAGAATAACCAATTCACTGTTCAGGATACTTCCTCTTTTGTTAAAAAGAATAGCATGATAAAATATAATACAGAAATCAAGCAGGCTATCCAGTTGCTTCCGGGATATTCCGGGGATAATATTGACGGATTCTATATGGTGAAAATGCAAAAAAAACAATTAGGGTAAGATTAATGATTAAACTGTTTTCTAAGTTACTGGTTATCATCAGCTATTCTTTGTTTTTGCTGATTATAGGAGCCGTTTCGGTGGCATTGGGGGCATATATTGCCTTCCTGGCCTATCAGACCATCTTTTATATCCCAAATGTCAATGTTCCCTCTGTGTTGAATATGGAGCTTAATAATGCTCAACAGGTACTGCATCAAACTGGTTTAAAGATGATGGTGATTGATGATTATCTCTTCAGGGAAGGAGAACAATTTTTTGTAATCAGCCAGAATCCTGTAGCAGGAACTGAAATAAAAAAGAATCGCACTGTTGAGGTAGAGATTAGAGAAACCGGAACCTTAAATCAAATCCCTGATTTGATTGGGAAAACAATTCAAGAGGCAGAAATCCTGTTGTCGGAAGCAGGCTACCGAATAGGGGATATCGCTTACTCTGTGCACCATCAGTCACCGCAGGGAAGAGTTATTGCCCAGACGCCCAATCCGGGAGAAAAAATTCAACCGAACGAAGAAATTAATATACTGGTAAGCAAGGGTTTGTATTAAAAGAAAAAATATTCATTTTTAGTAATCAGGTAAGAAATGATGGAAAGACAGGAATTAAAATACTGGTTATCTTGGAATAAGGTAAAGGAAATTGGACCCATTCGTTTTGTTAATTTAATGAAGGCTTTTTCTTCTCTCGAAGAAGCCTGGCATATCAAGTCCGAAACAAAAAAGTTCATGAAAATATTGCATATCAGTGAGAGTACTTGGAAAAAGATTGTACTGGAAAAACAAAAAATTGACCCTGATAGCGAATTGGCAATGCTGGATAAGCTGAAGGTTAATGTTATTACCATTAAAGAAGAGGGATACCCGCCCTTATTAAAAAATATTTATGACCCGCCACCTATTATATATTATCGAGGAGATTTCATTAAGATTATGAAAAGAAAGACGGGCATTTCAATTGTTGGTTCCCGAAAGGCAACTTACTATGGGAGGAAAGTCGCCCGGGAAATTGCAGCAGAATTGGCTTCTCGCGGTTATATTATCATCAGTGGATTGGCAAGAGGTATTGACACCAATGCCCATCTTGGTTCACTGGAAGCAAAAGGACAGACAATCGCAGTTTTAGGGAGTGGCATTGACCGGATTTACCCCCCAGAAAACAAGTCATTAGCTTATCGAATTATAGAAAATGGCGCGGTTATTTCTGAATTCCCGATATATAGCAAGCCGGAAAAGAGCAATTTTCCCAGAAGAAATCGAATCATTAGTGGGTTAACAGTGGGTACTTTAGTTGTCGAAGCCAGTGAAAAGAGCGGTGCCTTAATTACTGCTGATTTTGCCCTTGATCAGGGTAGGGAGGTATTTGCAATTCCAGGCAGTATACACTCTTTTCTGTCCAGAGGTTGCCATAACCTGATTAAGCAGGGCGCTAAATTGGTGTACAGTTATCAGGATATTCTGGAAGAATTTGAGGAAAAAAGCGAAATTAGCAATGATGAAGAGGGCACAGTCAAAGAAGAGCGAATGATTCAAGAAAACTTAACCGAACATGAAAAAAACTTTTTAAAATATATCTCCATCGAACCGTTGCACATTGATGAGATTGCTAACTTAACCGAATTGTCACATGCCCTGGTAAGTGAGACACTACTATCTCTCGAATTAAAAAACATCATTAGAGAGATTGAGGGTAAAAGATATATTAGGCTATAAACTAATCATGGAAATATACTTTATTTATCCATAAAAAACCACCTTCTTTGAAGGTGGTAATGGTTAAATAAAATGGTTTTACAATTAAAGAGAAAGATGAACTAACTGAAATATTTATTACCTGAAAATCCTGAATAGAGGCAATATTACTTATCGTATCAGAATTTTAATGAATTCGATACGATAAGCTAGATAAGCTAATAGCTTCTTAGATAAGGCCCAAATAGATGCTAAGTTAGGTGTTAAGCTAGAGCATATCATTCCAATCATTTTTAGAACTTAAGCAAAAAAAGTATCTCAGGGGTCATCAAGGGGAAGAATTCCCCTTGAATATCCCGGAAAGAATTGTTACAAAGACAGATCAGAGATCAAGAGAAGAAGAGCATAGAAAAAGACTGACTAATAAAAAGTTAAG
>Ga0180433_10011103_pt1 | contig 10733 bp, 6 predicted proteins | sample SS_ome_8_FD_132980 | JGI IMG/M metagenome (GOLD analysis project Ga0180433, IMG submission 132980) | Hypersaline lake sediment archaeal communities from the Salton Sea, California, USA - SS_1_D_1 metaG | ecosystem: Environmental > Aquatic > Non-marine Saline and Alkaline > Hypersaline > Sediment...
CGCGATTAGCCGATTGCTGCAAACACAACTTCAACATGGCTCGCATGTAGTAAGGATATAGGTCAACGTCCCAGTTTCCCTATGCTCCTGGTCTCCCCCCGTCGAGTTCGTCGTGTCGTCGTGGTCAGATTGTTTTCCCTGTACTCTGCATGAGATTACTGAACGATAGCCGCATATGGTGGAGCCATTGAAGAAAGAGAGATTGCCGCGTCGTTCGCATTGCGAACTCCTCGCAATGACTAGCAGCATGACGTTTGCTATCAGTGTGAGGTCGTGGTAGGGACCAAAGCAATCTCTCCCCGTCAGAAGTGATCTTCTTCAACCACACCTCATCCTCCAAACCTTCCGCCACAAATGCCCCGAAATTCATGTGTCGACTCGCTGAAGGAGTGAAGCTTGACGCTCCGCCAAATCCTTTCTATACTGTCCGCCTTTGACATAGGCGGTGGGGCTTGCCCACCAGTCTGATAACTAGCAGGTCATATAGTGAGGTTGAGTCTTCAATGTTGAAACTGCGGAACGAGGGAAAGACGGTCATCATCGAAACGGCGTCAGCGGATTTCAAGTGGGATTCCGCTCGCGGCGGCCAAATTACCGAACTCGTTGTCAAGGATGAGCTTTTCTCTCATCCCCTACTGAGCAACGGCAACATTGTGCCGGATCTTCAGTTCGTTGTCGACGGAAGACCTGTCAGGCAGTCCGATAGCACTGGCAAATTGGAGGTGCTCAAGGAATCGCCTGATCGGATTCTAATGCGTAACTCAGCGATGGTTGGCGACGGCGCATTCGAGGTTGAACAGTTGTACGAAGTCTTCCCCGAGGGCGTTGTCTTCTGTGAGATGTCGATAGGCGTTCCCAGTGGCAAGAGCCTGGACCTCTCGGATTGCTCACTGAACATAGCTATCGACACGAAGACAGCAAAGAATGTTCGATGGGGACACTACACACGTGAACCGGGCTACAAACGTGATGCGACTACGGTGCACGCGTTCGGAGACCATCGTCTGTTCCGAAAGCCTGAGGAGTGCGCAGATGTACGGCAGCTCTATCCAATGGTCAGTCTTGATGTGGGGTGGGAGGCAACGAGGTTCTTCTCCAACCACCTTGAATTCGTAATGGAAGACTGGACGTCTTTCAACGATCAGGCGTTGAGCAATACGCGGACGCGCGTGGGGAAAGAAGGGGATACCTGGGGCCTCCACTGGCATTTCCACGAGGGCAGCACGTTGGCAGTTTCTGGCCCATGTCGTTACAGAAATCGTTGGGCTGTCACGGTCGGCATGGCTCGAACACGTTCAGGCATGGACGCCGATCTTGCTATGCGCAACAACGCATTGGGTTGCCGCTTGGCCCATTGCATGTATCCCTATGCTCGCTTGGGCGACGAGTGGCCTTGGGCTGTAATGCCGATCAAACAGGTGTCGGCTCAACCGCCGCAACTTTTCAAAGGAGTGCCCGATCCATCGCGTGCGAATGAAGCGGCAGAGTGCGGCGCTAACATGATGATCCTTCATCAGTTCTGGATGAAGAATCCAGGCAGCAACAACGAGCCCGTGGCCGACTATCAGCCGCTGGATCAGGCATGGCTCAAGAGTTTTGTTGATCGCTGCCATGACGTTGGAATGAAAGTTTTGCTGTACGTCCGTGGAACGGAGATGTGGCAGTTGTACAGTAGCTTTTTCGAAGATTTCATGAAAAAGGATTATGACGGTGTCTACGCCGACTGGGCAACCCCACTGGCGATGGGTTATGTGAAGACTTCGCCGCTACACTTCTCGGCCTACAATTTTTTCCTCTTCTCGCGTGCCATGAGGAAGCGCGTTGGTCCCGGAGGTTTGATGATAGGTCACACCGGCAATGCAACTTACTTGGCATCGGCATCCTACGACGTAGCTCTTGGCGGAGAGTTTTCGGTTCGGCACGATGAGTTGCTTGCCAATCCGGAGTCATCCTCCTACTATTCGCTGTTGAACTGCTGTGGCGGTCACCTGATCTCAGGAAACCTGCCCGACCGCGAAGCATTCTCGAGTCGAAAGGCAATGAGTGTGTGTGCTGCGTTTGGCATGACAGGACATCCGTTTATGGAACCTGATGATCATTTCTCGAAACCATTGGCATATATCAAGCCACTTTGGGATTGTATGGGGCAGCTTTCCGGAAACGTTGTGAGGCTGCACAATCCTGTATACAGTCCGACGCGAGCTATCAGGTCCGATTCTGAGCAGCTCTATCCTAGCCTATTCCAAAGCGACAACGGCAAAGCTTTGTTGCTGGTCACGAATCTCGATAGTCAGGCTGCGAGCGGAACGGTCGAAGTTGACCTTCGTGAATTGGATGTGCCCGCTTCTGCAACTGTCACGCCGCTGAACGTAGAAGGCGTTGCTTCCTGCGAGGTCAGCGGGTCTTCCGTGATCGCAAAGGACATGGACTCAATGTATTTCTCTGCAGCGCTGATCGAATAGACCGTTTGAATGGTGGAGCCTGATAATTGACACCGTGGACGGATTCAGAAACAAAGAGGACCCATATGTGAGTGCCGAAAAGAAGCTTGACAAGAAAACATATGTCTTCAAGACAGTAGGCGAATTGGACTTGAAGGTGGATGCATATGGAGTGGCTGACACTGTGCGTCCAGTGCTCATGTGGATTCATGGCGGTGCCTTGATGAACGGGTCCAGGGAAGACGCTCCTGCTGATCAGTTATCAGCTTATATTGAGGCAGGATTCACGGTTATATCGATTGACTACAGGCTTGCGCCGGAAACAAAGGTCGACGGGATCGTCGAAGACCTACGGGATGCATGGACTTGGATTCAGGAAAACGGCCGCTCACTGCTGAATATTGATCCGGACCGGGCTGGCGTGGTCGGGCATTCCGCTGGCGGTTACTTGACGCTGATGAGTGGCTTCTGTGTCACTCCTCGTCCTAAGGCTCTGGTCGCTTTCTACGGCTACGGTGATATCGTGGGGCCTTGGATGACCAAACCTGACCCGTTTTACTGCAAAGAGCCGCGGGTGTCCAAGGAAAAAGCGTATTCTGGGGTTGGTGGTGACTTGCTTGTTGACCCGACAGATGAGGAACACCGGCAGGGGAGAGCAAGGTTCTACTTGTATTGTCGACAAGAGGGGATTTGGCCCAATGAAGTGGCCGGACATGACCCGGAGAGTGAGCCGGACGTGTTCGTTCCTTGGTGTCCCGAGAAGAATGTCACGGGAGAGTATCCGCCTACATTGCTATTGCACGGTGATAAGGATACCGACGTACCGTACGATCTATCCGTGAAGATGGCAAAGATATTGGAGGAGGCGGGTGTCGAACACGAGTTGATCACGCTTTCCGGCGGGGGGCACGCCTTTGATCTCGGTGAAGAGGGTATTTCGAAGGTGGAAGTAGCTCCGGTGTTCGAGGTTGCCGTCGATTTCTTCAAGGAAAAGCTGTTGTAGCGTATTGGAATGTTTGACTTTTTCTTGGTGTGCATCTATAATCGGGATCTTGAAAATGTATTGCTTGGGTAGGTAGCTCAGGGGTAGAGCACTGGACTGAAAATCCGGGTGTCGGCGGTTCAAATCCGCCCCTGCCCACCAGTTATGTTATTGCCAGGACTGCGTTTGCGGTAGGACATCGGATCAAGGCATCTCTCCGTGTAGCTAGATTTGTAGCTAAGACTCTGAGGCAAGCATTTCACCATCCAAATCTTTGGCGAACTGCCAACGTAGAGTTCTTTCTGCCAAGATGAGTATTGACTACTCGATACTGAGATATCCTCTGTTCCTTCATTAATGGGGCCTCCATCCTCACAGAAATGGGTGCGTTGAAAACAACATGGCACTCAAGTCGGTTACGCCATGTTTCCCCTAAATGATTTTGCGTGGTGACTACGTGACCGGCTACTACGGGAAATGACATCTTGGTGGTGAGGTATTCTGTCAAAACGGATTTGATGAATGGCTCCGCACAGATGTCATGTATACGCAATACTACTGTTGTGTTCGTGAATCTCCTTGAGCTACATGTGCCGTTCTTCGGAGCCCGCGACGAGCAGTATGCCCCGGCTGAGATTCCGCTGGAGGTTGATTCCAGTTGTTTACCAACGTACGATCAATTCTTCAAGACACGACTTGTTCAGGCGAATCCGTGAATGGCAGAGGCGAACGTCAGACCCGGCTGAAATCAAGGTATGCTTTAACAGTTAGATCCAGCGATGGAGCCATGATCTTATGCCGCCGGAGGCTCGGACCATGACAAGAGGCTTGGAGCACAGTCTTGCTATGGTCTCCGGTACGGCAGAGCTGGCAACCTGAAACAGAAGTGGTTCTCGTGTGCAACCGATGATCACGAGATCGTAGCTCTCGGATTCTCTCAAGATGGCGTCAACGACATTGGTTGCTGAAACTGTTTTGGCGGTCACTTGGCTACCAGCAATGTGAAGTCTTCGTTGATGCTGCTCGATGAACTGATCGACATCGAAGTTATTTCTTCCACGCTGGACGTTGAAGGCAACCACGTGTCCTGTTTGGGGTGTAGCCAGCATGCTAGCTACTTCCAGAGCGAGAGCTGCATTTGCGCCGCCCGCGAGAGGTACCAGTACACGGCCGAAAGTTGGATTCCCGCCGCAGTCCTTGAAGATGGCGACGTCACAGGGTGATCTTTCGATAACCGGGTCAACCGTGCTTCCGACATCGAATAAGCGAGTTCTGTGTCTTCCGTGCCATCCGAGCACCAACATGTTGGCTTTCTTTTCTCGCACTGCGCTTATGATACCTCGCGCCACGCTTCTACAGTAACGGAGTGTTGTGCTGAAAGGGAAGAGTGGGGCTAGGTACAACATCGCTTCAACAATAGCTTCCTTTCCTTCCGCCATGAACTCTTCGGCGTCGCTCAAGGGAACCTGGTCTGGGACTGGGACCATGTGCAGCAGTTCAACACGTGCATTCTTTGCTTCACAGAACCTGTAAGCGTTCCGAGCCAGCTCGATGGCGTTCTGAGGGTTGGCCACGGCGACCATGATATTGTACTGGTCGCTTTCGGGAGCCGATTCTTCCTCTAAGACAAGTATCTCGTCAGCCGTTGCCAGTGCTCGAGATCTCGAATAGAAGTAGTAAATGGCTGCACCGACGAGTATCCATAGGGGCGCGACGACCCACGCTACCCAGCTCATGTGAACCAGCCATACAGCAAGAATAGCCTGGCATATGATCGCAACGATGGGGAAGAGTGGGAAGAACGGTGTGATAAAGCCGTAGGACAGTTCATCTCCCATGTTCATACGAATCTTTATCACGCAAGCGTTGACAAGGAAGAAGAGGAAGAGAAACATGATGCTGGCGCTTGAAGCGACGTCTTCTGTCTTTAGCAGAGCCACTGTTATAACAATAATCCCAGTAAAGAGAAGAGCTACCCAAGGTGTCTTCCGCCGCTTGGCGAGTGTCGCGAAGAACGCTGGTAGCATTCGATCACGACCGAGTGCATAGGAGGCTCTGGTTGCAGAGTAGATTGTCGCATTAAGAGCTGAGGTGGCTGCGAAGATGACAGCGAGTGTGAGAAGTAGGTTTGCAGCAGGCATGAGCTTGCCTACTGCCTCTCCAAAACCACGTTGTTTGTATGAACCGATCCACTGCCAGACGTGTCCATCAAAACCTTCGGGGACGGTTTTGACGGCAACGATTGTGGCAAAGGCAACTGCGACATAGGTTAGTGTGACGATGAATACAGAATAGATCATCGCCTTGGGTATGTTCCGCTTAGGATCGATAGTCTCATCACCTGCTTGGGCGATCACTTCAAATCCCTCGAAGGCAACATAGGTGAATCCCATAGTGACGAGGAGCCTGGACCAGCCGCCAGGAAGAAAGGGTTTGAAGTTTTGCAGACGGGACGGCTCCTTGAAGGCTACAATAATACCGACGGCCGCAATGAAGATGAGAAATAACGTTTGCCCGAGAGTGAAGAACGCACCGATCTTTCCTGTTTCCGACGCACCTCGGTAATTGACATAGAGAAAGACAGCCGCGGCCAGTACGGCGACGCCCTTGACCACCAGATGGTGGTAGTCGCTTTCGGGACTTAGGAATCCGAAACCTTCGAAATAGCGAAGTGTGTAGTCGGAAAGCGTTATTGCGTAAAGGCTGCCCGCCACGCTTGACGCAAACCACTCCATCCATCCCGCAATGAAGCTGGGGCCTCGGCCAAACCCGACGCGAGCAAAATTATAGGCTCCTCCCGCCTTCGGAATGGCAGAACTGAGCTCAGCATAGGACATTGCAGTGAAGATAGCTAACAAGCCGTTGAGAGCAAATGTGAGAATTACTCCGCCAGGTCCAGAATGATGGATGCATGTCCCGATGCCGAGGAATACCCCCGCACCAATCATCATTCCCAGTCCCATCATTGTGATATGGAAGAGGGAAAGATCGCGTGAAAGCTCTGTCGTGACGGGAGTCTTACTTGCCACTCTGCAAATCCTTCAGAATTGCACGGGCAGAAGTTTGTTTGCTATTAGCTATTCGTTCAATGATTCGTCTGCTCCACAGAGTCAAATAGGTCAGGAAGCCTAAGGCTCCTATCAGAATGCAGATGCCTAGTATTACGTCCAAATGATACCCCCTGAAGTCCGCGGAGTGCTCACCGACTGCTGGCTGCGATGGTGCATCAAGATTTTCAATAAAGTAATCTACATTTGTCCTTGTTTCAAGTCCTTTGACCTCGAAGAGTCGCGCTGCATTCGGGGCGCGTCAAGAGGGATGGGCATTACGCAATACCATTGACTGCATGTTCAACAGCAAGACAGCAAGACGACCAGAGCGAGTCTTGCTGTCTTGCCCTAGGAAGGCTTGCTCAGGGAAAGCGATGGCGAGAGTCCGAGTGACAAAGGCAATTGAGGGACTATAGCAAAGTCCTCAGTGGATTCGCTCTTGCTGTAGATGTGTGGACCGACGGCATGCCATTACAGAACGCTGCATACGTATATCTGCAAGTTAGCACACCGGGATAAATGAATGACATTCACTGGCAAACTCGATGGGGCAAAATGTGTACCTCCATACACTCACCTATCTCCAGATTGCACGTAGGGCATATCGAGGTCATGCGTCTCGGTAACTACCAATATCACGCACGTGATGTGTTGTTGGCAGTGAGGTATGCGATCAGATCTGCGAGCGTGGCTTTCATGTCCCTTCGGTGAACGATCATGTCTATCAGACCATGTTCGAGAGCGAATTCCGCCTTTTGAAAGCCTGGGGGCAATTCTTCCTTGATTGTCTCTCGGATTACCCTGGGCCCAGTAAATCCGATCAGCGCGCGTGGTTCAGATATCAGGACATCGCCTTGCGAGGCGTAGCTTGCCATGACGCCTCCCATTGTTGGATCGGTAAGAACAGATATGAATGGGACGCCAGCCTCGTGCAACCGTTGAACGGCGCAACTTGTTTTTGACATTTGAAAAAGAGATATCGCCCCTTCCATCATGCGAGCGCCGCCGCCCGCAGCGGAGACCACGACGATTGGTTTTCGTTCGGCAAGGGCATTTTCGAATATTCGCGTGAGTTTCTCGCCAACAACGGATCCCATGCTTCCGGCAAGGAACGAAAAATCGATGACGCCAAACCACAACTCAGTTCCATTGATGGTGCCTTTGCCCACGACTGCTGCATCCTTAAGACCGGTGGCCTTTTGATAGCGCTCGAGACGTTGACTGTATGGCACTCGATCAACGAATTGTAGTGGGTCAGACGGCGCAAGATCAACGTAGTGCTCATCGAACGAATTTTCGTCCAGAGAGTACTGAATACGCTCACGTGAGCCGATACGAAAGTGATAGCCGCATTTGGGACAGACCTTGAGTGATTCTTCCCATTCCTTGCGATAAATGAGGCTCTCGCAATCTGAGCACCGCATCCATAGCCCTTCGGGCATTTCGCGTCGTCTACGCGCGCTCAAGTTCCAAGCGGACATTTTCAGTCTCCTGTCTATTGACGAGGGCCGGAGCTACTTGTCGGCCAAAGCTTCTATGGCCGGGAGCGGCGATCCTTCGAGAAGGGCGAGAGAGGCGCCGCCTCCCGTAGAAACATGAGACATCTTGTCGGCAAGGTCAAATAGTTTGACCGCGGCTGCCGTGTCGCCTCCGCCTATCACTGTCATCGCATTGGACTCAGCTAGGAGTTCGGCGATCTTGCGGCTTCCCTTGACGAAAGGCTCCATTTCGAAGACACCAACGGGGCCGTTCCAGAAAACAGTCTTTGCAGTTGAGAGTCTGCCGAGAAATAGATCGACTGACTTCGGCCCGATATCGAGTCCCATCCACCCGTCTGGAATTGACTGTCCCTCTGTAACCTGAGTGGCTGCCTCAGCGTCAAACTTGTCAGCTATGACGTGATCGATAGGAAGCACGATTTCAACGTTGTGGTCAGCAGCCTTTGAAAGGATATCCTTGGCCAGATCAAGCTTGTCAGCCTCCAATTTCGAATTTCCGATGTCTATGCCCTGAGCCTTGAGAAAGGTATAGGCCATTCCGCCTCCAATGAGGATGCCGTCTACCCTACTAAGGATATTTTCGATAAGCATGATCTTGTCGGATACTTTTGCGCCACCCATGATAGTCAGGAACGGCTTGTCGGGGGCTTCAAGAAGCTTTCCAAGGAACTGAATCTCTTTTTGCATGAGAAAACCCGCTGCAGGGGTTGGCATGAGCCTCGGAACAACGGCGACCGAAGCATCCTTGTTGTGGGCGGTGCCGAAGGCGTCATCCGCGTACAGATCGGCCAGGGATGCGAGTTCTCTGGCGAATTCCTCGTCACCCGCCTTTTCGCCGGCGTGGAAACGCAAGTTTTCGAGGAGCAGGATTTCTCCGTCTTCCAGGGCATCGGCCATTGCCTTGACCTCTGGGCCGATGCAGTCTGGTGCCATTCGGACCGGCTTGTCCAAGATCTGGCCGAGTCTCTCGGAGCACGGGGCGAGGCTGTATTGCGGATCGGGCTTGCCTTTGGGCCTGCCCAGATGAGACATCAGAATCAAGCGGGCGCCAGCATCGATAGCGTGACGAATAGACGGCAGTGCAGCGGTAATACGGTTGTCATCCGTGATCTTGCCATCTTTCAACGGGACGTTGAAATCAACGCGCATCAGCAGACGTTTTCCTGTAAGATCCAGATTCTCGATGGCCACCTTTGCCATTTGGCGTTCTCCTGGGATTGTTCGGAAAGAAAGCTGTCCACACGGGTTCAGCAAAAGTGTTTTTTTGAGGGAAACGTAGGTATGGGAGGGACAACAATGCTCAGCTGTCCCTCCCCGTACTGACCTATCAAATGAAAAACTCGGACAAGCAGAACAGGGCATCAATGCTCCGTCGCTTATCTTACAGTCCCATCAGCTTGACGACGAGGTCGACTGTGCGGCATGAGTAGCCCCACTCGTTGTCGTACCAGGACATAACCTTGAAGAGGTTGTCGCCCATGCTGTAAGTAAGTTGCGAGTCAAAGATGGACGAGTGCGGATTGCCGATAATGTCGCTTGAGACAACCGGGTCCTCCATATACTGAAGAATACCCTTGAGCTGTCCTTCAGCAGCGGCTTTGATTGCGCTGTTGATGGCCTCCTTAGTGGCAGGCTTTTCGAGTTCGACAACAAGGTCGACAATTGAACCATCCGGCACGGGAGCGCGAACAGCAAGACCGTCCATCTTGCCTACAAGCTCCGGTATCACAAGGCCTATGGCCTTTGCTGCACCAGTAGTTGTCGGTATGAGATTCATACCGGCAGAGCGGGCTCGACGAACGTCGCTGTGCTGCATGTCGAGGATGCGCTGATCATTTGTGTAGGCGTGAATGGTTGTCATCAGACCGCGCTTGATGCCAAAGGTCTCGTGCATGACTTTGGACATTGGTGCCAGACAGTTTGTTGTGCAAGAGGCGTTGGATACGACCAGGTCTGTGGCCTTAAGAACGTCATCGTTTATGCCCAATACGACGGTTGCATCAACTTTGTCCTTGGCAGGAGCGCTCAAGACGACCTTCTTAGCACCTGCTGTGACGTGCATCATGCACTCATCTTTCTTCCGAAAGAAGCCAGTTGATTCCACGACGATGTCTACCTTGAGATCGGCCCAGGGCAGGCTGGACGGATCTTTCTGAGAGAGCACCTTGACCTCTTTGCCGTCCACTACTATGGCATCATCCTTGGCCTCGACCGATGCTCCGAATCTGCCGTGGACAGAATCATACTTCAGCAGCGTGGCAAGGGTTTGTGCGTCCGTGAGATCGTTGACGGCAACTACTTGAAGCTCGTCCCTGCCATGCATTGCACGGAACACGTTTCGGCCGATGCGGCCGAAGCCATTGATTGCAACACGAATGGGCATTGTGAATTCCTTTCTTGAGTGATCTGACTATAGAAAGACCTACAGAAGACAGAATTATAGCAGGACAGGGCACCAAGTCAAGGCAACAGGGACTGATATTGCAGCCTGTTCCTCCTTGTACCGTTCATTCCGGGGGCATAAATGGGGTTGAAATCTATCAGGAAATAGATATGATACTTTTTCAAGTCATAGGGCTTTGCACACGCAAATTCAATGATTCATGCTTGGAGTGGAGAACCTGGAGAAGCTTATGATTGAAGCAAAGAATTTGACAATGCACTACGGCCATGTGGTTGCACTGCAGGATGCAAGTTTTTCCGTTGAGAAAGGCGAGATTCTGGGCTTGCTTGGACCAAACGGCGCGGGAAAATCAACCAC
>Ga0180433_10011105_pt1 | contig 10733 bp, 18 predicted proteins | sample SS_ome_8_FD_132980 | JGI IMG/M metagenome (GOLD analysis project Ga0180433, IMG submission 132980) | Hypersaline lake sediment archaeal communities from the Salton Sea, California, USA - SS_1_D_1 metaG | ecosystem: Environmental > Aquatic > Non-marine Saline and Alkaline > Hypersaline >...
AGTGCGGTCCTCCCGTCTCTGTAAAGCTCCCTTGAGCAATTTCCGGTATTTCCTCAACCGACGCTCCTGAACCTTGCGGTCGTGTATGTCAGTCGATTTGAGAAGTCGTTTCTCAACCCATGCAATCGCCTTCTCCTGACGGAGCGGCCTGCGTCCGTATCCGAGAGTGTCTCTGACTCTCTCACTGAATTTCTTCATCTCGATCCACCTGAACCGATTTTTTACTCGCATTAAGTACCTCCTCCATGCGTCTTACATTTTGTTCGTATTCCAGGTCCCAGGATACCCTGAACCTCGCCGTCGACCAGAGCAGTATCGGGCAATGAGCCGCAAGTGAATCATTCACCATATCGACCAATTCCATCTCTGCCATGTGCCGCTTTACCTGTGCCATTGCTGAACCCAGATTCGTGATCACCATTCGTCCCCGATTAACTTTGATAGAATTTCCGGGAGATGGTCTAATTCATAAGCCTGTCCATAGATTCTGGCAACCGTCTCAATCGTTTTCATGTGCCAGGCCACAAACGCTCTTGACCAGTCAGTCAATAGTCCGGCCACAACCAAACACGTATTGTGATTAATCGGTTTCATATATATTTTTAGTTGAGAAGGATTTGCCGCCTGTATTGCGCGTCTCACATAATCATCTTGAATTTCAGACTCGTCCGACTGCTTGTCTGCAAGCGTCTTACCCAACTCTCTCTGAATCCTTGCAATTCGGTCGTCTCCAACAACCTCCCTCCATGCCATAATTACCTCCGTGAGTTATTTACCAAAAAGAAAAGGGAGCGTCTCCGCTCCCCTTTCCCATCATCTAATTCAGAGCGTACCTCATTCTATAAGGCCCTCTGAAATTAATCTCATAAACCCGTATTGCCGCCTTTCCAGATTCAGCGATCACGTTAGCAATAAAATTGCCCTCAAGATCATAAAATTTGAAAACGCCCTTCGCAGGTTTTTTACGTCCTTCTTTGACTTCGTTTGTTGTTACTGTCATTGTAATTACCTCATATAATGTTGTACCTCCTGACCAAATAAAAAAGGGAGCGATGTGCTCCCTTACGTATTCATCTTGTTTAACCTCTGATCTCTTTGAGATTGCTCCCTTCGTCGATCATTGTGTCAACTCTGTCCTTTAATTGAATAGCCAGCTTTGCCGCATATTCAGTCAGATCGTCGTCCGCAACCTTGAGTCCCCAGGCTCCATCTCCGTCGTACCCAGAGCCGGACACGATAACTAATCCAGACATGATATTCGATGCCATAATTGACAACATTGCTTTTTTGTGTTCGTCCATATTGTACCTCACCCAAATAAAAAAGGGAGGCAATGCCTCCCTATTAATTTCAATTACACGGCCCGTTCCGATACCCGACCGCAGTCACGCGGTAAAGTTTGAGCATCGGCTCGATGAGCTCGAAGTTTGCTCTCGTCCCTGTAAAAAACTCAACCGCCTTTCTGACCAGGTCTTTCTGATTTTCTGTGCCGAGCATGATTTTGCAGTCAATCGGAGCCTTCCAGTCGTCCGAGGTCTGAACCAGGTCGAATACCTCTCCAAGCTCTCCCTTTGTGATAGGAACGCCGTCAACCTTCGCAACAAATTCACGGTCGAGCTCTCTGTGCATCTCCTCGATTTCACGCTGTAATTGTTCCTCTGTTTTATATGCCATTGATAATGACCTCCGTATCGTTGTTTACCCTGATCAAAAAAGGGAGAACCGAGGCCCTCCCTTTATGACTCGTTTGAACACGATACGAGAAAACGTGGCGATGTCGGACACCTGCTAAACCCTCCGTTTTGTCGTGAGAAACGGAAGCGAAAACACACTATCTCTCTTTTTCCTGTAGACCGTTCACAGTGTTAGGGGTCTATGACGTTTTAATGAGTAATACACCTCTCACCCTGATCAAAAAAAGCCCCGTCACCGGAGCTTTCTTGCCTGCGGAATACGTTTCCGCGCCGTCCTGCAATCAGAGTGTCAGGCCACTCCTGACTCTGTTCGTCAGCCGTCATAGTGGGTTATTTCCCTCTCATCTTATAGTAAGATTCGGAGGAAAAAGGGGTCAGTAAAATGCAAAAAAAATAAGGGGAGGCCAGAAATTTTCAACCGATTCTGGCCTCCCCAGGCGTCAGTATCCAGATTCTCAATAAGGAGGTAAAATGAATATTATTCCGTATTCGATGTCTTTTCCTGTTTGTCAGTCTCCTGTTTGAGAGTAATTATATATTCTGCGGCGGGAGTATGTACTTCACAACTGACATATACCGGGCACACCATTGTATCTCGTCCCATTCCAGGGTCATAAGCACAGCCCAGAGAAATAATATTCCCTCTGCTTTTCTGGACTTCAATGAGAAGCATGGCCAGAGGTATCAGTCCTTTCATGGTAGCGACCCAGTACGCGCCGCTTTTATTATCACGAAATGCCTCGAATACGTTTGAGACGTACCCCTTGTTTATATGTTGCTCCGCGTCCGACTTTTGATCCTTCGGATTCGGTGCAATCCTTTCTTGTGCCAGTCTGTCCGCGTCTTCCTGTGACAAAACAGGCATGTCCGATAATTTTGTCTGTTCGTTGTTCATGTCCCGCTCACTTCAATAAAGTCCTGATTGGTTTGTCAGCCTTGCCGAATCCTGCGAACGCTTCGTCAACCGCATTTCCGGCTTCCTCCCCGAAATCAAATTCAGGCTCACCGCCTTCGGCTTCCTGTTGTTGCATCTGTTCGGCCTGTTCCTTTCCTGTCACATACTGAATGTAAGCCGGATTCAAAATAATGTCACCGTACTTCAGAGGCGGCTTGTCCTGTTCTTTACGCAATTCATTGACTGTCGTATCTCTCTGGACGGCTTCGGTATCACGCTTCGACTTGCTCTCCAAATCCTGTGGCCTGACTCCGGTATACTCAAAAATATACTTACGCCATTCAATGTCACGATACGCTTTATTTGTCGCTCCAGTATTGACAGTACGCATGAGCCTCATCATTTTGTTAAAAAACATTCGCATACAACCAAGCAGGTCATCGAGACCCCGGTCTTTTGAGAATTTCTGACGTGACTTTTGAGCTCCCTGCCCCAGAGCGGATTTTGATTGCTGAAATTGCAAACCCATCTCAAGCGGGTCAATGCCATAAACAGCACACGTCACCGCTCCTGCAAATTCAAGAAATTTCATGTATTCGAGCTCACGCGGCGACTTGTAAAAATCCTTTATGTCGACATCTCCTGACAGCATCGGAATTCGCCAGGGTCCATAATGCCCCTGAAAATTCGCAAGCATAGAATCCTGGAGCCGCATGAGCTCCTCTTCTCCGAAATTTCCTTCCTTGAATACGAGAGCAACCTTCGGGAGTGTGCCCTGGTCGAGACCCTGCGTATTGTAAGCAAGAGCAAATATAAATGCAGTAATTACAGACATCGCTTGCTCGACCAGAGGATAACCATATCCGGCATACTTGAGGTCCGTTCTCTCATTCATAACCTCGAATACCAGATCATTCGGTGTGTACGCCGCAACGATACGGTCCTCAATCATTTGAACGTATCGCACTTTCTTGAGATCAGGTATTAATTGAATTTTGAGCTTTGCGACATGCTCCTCAAGCTCACTCCAGCCCATATTCAAACGAGGGTCAACATCAGATTTGTCACCGACCAGACCACTGAATTTGACACGCCGTATCGTGGAAGAATCGAGCGTCCAGAAATCAAGAGCACTTCCGGCCCGGTCTCTGCGTATCTCCGTTGCTCCCTGGTCTATTTCCAGGAAGTCACGACATAGTTTGACCATAACACGATTAAGATTGTCGTCTCTCTCTTCCCATCCCTCAAAGTCCGTCCGACCCGAAAATTGAAACCAGTCCTGTAAATACTTGATCTCATCTTTCTCTTTTTTGGTCGGCTTTGCGTCCTCGTCCCGCATTCCAATCCTGTAGCCGGGCTCGTCCTCGTCGTCACAGGGTTTTGAAAAGGGCCTCATCTGACGACAACGAGTATTGAGTATGGCCGCAACGACTGGATTGCGCTTCGTTACCGTCCTCAATGTCCTGTGATTGATTGGAGGGAGATTCTCACGAATGCCTCTGGCTGACACAAATTGAGGGCCGAGCTCCGTGAACCCCCGGAGCGGAGGCGCGGCAATTCCGGCTGATTTACGATCCGTCGACGCTTTCAGAAGACCCATTGCCGTCATGAACATCTCTGGATTCTGTACAACAAGGTCTGTTACCTTTTGAGGTATCTCAACCTGTACCGGAGTTTCTTGTGATTCTGATTTGACTTCGGGTGTGCTCATATATACAATATAAAGGCTCTGCTATATATCTGTCAATAATCTATTCTGACATTAAACCGTACCAATAGTCATCATTCAGGAGCATGACAAGATTCTTTCCCGGCCCTCTAAATTGCCTTCCTGTCAGCCGGGTAAACTCTTCTTTCCGCTCCAGAATAATTTCCCATTGCTCATTAGTAACTTCCTTCTCCCCTTCCCTGCGGAGACGCTTGTTCAGACTGTTAAATGAATTCCTGTCTGGATTCCTCTTATGATAAGTCTGACAATGCTTCCTGGTAGTCGTACGCTTGCAATCAATACAGAGATTATAATAATTGGCAAGACCTCCCCGATGATCTCTATAAACCCACTTGTCTTTATTCTTTTTAAGGTCGACGCCGCACTCACGGCACACCGTCAATTTGTCTTCCGTCGGCATTATACTACTCCTGGTTTTTTGCTCTTGAATCCCTCAAGTTTGAATCGACTTGCCAGCGAATATAATGTGCAGTCAGCCAAATGATCCTCTGTATGTAGCTTGACAACCGCCTCATATTCACGCTCCAGAATGAGATCATATCTCGGTTGCACTCCCAGAGCCGTCAAGTGATATAAATAAGTCCTTACCGTCTCCGCATGGTCTCCTCTGGTAGCCGGGAAAGCCCACTGTCGACGTCGCACTTCACTGATAAATTGTTTGAGTGTCTGTAATTTTGATATGGTAACAATACGTTTCTTTTCCTCGAATCTCGGTGTCAGTAATTTTGATTGATGAGCCGTTCTCGTCTTCTCTGCGGTGTCATAAAACACACCCCAGGCTTGTCTCGAATAGCTTCTGACAATACTGACGCTCCTGTCACTTCCCAAACCATTGCTGTCTGTCAGTACAACCTGTGGTTGCCATTGCTGTATGAGCTGTTTGCATCGCCGTGTATGTTCTAATCCAGAGAATCGTCTGAATCCATGCCTTGATAAACTCTCTTTGCTTATCTCTTCAATATAGACAATACAATACATTCGGGGCTCAAGCTCATCAAATCCTCTTGCCATAACCACGACCCAGGAGCTCCGTTCTCCGTGATCTATTCCCATGACAACCTGACTCATTGCCCGCGTCCGCTCCGTCGGCATTTCCCATTGTCGCTGACACCGCTTGAGGTCTCCCATATTAAGACGAGCCTCTCCCTTGATATATGCCTCACCCCAATCCTCATTCATGAATGTCGCAGGATAGTCCCGGAGCTTGTGATACGTGGACAATATCTCGCAGGCATTCTTCCAGGGAATTTGTGCAATCGTCATGTAATATGATGAATTGATTCCGACCAGGCCCGGCCTTCTCGGATTCCATCTCGAATTGCTTATGTAATAGAGCGAATTGCGATTGACGTACGTCTTGCAGTACTTACAGCCCCAGTACACCTGCTTGAGCTTCGTCTTGTATTCATCGCTCTCCTGATCAAGATAAGAAGGATCAAAATAGTTAATAACACTGTCAGGCCAGGTAAATGTCTGCCACTTTCCACACTTCTCACACTTCCACTCCCAGACATATTCGCAACCTTCCTTCACGGCTTTGTCAATACCAATCAGAGGGGTCTCCCCGGTCGATACCTTGCGGATCAGTCGGAGGGCCGAATGTGAAAGGAGCTTCTCATATACTCCGACAATACTTTCCGGCATGAATTGATATTCGTCAAACGATATGATGTCTCTCGACCCGGCCCGGCCTCCGGCCTTTTTCAATGAACCGATGATCTGATAAATACCGCCGTTCTTGAACGTGTAATTATGCACCGCTCCAGTCCCATCAGCCGCCCGGAGAATTCTGGGTGAATCGACAATGACAGGTCTGACCTTCTCTCTGGACACGTCTTCTGACAGAGGATCAGAAGGAAATATATGCGAGATACGTGTGTGCGGTCGTGTACATAAATAAAAAAGATGCTCGTTTATGTGATTAGTTGTAAGTTCAGATTGACGTGGCTTTATTATCGACCGAATCGGTGATCGGTCGTTCAGGATTTGCGGGAGATACGGTCTGAACAGGCGATCACTCGGAATATCGTGATCACCATATTCAATACGTGGCCCACTCGCTTCAAACGAAAACGGTCTGCCTTCAAGCCAGACATTCTCTCTTATCCAGGTAGTAATGTCATGCTTGATCTTGCCCTGGTTAGACAGAGCCGCAGAATGATCGTGCAATTCACTTATAAAGTTATAAAGATTTGACGAGTGATACCGATTGACAATACCTATCGAATCATCGAGATTCTGATTTAAGCGGTGCCCGTTCCGTTTGTGCTTCCGACTTCTGGCCTTTTTCTGACTCGACTTTTTCGTCTTCTCTGCCACTCGCCTGCTCCGGCTTTGTATTAGATGCCTGCTTGCCGCCTGTCTTTCTTGTTGCTTTTCTTGTTGCTTTCTTTGTGATCTTACCTGGCTCTCTGCCGTTTTGAGCAAAAGGATTCGACACAATGAGAAAGTCACCGACATTCGGACCTGTTGCCCGCACAGCGTCAATACATCTATCCGGGAACAGCATAGCAAGAGCATTCCAAGTACGGATACTGTCATAAAACGCAGGTGTATTTTCTTCAAAATTGATACCCCGGCCAAGCAAATCGCTCTGACCCTTATAAAATTCTTCAAAGGTGATCTTATTCGCCATTATATTCGCTCCTGTATTTCACTCGTCGTCGCTATCGCCTCGAACAAGTGCTTGATCAAGGAAATACTCCATGCCGTCAGGAGAAAGAAGAGTAATTCTGTGAGTCGGCTTCGGCCTTTTCGCATACTCATCGTCCTCACCCTCGTCCATGTAATCTCCATAATCAAAATATTTATCGAATATCGGCGTATAACCCGCCTCGCCCAGACGTATTAATTCCCACCCCGACATCGGTGTCACATTCGGATTGTCCGCAGGATTCATCTCTCCCAGAGCGACCCATTGTGGCTTCCCGGCGGGAAATACGTTTTTTATATATTTATATCGTTCTAATTGCTTCTCTGTCATTTCCCGCTTGCGATCCGAGAAATAAACGAGATACTCCTCGTCGAGATAAATCATTCGACCGTACCACTCAACTTTTTTTGGTCTCAATTATTATGACCCTCCCGACGTTTCTGCGGGAATAGCATTAACAGGCCGCGCTGTAAATTCGTCACCGAATATTCCGGCCATATCCGCCTGCAAGTCTTCTGTAATCATTGCCAGCTTTGACGGACTATCAGATAAGTGCTTTTTGAAATTTCTTGCCACACTCTTGAATACAAGATTAATTGTGTCCACCGTGAATCCGTCATGCTTGCTTGCTTCGTTCTTACTGCGAACGATTGCATTATGATTCTTCAATAGTTTATAGAAGAAATCAAGAAAGCGTTCGACTTCTTCCTCCGTTCGACACAAATGAGGAAGACGCATGTCCAGCCAGTGCATCATTTCCTCCGCGCTGTATTCTCCGTGTCTGATCTTCTCGGAAATGCCCTTGACGGCTGTTACCATTGCGTCGGCAATGCCCAGACGCATTCCGTATCCGTCTCGCATTCCGAGAACATTCTTGTTGATGTATTTAGACGACTTCGTGTCTCCAGCCGCCGCCTTCATAACATGAGAAAATGCGTCCTGTTCCGCAGGAGTCAATTTAGTATAAAAGTCCTTCTCCTGTACCTTCGCCAGTTCTTTAGGATTCATCAATCTGAATCGCAATATTGCCTGAATATACTGAACCTTATGCTCCTCATATAATTCCTGACTGGCTCTCATCGCAATCGTCGTGCGATTGAGCTGACCCTTCTTACGACCCGAACCCTCTGGCTTCCCTGTCCCGACCACGAAACGACCCTGTGCATTTTTCTTCACTCCATTTTTCTGTGTACCCTTTTTCGCAGTTTTCTTGCGCGGCGTCGTCTTTTTTCCGGCGGGTTTTTTTGTTACCTTACTTATCTTTTTTTTGGCCATAAGAAGTGTGCTCCAGCTATCCGATCACAGCCGCCGGATAGTCCTGTATTTGAATGAGTGGTTGCCCTTTCGCATCTCTCTGATCTGTCGATTGCTCGAATTCCTTCGATTCAATGACCATGACAATGTCGTTGTTGTGCTCCATATCAATGCCATATCTTACAAACCTTGAGTCAGTCGGGAGCTCCCGCTCAATTTTTATTTTCCCCTTTTTCATTGCCCGCAGAATGTCCTGCGGATTCAGGTGTACCCTTATCGTTCCCAAATTGTCGCCTCCAAAATTGTTTTACTCGCTCTTTGAACAAGTACCATCTTATTCGCCAGGGAAACAATTCAACCATTATTTGTTGAAATTCATTCATTTCCCTGTTTGCCCGGATCACGGTTGCTGTCAATCGCTGAAAATTAACGGCCAGGCCAGTAACCGCTTTTTCCATATTTATTCTATTCCTTGACGTCTTTCGTGCATTCACCGCAGGCTTATGAGCCCGTTTCTTCGACATAATTTTCGTCCTCCCATTCAGGTATATCATCAATTGGAGGGCCGAGTATAGGCCCTCTCAATGTGTCCTCCGGTCTCTGCTCCGGCCTTCTGTCAACTTCGCGCACGTCGTACGATCCACAGAAGGGGCAATAAGGAACAGGGTGTATCGGAGGCCATTTTCGTTCGCAATTATCACACTGTAATTGAAAACTCAAGCAACCTCCGCCGCCGCCGCCCTGACAAGATCAAATACCACTTCCTCCCAAACCTCGCCGCGCTCTTTTAGTATCTCAAGACATTTGAGATACCGCTTCTGTTGCTTGAGCGAAGTCAGAGGGCACATATAAACAAAACTATCTTTACGCCGCGTCCTGGCTATCTGCGGAGACTTCGGAGCGGTCGGAGACTTCGGAGCTTTGACTCCCTCCAGATTTATCTCATCAAAGAATTTTGACCAGTTCAGTTTCTCAAGTAAGTCCAGAGCTCCCTCACGATTCAACCTGGCGTATTCACTTGTTGCATAGAGTACAAGCTCTCTGGCCTCATTGCGGCTCTTTGCCTGAACGAATATAACAGGCGCGGCTGAACACTGAAAAGTCCCGGCCTTCCGAGCCGCAAGCAGGACACGCAACCGTGTCACACCATCGATAATATACAACTTACCCTGTTTGTCCTTCCAGACCCAGAGCGGGAATAGAAAGCCATTATTTTTGAATGACTTGACCAGCTTTGCCATGTCCGCGTCCGATACGCTTTTCAGGTCCGCCTGCATTGATACAAGATTGTCAAGCGGCAACATATCGTCATAAGTACAACGAATTGCAATATGTTTCTGTTCAGTTTTTGCCATTGATATACCCCTCCAGTAATTTCAAAATAATTTCCGCGTCCGACTTCCAGTTCTCTGAATGACGCAGGTCGTCCATAAAACCCAGAAATTTCTTGTATCGGCCCGTATTAAACTTAATGCGAATCTGACCGATGGGCCTGACAGTCATGTCTCCATGAATGTCAACATTGACACCTCGTATACTTATCCGCTCAATGACATCGCCTGCGGAATTAATTGATGATAGAAATCTATTGAATGATTCCTGATCCGCATGAGCGTACCGTGACGACGCATAAGGAATTCTCATTTCAGCTTCGCGTTGCGTCTTTGCCTCAATAAACACAACCGGAATGGGAGGAATTTCATACCCTCGTTTCTGGAGATCATTCAATACGATTGTTCGATGAACACCATCGATGATCTTATTTGCTTTCTTGTTTTTCCATACATAGAGCGGGAAGTATAACCCTTTCTCTGTGAGCACTTTTATGAGTTTCTTGCGCTCCGCCCGCCCTATTCTCCTGAACCCTGGAACAAGCGGTGTAAGCGTTGACAGCTCGACCGTCTGACATTCCGGGCATTTATTTTCGACCACTTTATCGGCCATACTCATGCCTCCGATGTAATTTGACCCTCTGTATAACCCATACTGAATTGTGTCCAGAATTTTTTATATTGCCAGGGCAAGGCCCGTCACGACCATTAACAGACCTACCTGTTCGGCCAGATACTCACTGTATGCCGGTGGAATTGATTCACACAAATCTTCCCTGTTTCCCGGATTCTTCCGGCTTCCCAGATTATGAGGCCGCTTATCCATCCAGTCAATTCCCATTGCAAGCCGCCAATCCTCAAGTTTATAACTCTTGCTGTTCCCTCCATGTCCGGCAACCGTCAGGGCCTCCCCGGAGGCAATCCGTCCCCGGCAATCCTGATGATGAGGAGCAATGAGCTCCAGATTCGACTCAAAGTATCTGTGACGATTGACCTCCAGGTCAAACATTAGACCGCAGAGCATGATCTTGTTTTTCAGAGGAGCTCCGGCCACATTCTCAATAATGTATGGTTTTCCGGTTTTCTTGAGCCATGTACGAGTCCGCCCGATCATGTCCGGGTACTTTCTTTTCTTCTGACCCAGGGCTCCGCTTATCCATCTCTTTGCACTCCATGA
>Ga0180433_10011107_pt1 | contig 10731 bp, 14 predicted proteins | sample SS_ome_8_FD_132980 | JGI IMG/M metagenome (GOLD analysis project Ga0180433, IMG submission 132980) | Hypersaline lake sediment archaeal communities from the Salton Sea, California, USA - SS_1_D_1 metaG | ecosystem: Environmental > Aquatic > Non-marine Saline and Alkaline > Hypersaline >...
ACGGTCGAAGAATTTATCTTATTGGGGGATCCAAGCCTGAGGATCGGTGGATATCCCTAGATCAAATAGAAAATAATTTTGAGCCATCTAAATAAATGATGCCTTGTTGGTGTTTGAATTACTATTCATCTCCTCTTTTTTACTACTTAGATATGGAACTTTGAGCGGAATTCATCAAATATTTTTGATTGATTTTTTCTAGGTAAAACAACATTTTTCATTGATGTTATACACATCATTGGTTTATGGAAATATTTAAACATTCGGAAAAACTTATGAATGTTGATGAATGAGGTTGAAGTATTCAAGGCGTTAGGTGACCCGACAAGATTAAAGATACTTGAACTTGTAAAGGATAGTGAGAAGTGCATATGCGAAATCATTCCTGAAACAGGGAAATCGCAACCAAATGTATCTCAACATCTCAAGGTATTGAAAATTTCAGGTTTAATCAATGAGAGGAAAGATGGCACGCGCATCATGGTACGTGCATCTAATCATAAAATCTATGAGGTTATACAACTTGTTAATAAAATGTAATTTTTAAACGAGTTAAATTAATTAATGAATATATTTAAATATTCGAAATAACTTATATTATATTATGGTAGAGTTTGAAAACCAACCATCATTTAGTAATTTATGCTATAAAATTAACGGTGATATCTACTGTTCGAAATTTTTCAATTCAATAGATTTTTTATCATTTTTAAAAACATATAATCTAAGGTAATGAAGATGACATTCTTAGATATTTTATATGCAGGGCTAACAGCTCTTCAAGAATATCTTTCAGCCCATGTATTAACCTGTTTGATACCTGCATTTTTCATAGCTGGAGCAATTGCAGTCTTTGTATCAAAAAATGCTGTCATAAAATATTTTGGAAAAGACACAAAAAAATATCTCTCATATACAGTAGCCTCTATATCAGGGGCGATTCTTGCTGTATGTAGCTGTACCGTACTTCCCCTATTCACAGGTATATATAAACGTGGTGCGGGGATAGGCCCAGCATCAGCGTTTCTATTCTCAGGCCCCGCCATCAACATTCTTGCAATTGTACTAACCGCACAAGTCCTTGGGTATGACATTGGATTAGCAAGAGCGATCTCCGCAATTGTCATGGCAATCCTGATAGGATTACTAATGGCTTTTATTTTCAGAAACGAGGAAAAAGAAAAAAAGAAAGATACAACTATAATAACTGGTAAAACTAATCATGAAGCCAGTACTCGACCTCTTTGGGTGACATTGGCTTTTTTTTCCTTACTTGTACTTATTCTTGTAATTGGTGCCGCAAGCAGCAACTATATGCCCTGGATCCCAAAACTATCAATTGTATATCTACTTACGATCATTGTATCAATAATACTGATATTTTACTACACGCGCGATGAGGTAAAAGACTGGGGCCTTTCAACATGGGATCTAACAAAGAAGATCTTCCCGGTTCTCCTTATCGGTGTGTTCATTGTGGGAATCATTGGTGGAACAGCTGCATATTTTATACAAGATGCCGATCCTGCTAATGCCGTTGGTATTGCCGTGGCACCCTATATAGGTGGAAATGATATCTTATCATGTTTCCTAGCAGCAGTCATCGGTGCGATTCTCTATATGCCGACGTTACTTGAAGTCGCAATCGTAGGCAATCTTTTTGGGTATAGCACTGGTCTGATGGGTGGTGGTCCGGCATTGGCATTGCTCCTCGCTGGTCCCTCATTGAGCCTTCCGAACATGATAGTAATAACTCGGGTGATGGGAACCAGAAAAGCCTTGGTGTATTTTGCATTGGTTATCATCATTGCAACAGTGGTGGGATTCAGTTATGGATTAATTGGTGTTTAAAGGTGATATGATGAAAATAGAGATATTAGGGACAGGTTGTCCGAAATGCAAAAAAACAGAGAAAATAGTACGTGAAACCCTGAATGATCATGGGATAGATGCTGAGATAATAAAAGTTGAAGATATAAACGATATTATTGATCGTGGAGTGATGTTGACACCGGCAATCGTGGTCGATGGAACTGTGAGGATCGTTGGACGTGTACCAAAAAAAGATGAAATTGTAAATATGTTGAAATAAGGAGGTAATAAAAATATGAGAATACTTGAAGAATGGTTCCCAGATTTCTCAAAGGAACTAGATAAAATCGACGATATATACAAAGAGAAACGGATGATAGATGAGAAAACATATCAGTTCATCTGCTTTGCGATGGCAATCAAAGGTCGCAGCGCACCATGTGTTAAAAAACATTTCAAAGGCGCCCTTGAAGCTGGTGCAACCGTGAAAGAATTGGCATATATCATGGCATTGGTATTTCGTGAAAGTGCAGGTAACGATGACTGCTGGGTGCATGAGGTTCTCGGGGATTATAAGGAATTGATGAAAAGCAATATGCAATGCTGCCAGAGATAAAATTATTTTTCTAAATAATATTCAAATTTGATTCTTTTCCTTGGATAAATACTAAACATAAATGGTATCTATCATAAAAATCCAAAATAAAATAGGATTCCTAAAATTATAACTATCAAACCACTCATGGTGAGTAAAACATATGCACCAGTTTCCCCCAATAAAATCTTTGGACGTGCACGTAATAGTCGACATATGATAAACTCGCTTCTTGTTAAACCACATATGAGTAATATTAAACCTGCAAGTATCATTAATAAGGCCCATATTAGATCCATTTTCTTCCACACCTTAGACTGTTATTTCAGATTTCATATATATTCTCTTTTATAACTCTTTTTAAGTTATAATTATCAGTTTATTATTATAGAAATGAACATACAAACATTACTCTTTCAAATTTCACATTAATATCTTTAAATAATAAAACGCCGAGGAGGAGATTTGAACTCCTGTGGGATTTCTCCCACGAGATTTCCAGTCTCGCGCAGTTCCGGGCTGTGCCACCTCGGCAAAAAATCAGTGGTAGGGTAATAAAACACTCCTTTTAATGCTTTTTCCAGATAGATGGATAGGTTCCCTTCTTCATAAACACCCTATCAATGTCAACGCAGATGCCAGAATCCTTTTCAAGTATCTCATCACTACTCATCATTGCTCGGCCAGTTGCAACTCCTTCTTCTTTAAGGGTGAGCACTGCAACAAGCATATCCTTTTCAATACCTGAGTCAAGGGATACAATACCCGGTAAGGCTAGATTGGCACCATGACAGACTGCATCAACCGATGAATCTCTGATAATGATCTTAGGTAACGGGTCAAACAATGATTCCAATGGATGAATCGCCTTTTTAATCTCCGTTTCATCGTTATCCTCTTTCCAGAACATGTATGCATCCTTTACATCATGAAGATTTACAAGCTCAGCCTCGTGGAAACGACCGACACGAGTTCGTCTTAGTTCAACCATATGTGCACCAGAACGAAGACGTTTTCCTATATCCACACAAAGGGTACGAATATATGTGCCTGCCTCACAACCAACACGGAATAAAACATCACGATCATGCATTTCCAAGAGGTCAAGATAATAGATGGTACGGGTCCTTTTTACTCGTTTCACAGCAGATCGAACAGGCGGCATCTGATGTATATCACCATGGAATTCTTGGAACAAGGAAAGGACTTTTTCCTTTTTCACATCCTTATGAAGTTTCATCACGCCAACATATTCCTTCCCTGCAACGGATAGTACTTCAAGAGCACGTGTCGCTTGACCTATTCCAATGGGAAGAACACCAGTGACCCGTGGATCAAGGGTTCCTGCATGACCCACCTTAGATATATGAAGCATCTCACGGATCCATGAATCGATCTGATGAGCAGTGGGGCCAGATGTCTTATCAAGAAGGATCATTCCTGCATCAAGTAGATCATCAATGGATCGGTCCTGGGGCGGTTTCCCATAATATGGGTTCGTGATCGCATCGATTCTTGTAAGTCGTTCACGTTTGATATCTGAAGGTAACATATGAGCGTGTTCTATCATATTTTCAAATCCCTCATATCGCCCTGCTATAAAAAACCTGTACCTTACAGAATGGTAAGAATGTCGGTAATGACCTCATCAGGTGTTTTCTCTGAGGAATCAACAACAAGATCATAGATCGAGGCGTCTTTGAGATCGATGTTATAATATCGTTTATAACGACTTCGTTCACTTTCCTCTCGACTCTCTATCTCCTCCTTGCGTTGGTCAACATCTCCCTCTTCTCTCATGACCACTCGTTGCGCACGAACAAGGATATCAGCATCGATCATGATCTTAACAGATGGGATATCATTCAAATGAGCTATCCACCCGGCAAGACGCCCCTCCAGAATCACATTTCCGTTACGTAATATCTCAAGTTGTTTATCATCAAGCTCACGATCAACATCATCATGTTGCTCGCAATATGATCCAAACTCAGCAAGACTCATATTATGTTTCTCAGCGATCATCCGAAAGATCAAACCCGAGTATACATAAGGCAGATCAAGACGGTCCTTCAGCATCCGCGCAATCGTTGATTTCCCACTGCCCGGTGTGCCACTAATGGTTATCGTTACCATATTACTTCATAAAAGGTAAGATCTTTGGTTTTGTTTCCTTCCACCAGTCAGACCAGCTTATCCATTTCAAACCCTGACGGATCACCTGACCAACCACCATTGAGAAAATAAGATATAGCCACAGCCATGCCTGCCAGAGCAAGGGTTTACTGAACAATGAGACACTTGCATCCCAGGGAACCGTAAAATAATAATATTCAAGACCGCCCAGGAAAAACCGTAGCCACATGAAAATAGGAACAATAAACAAGAACAAGAACAACATTGGTTTCATCATGCCACTGGATGCCTCTGTCTGTCGTTTCATGATCTCAGGTTGCATCTTCATAAGCTTGTTCACCCGGTTTGTATTACCCTCTTTTCGTGCAGCACTCATCTCCTTTTGAAATGCCTTTGTTATCTCTTGAGATTCACCCATTTTTTTCCAGTCAGTGAACAGGTTCTGAAAGAACGATGAAAGAAAAACAACGATGATACCTGCAAGGACAAGAGTAAGAACAGGGAAATTACCGCCAAATCCGATCAAAGGATAAAAAACAGTGTTCAAAGATGTTGATATCAACAAACTGATACCTGGATCACCAAAGATGAACAACATTACGAACATAAGAAGCATCAGGATAAGAAGCTGACTACTCTGCGCATTATCATTTAGTTTTCGCATATTTTATCTCCAAATATATCCTTCTTTTCCTTTAATAGATAAAGAAAGGGCAATATATTGCCCTATGGGAAATAAGAACCCCACCTTCAGAGGTACTTATCTCAGGTTTATTCGTTACCAAAGAATCCTCTCAGGACCGGATGCATTTCCATTGCCTGTTCTTTAGCGATATCCTCATACAATTTGATGATAATACCAACAGTTAACAACACACCTGTTCCACTCGCGTTACCAACTGTTCCTATTGCATCAGCAAAACCAGCAAGAGCGCCAACAGTAGCACCACCAATAACGGTCACTACAGGAATATATCGTTCAAGGACCTTTTTCAATACACGTGGATCCCGACGGAACCCAGGTATCTGCATACCGGAGCTTTGAATCTGCTTTGCAACATCGGCAGGTCCCATATTCGTTGTTTCGATCCAAAACTTTGCAAATAAGATGGAACCAATGATAAGAATCACAAGATAGATGATGACCTTAGCTGCATATTGCCATGCAGCATGACCGCCATATCCACCGGCAAGAATTGGCATCAACCAACTATTGATACCACCTGGACTTGAGAGGTACCAGGCACCACCTCCAAGAGGCTGAGTGGTTATCGATAAATCATACATGCCGATCCACCATTGATGGCCTAAAAGTGGTAAATTAGATTGATATAATAACATTGCAAACATGTTCACGTTAGCAAGAAGCGCAGCCATAAGGATAACCGGAATGTTAGAAGCATAGATCAAACGAATAGGATATCTCCCACGAGCACCCCTCACCCTTCCATGGGCCAGAGGAAGTTCGATGCGAGATGATTCCACATAGACAACAAGGAAGAAAATGAACAAGGTACCAAGCAATGGTACGATCGCATTTTGATATCCTACACTAGGAGCACCAAGGAAAATGGATTGATATCCGCCGCCTACGATCTCACCTAGACTTAACTGAGTAGTAAGATAAAATGTACCGGGTATCGTACCAGCGGGAGGATTACTAAGACTGGCTACACCACCTGAAACTGGTAACCAGTTGAAAACACCAGTGAAAATGGATTGAGAAACACCAGCAGCAATAAACAGGGATATACCTGAACCAATACCCCATTTAGAGATGGTCTCATCCATAAAGAACACGATAATAGCACCAATAACCAGCTGGGCAATGATGACAAGATTAGCACCCATACCACCAACAGCATTCGTAAGACCTGATGTTGGCTCCAGATAACCAAATATCTGTGGAATAGCTTCAACAAATATCATGACAATGACAAGGATCTTCTGCGTTCCTTGATAGATAGCCTTATCCTCAGATTTGGATAGGTCAAGATTAATAATCTTTGCACCAACGAACAATTGGAGAATAATAGATGCTGTAACGATAGGGCCAATACCAAGATGCATCAGAGAACCAGATGCCCCAGCCATAATGAACCGATATTGGGCGAACAAATCGATGACATCACTCTTTAATCCAAAGATCATAATATTTGTGAGGATAAAGTAGATGATGAGACATAGTGCGGTCCAGAAAATTTTTGTTCTGAACGTAACGTGCCCCTCTGGTTTCTTGATAGCTGGCCAACGCTCGATCAAAGGTTTAAGCTTGTATAGATAACTTTTCTTTTCTTCTGCCATGTCCAAACCCGTTGTTGTTTTTTTATTCTGCTATATTGACTTTACCTTGTACTGCTTCGATTTTTTCAATGGCTTTAGGACTTGCCTTTTCTACAGTGATCTCAATGCTGGATTTTACCTTCCCGCCACCAAGAAGCTTTGTGAATCCTTCTTTTTGAAGGTCGATCTTCTTTTGACCGGGGAATCGTTCTTCGATCTGTCCAACATTAATAGCAATGTCTTTTTTTATTGTTTCCTGTGGCCGTTTGAATCCATGTCTACCTAAGTGATGCTCTGGCATGTATTTCAGAAGATGCATGAACCGGTGTTTATGGAGCCCAGCGTTACCTCTTCCACCACGTAAGCCTGCACCACGACCGCCTTTTTTACCTCGGCCATGTGTCATTGAACCTCGAAATTTCTTTGTTTTTTTCCGTGTCACTTACATCACGTTCCGTGTCAGTTAATACTCTATAGGCCGAAAGCAGATAAAGTAATACATTATTATACTTTCGGATGGTTTGATAGGTTTTTACCAGTTATAGATATCTGTATTTAAACAAAACGGTATTCCTCTCTATTTTTTATCTCTTTGCTTTCATCGCCATGATTTTTTATGTATTTTTATCAATTTTTCAATTTACGGATGATAGGTATCCACTCCTTTTCACAAATTTTAAAGAAAAGTTTAAATAAAATATAATATATAAGAATGAATGAAAGTAATAAAAATATCTCAGATTAAACAATGGAGGTCGAAAAATATGAAGGTTAACATGAAGAAAACTATGATTATTGGAGTAATCGCACTCTTCCTTAGTGCATCAGTGGCTCCTTTAATATCTGCAACGCAAACAGAAGAAGAAAACTATGCTGTGGAATATGCAATGGTCAACGCTGATGGATCTATATCAGAGGAAAGCATGGTATTGAATGCCGAAGAACTCTCACTTTTACAGATCCGTTTATCAAGTCTCTTTGATCTATTAAAATCAACGAACGATAAGAGTATCTTATTCAATCTACTCCTTAACTACATAAATGGAGAGGATTTCCCAGTTGTATCAAAGATCGTTGAATACCTTCTTGGCTCAGAACTTTTAGAAGGCCGTCAACTCATCATCAGTGAAGGATGGGGATATGATCTTAACCCTTTCAAAAAGATGTCAACAGACATCATAAAACCAGTGACACTCTGGAAATATGGTGAACTCTCAGATATCTTCCCCGTACCAAGTACAACTGCGGTATTGAAACTCTCACCATTTGAGGTTAAAACCTTTACTGGTAGTCAAATTGGTCTTATGCTCCGATTCCGTGGCATTTATGTCCATATACCTCAACAAATGCCAATGCAAAGCTTTACCTTCTTCCTAGGTTCAGCGAAATATGTGTTTGGAGCTGAGGTTCCAACAATCGAATTACCATCTTTCTAAAAGGGCGGCTGAGAATTTCTCGGGAGGCACCACCTTTTCCCTTTCTTTTTTACAATTTTTTTATGTTCAATAGATATCTTCAGGTAAACAAATTTATAATATCAGGAGCTATATCTTATAAATAGGGGAAAAATGATGAAAAAACACCATCTTATTAAATATCTCTCGTTTTTTATGATACTTGTTTTAGTGTTACCTATCATTGTGCCAACATCTACCGCAGGTATTTTTGATAAAAAAAAGACCATCAAAGTAGCATTCATCTGGCAAAGATGGGACATCCTTGACATACCAGCAAAGATCGGGATGATGATATACAGACGAATTCTTCGAGAAGCAGAAAAAGAATATGATGTGACCTTTGAAATATACGAGTTCTGGGATCGATGGCGAACGGGTGATGTTCAACAAGGAAAACTCCAGAAACTTGATATCGATGTTGTTGTAGGGCCAGGTGGTTTTGGGGGATGGAACTCTCCAAAGGATTATCGAACAGAGATCAAAAAATTTGTTCGAAGGGGCGGAGGGTTCTATGGGATCTGCGGAGATTCAACATTTGGATCTCTTGGAGTTGTCAACCTGCCACGTGGATACAAACTTCCCTTGAAAAAGGCTACAGGCTCATGGAGCTTTACACCCATGCTGGGGTTAGCAAATGTGTATACGGATGCTTCAGCATTTGATGGCATTCTTCAATATCCTTTTTGGATCAAAAAAGCTGATGTGATAAAACTAGCAGGTCAACTCCCGGTCTCACGAGCTGCCATCCGGATCGAACCTGCAGAGCTTCCCATCTATGAACCTTATCATAATGATCGTGTACGGGTCATGCTAGGAAACGCGCCTCTTGTGGATGGCCCAAAACTGTTCAAGCTGTTCATGTCGGATGTATATAGCCTTGCTGAGTTCAGAGGAACCGATGAACCCTATGATGAAACGATCAAAGGAAAAAAGGCCATTGTTGCGACATATTATGGAACCGGTCGAGTCATTCTCTCTGTCGTTCATCCGGAACTTACCATTGGAAACGATAAAGCTCATGATGTCTTTGCTCGAAACATACTCTGGCTAGCAAATGCATTGCCCATAAAGGAACGATTAAAGGATAAGCTCATGTTCTGGGGATCCATTTATATAGCAAATAGGCTTGAGAATACAGAGCTTTGGTATCTTTTGATCATGCTCAATCAGCTCCGCGAAGAATCCGCAGCAATGTAACACCAACATCCATCTGCTCTTTTTTATGAAAAGAATATATTCCTTTTAAGGAGAACTGATATGATGTCTGAAACGATATCTCTCCCTTTAAAGCAGCAATAAGCTTTGATACGAATGGAATAGTTGAGGAAAGATGCAGTGAATAGATGACCGGTGCTATCTCAAATGCTTTTTCCATAAATGCTCTATCCGCATGAATATTAGATTTCTGCGCACCGAATGGTGGATTCATAAGAACAGTATCAGCAGTAATATCAATTGTATTGACATCCTGACAGAGAAAAGAAACAGTTATCTTATGGTTCTTTGCAAACTCCTCTGCGATCCGAATGCTGTTCTGGTCAATATCAACACCAGTTACCAGTGCAGCATGAGCCATTTTCGCGCCAAATGAGAAGATACCTGTCCCACATCCCAGATCAACCACTGATCTCTTAGCGATATCATTAGCGCAAAAAGCCTGATAAATGATATCAGCAACAATCGAAGCAGGAGTAAGATACTGTTCAAGAGATGCCTGAGGATTTTGAAATGTTGGCACCTTCTGTAAAAAGATCTCTAGTTGTTTTTTTCTTAATTGCATCATATCAAAGTAACGATTCCTAAAAGAATAATTTTTTTCTTTCTCTTCTCATGCTTCATCTAAAAGCACTTTTTTCTCTTCAGGTTCTCTAGCCTTCTTCAAGGTAAAGAAAAAGGTAGAGCCCTTTCCCTTTCCTTCACTTTCAGCCCATACCGTTCCACCATGTTTCTCAACGATCTTCTTTGTAATTGTAAGACCTAGGCCACTACTATCAAGATCATGTCTGCTCTCATCGGCCTTATAGAATTCATCAAAGATCTGATTTAGTTGCTCATTGGTCATACCAATGCCTGTATCCTTCACGGATACAATGATCATGTTATCATCCTCATCAGCATCAATGGTAATAGAGCCACCCTCTTTTGGCATATATTTAATTGCATTGGTAATTAGATTATTGAACACCTCGTTTAACCGCAAACCATCAGCAATGATAAACAATGGCACGGTGATATTATTAATAATATCGATGTGGTTCTTCTCAAAAAGAACCTGGTTGTTCTGAAGGATAATTTTTGTAGCATCAGCAAGATCAATAGGCTCCATCGTGAACTCTATCTTATCAGAGTTCAATTTTGCTAGATCAATGGTCTTGTTCACCAGATCTTTCATGAAATAAACATTCCGTATAACAACCTCGAACAATTCAATATCCTTTTCTATCTGAG
>Ga0180433_10011109_pt1 | contig 10730 bp, 12 predicted proteins | sample SS_ome_8_FD_132980 | JGI IMG/M metagenome (GOLD analysis project Ga0180433, IMG submission 132980) | Hypersaline lake sediment archaeal communities from the Salton Sea, California, USA - SS_1_D_1 metaG | ecosystem: Environmental > Aquatic > Non-marine Saline and Alkaline > Hypersaline >...
ACTACAGCTCAATGGTATTGGCCCTGAGACAGCTGATTCCATCCTTCTTTATGCTGGAGATAAACCAATCTTTGTAGTGGATGCATATACAAAAAGATTATTTGAAAGACTTGATCTCGTAACAGATCTTTCCTATGATTCTATCCAAGCCTATGTTGAATCAGATTTCTCTACTTATTTCCCTCGGAATCAACTAACCCAGAGGTATAATGAATTCCATTCATTGATCGTTGAGCATGCAAAAAAGTTCTGTAGAAAAAAACCATACTGCTCGGGTTGTCATGTTTTTGATGAGTGTATATATCCAAAAACCATTCTATAGTAATTCTTCTATCTTTTGTCGGACGATCTCTGCAGGAATATCTGGAAGCGATATCAGCTGAGTAGTACCAAGTTGACCTTTTCCAGATATCTTCAGTGTGATAAAACCAGCGGTCTCTATCTCTTTAAGGTAATGCCAGAACATGGTATGAGCCCTGGGTTTTTCATCATGTTCCTCACAGACACCAGCATAGGTCTTCTCAGCATCACCCGTGAGAACATATGCGGTACCATCGATATGTAATCGTTTAGCTATCGCATCAAGTGCTAGGAGTTGATGACGTTCAAGGTTACGTAGCTTTGTCTCTGTGACCACTGAGTAGGTCTCTGCCTTTGCTGCTCTGACAAATTCCGGTGTGACCTCTGTTCTATGGTTCTGATCTGCTGCCATCCCCGCCTTTGTTAAAAGCTCGATTGCAAAACGAGCATCACCCCATTCCTCAGCGATATCCGCGATAAGATCAATGCTATCCTCTTGAACAGTTCCCTGATGAAATGCAAGACCTACTCTTTGCGTGATGATATCATAGAGCTCATTGCGATTATATTTATCCAGATTTACCACATTACTCCGTTTAAAGGTGCTTAATGCAGCAGCATCTAACATCGGAAGGACATCATGTTGAGAGATCAAAAGAAGTGATACGGGTATCTTATCTTGAGTTGTCTCATCAGAGAAACGGGTGAGATTATAGATCAGATCGGATCCGCTTTTCTTCAATAATGCATCAGCCTCATCGAGGACAACGAACAATTGAGCCTCCCGGCGTTTCAATTGCTTACGTAATACCTCTAGCATCTCCTGTACCGAAAAACCTCTATCAGGGAAACGTGAATCGAAATGAGTGAGCATTCCCAGCATCACCATTGCATCAGTTGATCGTTTTCGACAGTTGATATGAACACATTCGATAACGATTCCTTTTTTCCGAGCAGCAGTTGTAAGGTCTTTACAGAACATCTTTGCCATCGCTGTTTTCCCAGTTCCAACCGGCCCCTTGATCACTGCATGTTGAGCAATATGTGATAAGGTTGGTTTATAGAAATGAGCAAGCATCCGGAGTTGATCATCCCGGTGAAGAAGTTCCGAGGGTACAAAATCAAAATCAAGTACTTTCATGTCTTTTATAACAGTAGAAGAATTTAGTTCATCCTCAATAATCGTTCCCATAAAGAATCTGTAATGCTTCCCGGTCATAAAACTTTATCTGAAACATGAATCATTTCAATGGGGCAGGGGTAATTTTTAAAAGCGTTGGTGTTCATATGAATGTTTCATCATGGATGCTGTTTCTGCTGAAAAACAATCATTATGGTTCCTTCAGGATAATTTTCGTTCATATTATCAGAACAACTCAGTTGATCTTCCTGATAGGTTCAGCCGTCGGGAATACGCCTTTGTGTTTTTTGGCGGTAAAGGAATGTTACGGCATCTAGCATTTCCTAGAAAACAACCATTTCAGGATTTCTTTATAGAGAAAGCTCCGATGCATGCATATTATTCCACTGCCTATTATCAACAACCAGATGCTGCAAAGATGCAGGATAAAGGATGGATGGGCGCCGAACTTATCTTTGATCTTGACGCGGATCATCTTCCAAATGTTGAAACGATACCCTATGAGAAACAGTTGCAGCTTGTTAAAAAGGAGTTCTATAAACTTGTTGATGATTTCCTGATGAATGATTTTGGTTTTGAAAAACATCATCTTGAACTTTATTTCAGTGGTGGGCGAGGATATCATTGTCATGTGAAGGACCCTCGTGTGTTCCAGCTGGATAGTGGTGAACGTCGGGAGATCGTTGATTATATCATTGGCCGTGATCTTCGAGATAACCTTGTATTTCAGGATAAGACAACTCAACGTAAACAATATGGCCAACGAAGTTATTCGGGGGGAACAACCCTTCGAATGCCCGCTCCAACCGAACCAGGTTGGAAGGGACGGATCAGTAGAGGACTTATCGAGATCATTGAGGATATCACAGCAAGTAATGACCCTATTGCTAAATTAATGGAATATGGTGTGGAAGAGCAAACAGCAGAGAAACTGTTGGATGATCTTTCAGAGGAACGGATTAAACGTATAAAGCAAGGTCAGCTTGATCAATCAAAGACGATCCGGAAATTCTTTTTGAACAATGCCCTTAGGAAAACAGCGGTCTCATTTGCATCTGGTGAGACCGATGAACCGGTGACCTGTGATGTGAAACGATTGATACGGCTCCCTGGCTCACTTCATGGGAAAACGGGTCTACGAGTCACAAGGGTGACATTGGATACATTACATGATTTTGATCCGCTCTCAGATGCTGTCGTATTCTCTGATGAACTTGTTTCAGTAGATGTGTTAAAAGATACAACTATACGATTAAAAGAGCAGACATATTCATTAGGAAAAGGACATCAGACGGTACCCTTATATGTTGCAATATTCTGCCTTGGGAGACGTATCTGTGTTCTCAGTGGATAAAAAGATGTTATCCCTTTTTATTTGCAAGGAAATCAAGGATTATATTGTTAAAGATATCAGGTTTTTCTATGTGAAAACAATGAGAGCCATCTTTAATGACCTTTAGTTGTGCATTGGGGATATGAGCCGTAAGAAACTCTGAACAGCTTGGAAGGACAAGCCGGTCTTTATCCCCAGTTATGACTAGTGTCTCTGCCTTGATATCCTGTAATCGTTGGGTAGTATCATGATGTGCGATGGCATCGAGTTGTTTCAGAAAGGTTTCGCCATGGGCTGGATTGGAGAGATTACGTTGAAGTGTTTGGGCGATAAAAAATCTATTTTTCATTAAAAATGATTCTGAGAAGACCTGTTTGAAGAAATAGCTTGCCACCTTTTCTATCATAATATGATGTGGTTCAAGTTCAATGATCGGATCAGCATCACTTGTAAGGATCTCACGGATACCCTTCATTAGCATCGTTCTCATCTCTGGATGTTTTGCAAATGTTGCACATAAAACAAGCTTGTCAAGTCTGTCTGGATATCCAATTGCAAATTCCTGAGCGATCATCCCACCCATTGATGAGCCGACTATATGCGCCTTTTTGATTTCAAGATGATCAAGGAGCAATGCTACATCATCAGCCATCTGTTTTATTGAATATCTACCGAAACTACCTGTGCTTTTACCTATGCCCCTGTTATCAATGAGAAGGAGGGTGAAATGGGCCTGAAGGTCTGCTATCTGATGGATCCATGAGTTATGATCAGAACCTAATCCTTCGATAAGGACAAGTGGTGTTCCTTTGCCAATAAGATGATAAGAGATATCAATACCGTTCAATGATGCCGTTGGAATAAGATCACCTCAGAGTAATTTATTACGTTTTGTATCCTCTGGGTATCAAAAGGGGGGTTCAATTATGTTTTGAAAAATGTAAAATTGTAGTGCAATAACATTATTATTGTATCTTATGTTTACCTGAACTGTATGATCACTGTATCCAAAGCCAAAATCAAGGATGTCGACCATATCATTCCGATCTGGAGAAAGATGATACGATTTCATCAGAACATGCTCCAGGAACATAACCCAAGTCTTATGGATTATTTTGTCATGAAAGATGATGGAGAGGCCATTTCAATTGACTTTTTAAAGCGACAGATACGATCTAAAAATGGAATGATCCTTATTGCAAAGGATGGCAATCAGATCATTGGATATACTAATCTTATGATAAAGGATTACATCCCATTGTTCAATATCGATAGGATAGGAGAGATCATTGCATTATTTGTTGATGAGGGATACAGAGGAAAACATGTAAGCTCCCTACTATTTCAAAAAAGCAAAGAGTGGTTCCATCAAAAAGGGATACATCATATCATGTTGAACGTGTTCCCTGATAATCAACATGCAAAAGAGATCTATGAAAATTGGGGGTTCTCCTGCTATCTACAAGATATGAGATATGTAATGAGATAACTTGGGAGAAATGAACAGGTCAAATATATCAAATGTTTAACAAAACTACACCGTTATCTCTCTATACCCTCAGTATTAAAGATAAACAAATCATTTATCAAATGGCAGATTATTCTATCATGTGGCATATCTATGGATGATGAAGAGCTGAATTACAAGACACTTCGAAAGATTCAACAAGCAGAAAAGCAATCACCAAAGGTAACTAAGATACCAAAGACATTCTATGATGATATGCATGTTTTTTTAAATGATCTTCAAACTCAGTTGGAAAAAGAGGCAAAACATAAACGTCAAATGCTTCTTGCTGATGAGATACAGAATATAGAAAAGATAATCACAAACATCTATGAACAACGAGAAAAAAAGATCATCATGGCCGCGATGTCACGTATACGAGGTGGAAATCCTCATCTGAAAGAGCTCCTTGACCCTGAAATGCGACTCTTTGAGCACCTGCAACATGTGTTAAAAGAAGCGCGAAATAATATTCTCTCAGATGAGAAGGAATCTGAAACATTCTCTTCAACCACTCATCTTGAAGAAGAAATCCAGAAAGAGGAAGAATCAGAAGAGATAATATCTGAAAATGAACAATCTGAAGAACCACAGACTATTGAAAACGATCATGAAGTCGTACGGGTCATCAAAGACATGCCTACCTTTGTAGGTACAGATGCAAAACAGTATAGTATCAAGGTCGGTGATGTGATCAGTGTGCCCCCTCAGATGGCAGATATGCTTGTGAAAAGACACATCGCTGAAAAGATCAAGATGAGAACATAAGAGTATTGCTGAACCTGTTGAGCTATTGCTAGGAAATGCAGATGATACTGTTTTTATTCGTATATAACCCAAATTCTTTTAAATAAAATGTTTTTACTGCAATTGATTCCAATATACATGGAACATGTTAAGAATACATATGGGTCGAGGTAATCACTATGGACGCGCTAGGAAGACATATCATTGTAGAGTTTTATGAATGTTCAGCTGAGAAGATCAATGATGTGCATCATATTGAAAAAAGTATGATTCGTGCCGCAGAGCTTGCTGGTGCAACAATCATCAATAGTACCTTTCATCATTTCTCACCATTTGGTGTTTCAGGTGTCATTGTTATAGAGGAAAGTCATCTTGCCATTCATACCTGGCCAGAATACCGATTTGCAAGTCTTGATCTTTTTACCTGTGGTGATTCCATAGATCCATGGGTCTCATTTGATTTCCTTGAGAAAGAATTTGGTGCAATGCATTCATCAAGTATCGAACTGCAACGTGGACAACCACATCTTCTTGAGAGAATAACGCTTGATACCCCTCAGGTTCGAGACACTGCAAGTAAAAACACTAAACCTGTCACATATAATAGGAACATCTGGTTCACTGAAAGAGATAATAACATTGCTCTCTCCCTGAGACATAAAGGAGATCCTTTGTATCGAAAACAATCACAATATCAACGTGTCGAGATCATTGATACATATGCATATGGAAGAGCATTGATCCTTGATGGTATGGTAATGACCACAGAGCAAGATGAATATGTATACCACGAGATGATCGCTCATATACCTTTGCTGACACATCCACATCCGGAGAAGATCTTGATCATTGGTGGTGGAGATGGTGGTGGAGCAAGAGAGGCATTGAAACATGACTCAGTAAATCAGGTTGACCTGGTGGAGATCGATGAACTCGTTATAGAATCCTGCAAGAAATATCTCCCCAATCTTTCACAATCCTTTGACCATCCAAATCTTAATCTCTATGTACAAGATGGTATTGAATATATGAAGAAATGTTCAGATAACACCTATGATGTTATCATCATAGATTCAACTGATCCTGTTGGCCCTGCTGAAGGACTGTTCACTAGTGAGTTCTATAAAGATGTATATCGTTGTCTGAAGGATGATGGCATCATGGTTGCTCAGAGTGAATCACCTCATTTCAACACCAAAGTGTTCAAGGAGATCTATCATTGTTATGGAGATATATTCGGATATGGGAATGTTCATCCATACCTCGTATATATTCCAACATATCCATCAGGAATGTGGAGTTTTTCATTTTGTTCAAAGAACAATCTACATCCTGTTGAAGACCTTGATGAACATCGATCACAGGAATTTTCATCAAAACATCATCTGAAATACTATAATCCAGAGATACACAAAGCTGCGTTCATGCTTCCAACATTTGTAAGGTCAATACTTCAACATAAAGAAGATGAATCTCTGAAACAGGAAACAACCTCAGCATAGTTAATCAATCAACATCGGATCAAAAAAAATGCCAAGTGATCATCTGTTCATAGCACCATATATCTTTAATTACATTTTTATATGACCTCCTTATTACCTTTCAAAATCAAACAAGTGCTAAAAAGGGTTCACATATGAAACGACCGAGGAAAATCAAGACATATTGCATGCATTGCAAAAAGCACACGGAGCACGAAGTACACCGCATCAAGAAATCAAAAGCAAGTGAGTTGAAACAAGGGCAACGTCGATTCAGACGGGTCATGCGTGGTTACAGAGGTTTTCCAAGACCAAAACCTGAAGGCCGAGAAAAGACCAGTCGACGGGTTGCTTTGAAGCTTACCTGTGGTGTCTGCAAGAAAAGTCATCAACCTCCAGGTCAACGTTCAAAAAAATTCTCTATAGAGTAGGCGAAAGGATATGAAAAAACCAGATAGTAAGTTCATTAAAGTGCGATGCAAGGACTGTGAAAACGAGCAAGTTCTTTTTAACAAACCAAGCACGGTTGTTTCTTGTCATATCTGTGGTAGTAAGCTTGCTGTCCCACGTGGCGGTAAAGCAGATATCAAAGGTGAACTGCTTCACGTTCTTGAATAAGCATATTTAGGTTTCTGCCATGTTAAAAAAAGAATACCCTGAGGAAGGAGAATTCGTAGTTGGTACCGTTATAAAAGTACAGAATTATGGTGCCTTTGTTTCTTTAGATGAATATCCAGATAAAGAAGGGTTCATTCATATCGCAGAGATCGCAAGTGGTTGGGTAAAACGGATACGTAATCACATAAAGGAAAAACAAAAAGTGGTCTGCAAGGTCATGCATGTTGATACATCAAAAGGACATGTTGATCTTTCATTGAAACGGGTTAATGATCATCAAAAACGGGATAAGATAAAGGAATGGAAGAACAATCAAAAAGCATCCCGTCTTATGGAAATGCTCTCTGAGCTTATCGATAAAAGCGTTGAAGAATGCTATGATGAGTTCGGAAGAGACATCGTTGAGAAATATGGATCTATCTATGAGGCCTTTGAGGACACAGCCTATGATCCTGAAAGCCTTGAAAATGAAGGATTTCAAGGGGATTGGATAGATGCCTTTAAACAGATCGCGCAAGATAATATCGCTATTCAATTTGTTGATATTAAGGGATATATGGATGTCAGATCGTGGCAACCAGATGGTATTGTTCATATTCGCAATGCCCTTTCTAAAGCTGAAGAAAGTGAGTATGAGGATGTGACCATTGAGATACATTATCTTGGTGCACCGCATTTCAGTATCATGATTAAGGCCCCTGATTATAAGATAGCTGAGGATGAAATGAAAAAGGCTGTTGCTCGGGCGGAAGAAGAAATTGTGAAACATGGTGGGGAACTCACTTTTCATCGGAAACTGGAAGAGTAAGGTTGTATGACTCTACTGCATTATTGTGCTCATTGTAAAGAATACACATTACAGATAGAATGTCCCACATGTAAGGGGAAAACAATACAGAAACATCCTCCACGGTTTTCACCCCAGGATAACTATGGGAAATACCGTCGGATGTTAAAAAAGGAACAGAAAAAGGAATGATAACGAATGGATCTTATCCGAGTTGAGTATAAAGGAAGAAAGCCAAAATTAACTAATCCGATTTTCATTGAAGGTCTTCCCGGCATTGGTAATGTTGGAAAACTGGCGGTCGAACATATCATTGATAGCATCAAGGCAAAAAAGTTTGCAGAGATCTATTGTAAGGATTTTCCACCACAGGTCTTCATCAACCCAGATGGTACGATTGAACTAGTGAAAAATGAGTTCTATTACTGGAAGGCAAAGAAAAAGGAACAAAGAGATATCGTTCTTCTTACTGGTGATTATCAGGGATTATCATCTCAGGGCCAATATGAGCTTGTTGATACAATCCTTTCCATTGTAGAAGGATTTGGTGTAAAAGAGCTCTACACCCTTGGTGGATATGGTCTTGGCCATGATATCAATCGCCCTCAGGTGCTCTGTGCAACAACCGATAAGGATCTTGTGCCAACAATGAAGAAGTATGGAGCGGTCTTTAAGAAAAATGAGCCAGGTGGAGGCATTGTTGGAGCAAGTGGTCTCTTACTTGGCCTGGGTAAACTTAGAGGATTCAAAGGTGCCTGTTTCATGGGTGAGACCCCAGGGTATCTGGTGGACCCAAAGAGTGCAAAGGCGGTCCTTAAGGTTTTGACGAATCTTACAAAAATAGATATTGATCTCTCAGCTCTGGAGAAAAAGGCAAAGGAGATCGAACAGATCGCTCAGCAGTTACGTGAGATCGAAACCTCTTCAAAGGAAAAACCTGAGGATCTGAAATATATTGGATAATACTTATCCATTCTTTCCTATTTTTTTATTCCATTGATATATGATAGGTCTTTTCAGGGTTCTCTTGATGTATTATACCGAGTTCATCCTCTGATAAATGATTATTATTAAGTAGTTCAAAGGTTCGTTTTGGAACGGTTTTTGGGCTAAGAACTGCTCCGGGTCGTCGAGGATCATCGATATAATCGGTTTCCATCATGAACCTTGTTCCCTTGAACGCTGCTTCCTCAATGTTTTTTCTACTTGCAAGAACTGATGGGATGAGACCAAAGTTCTCCTCCTGATAGATCAAGGGTGGTGCAAAATGTTTGACGATCCTATCAGAGGCAAGACCAACCTTTTCTCCCATGTGAACAAGTTGTTCACATTGTGCTATTGTTGTAGTTTCTGTATGAAGAACAACTGCTGTATCTACTTCTGCAGCTCGTTTCATTCCATAGGAAAGAATCTGATCTGCATCCTCCATCACTTGAGGATCAACTGGAAAATGAGGTCTTCCTATTTCCCCTATCGCAATACAGTGTCCTTCCTCACAGAGATGAGCTGCTTGATCCATACCTTTTTTCATGAGATCAATTGTTTCTTCTCTACCGAGTACATCAATAAGTTTGAGATAATCAACAGGATATGGGCCAACAGTGGTATAGACTGTTACATCCATGTTCTTCTGGATCTCTTCAGCCATTTTAAGGGTCTCCTGAAAGATGGGCTCATAGCTTTTATGTTCTATGACCTTTTGAGTCATTGGATATTGACAGAGAACGAAATGAGTGCCACCTGCTTTAATGAACTCTTTGACCGCATCAAGATATCGACCATCCCGTCGTAGATGCATATGGTTATCGAAAATTATCATAAGTTTCACTGTTCCATATTCTATTAGAAAATGAAAAAATGGAATGTTTATTAAACCTTTCTCAGGAAATAAACATGTTAGAATCGATATTTGTTCTTCTTTGTGAAATAATAAGAGAATGTTCTATCCTCTTTAGGCTCTTTACCTGTTATCATCTCAATGATTCCTTGAGCAAGTATCCATCCGAAATAGCCCATGAAAAAGGTGAAGAAACCGGTGATACTATATCCAAGGATAACCTGGAGATAGTTCTGACCACCCGTGATAAATAAAATGGCGATACCAACAATGATGAAGAGAAATATCACTAAAAATATCCATCGTAACGCATAAATGGTCACCTTCATCGTTTTGAATGGTATTTCCTCTAAAGGTATTTTTCGATCGATGAGGCGAGCCCATGATGTTTGCGATTTATGATGGTATTTTCCTGGCAACCTTTCTCCTCCTAAAAATATTTAGTTGTCTTTGCGAGTGATCCCAAGATTAAGTAATGGTAAAAATGTTATAAAAAGCTATTTCGCAGTTGCATGTGCAGGTATTTTTATTTCAATATTTTTAAAATATCATGCGTTTGAGACAATGCTTATGACATCACCATCTTTGAGCTCATGATCCGCACCAATGACCCTTTTAGCCCGCACATCAATTGCACGTATGAAATGATCACCAATATCAGTATGTACCTTATATGCTAGATCCTTAGCGGTACTACCGCGAGGAAGTAAGAACGCATCTGGAAGGATCCTTCCCTCTTTATCTGTGAGATGATGATCGTCCTCTACGGGATATACAACAATGAGATCTAACATTTTCACTGATTCCTCGATACATCGCTGGATACCTGTGGAACCAAACCGATCTAGGACCTGTGATTGGATATAGTGCAAGCCCTGTTTTTGTTTATCAGATAGCCCCTTATCTGGACTAATAATGAATGAGTTTCCTCCCCGAATATAGTTAATGAAGCCATGATCTGATGCATGTGTCAACGCAA
>Ga0180433_10011110_pt1 | contig 10730 bp, 8 predicted proteins | sample SS_ome_8_FD_132980 | JGI IMG/M metagenome (GOLD analysis project Ga0180433, IMG submission 132980) | Hypersaline lake sediment archaeal communities from the Salton Sea, California, USA - SS_1_D_1 metaG | ecosystem: Environmental > Aquatic > Non-marine Saline and Alkaline > Hypersaline > Sediment...
TACAGCCCGTTGCTGTAACTGCCGTCACTGTATTCAGCAATGATGCCTGTCATGGCGGGGGCAATGATTTGTGCTACACCATATGAGATAGTCATCTTGCCCATCATTTTGGCGGGCCTGGTTGGGTAGTAGCGGCCGGCCATGCTGAGTACCAGGCTGACGATGCCAAGAAAGGTGGCGCCGAAAAGTGCAGCACTGAGCATCACCAGCAGCAGGCTGGAACTTAGTGCCGGAATCGATACAGCAAATATCTTGAGTACAAATGCCATGATCAGGGCATTGATGTCGCCAACTTTCCGGGCAATAAGATCCCACAGGATGCAGGCAGGTGCCGCGGCCAGCCCGATTACCATGAAGGTCCATGCTCCCTTGCCTTGCATGCCGGGTAGCTCGTTGACAATATCAACTATAAACGTCGCGCTGACCACATAGCCGACACCGGCACAAAAATACACAATCATGAAAATTTGCAGAAAACGTTTTCCGGGCGGATTATCCTGCATGGCATGGCCGGATTGCGTCATCCCTGAAGAATCAGGTTTTGGCAGCCATCCCCATGCCGGAATCATCAGTAATAGCCCAACGCCAGTCATCAGGTACCATTGTTCCGACCACGACAGGTGAGTAAGTGTTAACTCCACTATGATGGCGCAGAAGGCTATGCCCAGTCCCAGACCAGCAAAATGAATGCCCAGTTCACTGCGAAAATCATGACGGATGAGCCAGTTCATAATCAGGCCGGAGCCAATCAGCAAGCCGGCGGCACTGCTTAAACCTGCCAGGAAACGCGAGGCTGACCATAGCCAGAAGTCATCAGTCATCCCCATCATCCAGGTTGTGATAACAGCGATAACCAGGCCGGCGCGGTAGAGTTTGTCTTTGAGGTGCAAATCACTGATGGAAGCTGCGATTATGGCACCGCTGAGATAGCCGATGTAGTTAATGGCTGCCAGCCAGCCACCTTCCGAGATGCCCAGACCAGCCTGTGTCTGCATCAGCGGTAACATCGGGGTATAGGAAAAACGCGCAATACCCAGCATCAGGATGAGGCTGATAATCCCGGCACTGAGTACCTTTATGCGATCCAGCTGGTTGGCCATATTTATTGTTTTTAAGTTGTAGTTTAATAGAGCATATAGGTTTTAGTGTTGTTGCCAACCCTGTTTTTTCAATTTAAAACATACAGGCACTTAATATGCCGGACACAATAAAACTATGAACTTTCTAATTGGGCTGTCTCCTGTGATGGCATTGATCATCATCGGTTACCTGTTGCGTAAAACCGCGTTTCTTCCGGACGCAGCATGGGGCGGAATAGAAAAACTGACCTACTACATCCTGTTTCCCTCGTTATTGATTTATACCCTGTCGCGCCAGAATTTACAGGGCAGTGACTGGCATTCCATGTTGCTGGTTATCGTGGGTACACTGCTGTCCGCAGCAATGCTGCTTGTGCTCTGGCATTTGCTGAGCCGGTCGCATTCCGATGCAACTTTCACCTCGGTTTTTCAGGGGGGAGTGCGATTCAATACCTATATTGCGCTGGCTGCGGCCCAGGGCTTATACGGAGCAGCGGGTCTGGCTGCGGGTTCGGTCGTTGTTGGTTTCATGGTGGTGTTGATCAATATTGCCTGCGTTTCAGTGTTCGTTATCTGGGGTAACAATGCTGCCAGAAGTATTCAGGCTTTTGGGCGAGAGCTTTTGATCAATCCGCTGATCATTGCCTGCATTATTGGTTGGGGGCTGGGGTTGTCTGGACTGGGTCTGCCGGGATTCAGTGAAGAAATACTGGAAATTATTGGACGTGCCGCACTGCCTTTGGGATTACTAGCGGTAGGGGCAGCATTGCGGCTGGATATGATCAAGGGCCATAGCGGGGCAATTGTGAAATCATCGCTGGTTCAGTTCCTGTTAAAGCCGGCAATGGCGGCAACCCTGATTCACTACAGTGGTCTCAATGGAGTGGCGGCCGTGGTATTGATCCTGGTATTCATGACACCCACCGCACCTTCTGCCTATATCCTGGCAAGGCAGCTGGGCGGTGATACAGAAACCATGGCCTCCATAGTCACTATGCAGACCATAATGGCATTTTTGCTGATGCCAGTCATCGCGACGCTGTTATTTCCTTTATTTTCGTAACTATTCAAGAACAGAGGCTGATGAAAAAAGGTAGCAAGGCATCTTAAACGCTTACATTAGCTGGCGTACTGTGAGTTCGATTTAATAATGGTATTTCTCACGCAGAACCGGCACTAAAATGGAACCATATGCACCAATGAGGGGCGCTTTTTTGTCAAGCAATGTCAGCTAATAGTTGTTTCTGGTTGCTAATCCGCTGAAATATCGAGTATTTTTTTAGTACGCCTGATTGGCATTGGTTTTGCTCCGGGTAATGTATCGCACTAATTGCAACAATACTTACCAATTTGAGGCCAGGTAAATGGAAGCCAATACATCAGACATCGTAATGATTATTTCGGTTGGAATATCTGTATTGGCGATAGTCGGCATGTTTGTGGTATTGAAATACTAATGTGAATCCCGTTCATATCACGCCAGTACGACCACCCTGACGGCATCCAGTCTTAACTGGGATGATTCCAGCATGCGATGTAATGCCAGCCCTTCTGCCTGCATCTCCTCTATCTCGTCATCACGTACCAGCGGGTTGATGCTTTGCAGCTGGGTAAGGCGTTGAATCTCGCTGGTATAAGAGTCCAGCATGGTTCTGGTGGCATATTGCGTGATAGGTTTTGCCAATTCTCTGGCTGACTGTTCGGCTTTTTCCAGCATAGCCGGAATAACCGGCCTGGATTTCTCCAGTAAAGCCCGCAGGGTTTTCTTCTCGATATTGATAGCATGATCGCGCAGTTCTTCGAAACTGATGGCTTCCGCCTTGTTTTCCCCCTTGCTGTTGACCAGCAGACGCAGGCAGGTTGGAGGTAAAAACTTACCCGCCTGCAGGCCCCGCGGGCCTACGGCTTCGAGTACAAACAGGCATTCCAGGAAAAGGCCATTCATGCCATTATCGAGTTTGGCTGCCAGCATGCCGGTGCGGCCGCGCAAACCCGAAAGCGTGAGATCCATCGCACCCCTGATAAGTGGATGTTCCCAGCTTAGATAATGACGGTCTTCGTGGATCAGTGCCGTGGTGCGATGCGTGGTAAAGGTCATGCCCTCATCGGTCAGTCCCGGAAAATGATCAACAGACATCTGCGCGGTAGGGCGCAGAATGTAACTGTTGGCAGAGTGGTCTTCCATATCCAGCCCGTAGCAGTTGCTGAGCTGGTCTATGTAATGAGTCAACTCGGAAGTGTATTCGGTATCGCGTATATAGTCCGCCAGGTGATCTGCCTGCGGTTGACGACAGGAACTCAGCTCCAGCAGGTGATCGCGTCCCTGCTCCAGTTCTGCACGGGTTTTTTCAGACAGATCCCTGGCAGCCTTAATCAGGGTATCGACCTGGGTCTGGTCAGGGTCTTTCAAAGCCTGTCTTAGTGCTGGCTCCAGTTGTTTGAAAACGCTATGTCCTTCAGGGCAGGTGCTGTTGAAAGCATCCAGGCCTTCAGCAAACCAGTGGTACATGATCTGTGTTGCGCTGTCCCTGAAATAGGGGATGTGGATATTGATGGTGTTCTTCTGTCCGATGCGATCAAGGCGCCCGATACGCTGTTCCAGTAAGTCGGGATGATAGGGCATATCAAACAATACCAGGTGATGCGAGAACTGGAAGTTACGTCCTTCACTGCCAATTTCCGAACAGATAAGTAGCGGTGTGCCTTCTTCCGGGTCTGCAAACCAGGCTGCAGCGCGGTCACGTTCAATAATGCTCATGTGCTCATGGAATACCGCCGACAATATACCTTCCCGGGTGCGTAAAACTTCTTCGAGTTCCATTGCCGTATCGGCTTTGGCACAAATCAACAGGATCTTTTTTCCCGGGTGAGCATCAATAAAACCTGCCAGCCAGTTCACACGTGGGTCGAATTCCCACCAGTCCGCATCGCTGATGCCGGCATTCATGCGGTAATGATCCTCCGGCTGTAAATAATGCTGAGGATCTTTCTCGCTATCTGCATCAATGCGGTATTGCTCAGGCAATGGCAATGGATAGTGATGAGATTCCCTTTGCGGAAATCCTTCAATACGGCTACGCGTGTTTCGGAACAACACGCGCCCGGTGCCATGGCGGTCAATCAGTTCGTGAATAATTTTTTCACGTTGTTCGATGCGTTCCTGTGAACCTGGTGCACTGGCTTCGCTGCTTAAAAACAGTTGCAGGATTTCTTCGTCATGCAGTTGGGTCAGCAGTCCCTGGACCTGGCTGTGATCTGCCTCGGGGTCCAGCAGGATTTCAACGGCGTCAGCAATCGGCGCAAAGTTCTTTTCTTCTTCCTCGAATACCGCCAGGTCGTGGAAGCGGTCAGGATCGAGTAACCGCAGGCGGGCAAAGTGGCCGCGTTTGCCCAGTTGTTCAGGCGTCGCAGTTAATAGCAATACACCGGGGGTATGCTCGGTAAGCTGTTCGACGGCCAGGTATTCATGACTGGCTTTATCTTCGGTCCAGGTCAGGTGGTGGGCTTCATCCACAACCAGTAAATCCCAGCCGGCATTCAGTGCCTGGGTATGACGTTGCGGGTTGTTTAAAAACAAACCGAGATGACTGATGACCAGTTGCTCAGTGATAAACGGGTTTTCACCATTTGTGCTTTCCTCAATGGCAACGCAACGTTCTTCATCAAAGATTTTGAAACTGAGGTTAAAACGCCGCAGTAATTCCACCAGCCACTGGTGAAGCAGCGGCTCCGGTACCAGGATCAGTACCCGCTCAGACCGGCCAGTCAGTAACTGGTGATGGATGATCATTGCCGCTTCAATGGTTTTGCCCAGACCGACCTCATCGGCCAGCAACACCCTGGGGTTGGAGCGCGTGGCGACTTCGTGAGCAATGTATAGTTGATGAGGCAGCAGCTCGGCACGGATGCCGGTCAGACCAAAGGTGTCGGATTGCGCCAGACGTTGTGCCTGGGTCAGGGTTTCGTAACGCAGGTTGAACCAGCGGGGGTGGTCAAGCTGGCCTCTGAGCAGTCGTTCCTGCGGGCGGCTGAATACCTGGTTGGCTTCCAGTTCGCTCTCGTGCAGGCTCGCCTGTTCGCCTTCATCGTTGATGCCGTGGTAGACCAGCAGACCGTCGACTTCCTCCGCTTGCTGGATAAAAAGCATCCAGCCATGCTGACCGAGGACTTTTTCTCCTTCAAGAAAAGCTACACGGGTTAAGGGGGCGCTCTGGCTGGCATAGGAGCGTTTTTCGCCACTGGCGGTGAATAATATGGTTACCGTACGGCCTTCTGTTTCGACAATGGTTCCAAGCCCCAGTTCGGCTTCCGTGTCGCTGACCCAGCGCTGTCCCGTGAGAAAAGTCTGCATATTACTATTTTAGCCAATGAAAAAGGGCGGCAATGATATCACTGATTTGCGATAATGTTATCTTTACCCGAAATCATATGTTTTGTTTTTACTTTGAGCAGTAATCAGTCATTTTTATCAGAAAGACTCATGCCACAGGAATGCGGCATCGAGGTTTGCATGGACGTATTTACGGCGCCTTTTTGATAAATGTGGCTGCTTGCTATGTGTTATATATTGATTCGATAATAGGTTAAGATGCAAAAAAATGCCTGGATCATCGCTGTTCTCGTTCTATTTTTAACTGGTCTTCTGCTGCAGAAACTGCCCATTTTTCAAACATCAGCTGAAGCCGAAATTGTATCTTCAGGCTGTGACCTGAGGCAGGGGGGCTGTGAGGTTCAGTTGGGCGATTACCGCGGCATGTTTTCCATTCTTCCCAATGATTTCCAGGTTCTGCAACCGTTGCAGCTGGAATTAAAATCCCAGAACGGATCCGCCCTTAATGCCGATCAGGTCAGTGTTGAATTCGAGGGAATCAACATGGACATGGGCTATAACCGCGTATATCTCGAGGAACAGGGTTCACTGACTTACCAGGCAAAAGCCATGCTGCCAGCCTGTACGGCCGACACCATGTTCTGGCTTATCCACTTGATTATCAAAGATTCTTCCGGGCTGACGGATTTCCAGTTCAGGCTGCAAACGAAAAATCCGTGATTGCCATATTCATGATTAACATATAAGAATTTGCTGAACTATAGCTATTTTCCGGTTTTTCTGGTATAAATCCGCCTCAAATTTGTCGGCTGTCAGGGCAAACCTTAAGGAACGGGTAAAGAAAACCGGCATTTCTATCTATAGACTGGAGATCTGGTTGCATTACTATCCAGTTGCCCTGTGATCAGGAATACATTTTAAAACTGTAATTTGCTTGGAGATTCTCATGAAAAAAATCATTCTTTCCGTTGCTGGTGTAGCACTGGCTGCTTCTATGGGTTCTGTTATTGCTGGTGACATAGCTGCTGGTAAAGCGAAATCTGTTACTTGCGTAGCTTGCCATGGTGCTAACGGTATTACTCCTCCAAACTTTGCTGCAATGGGTTACCCAAATCTGGCTGGTCAGAATGCTAAATACACCGAAGCCCAGCTGAAAGCTTTTAAAGCCGGCCAGCGTACCGGTGGTATGTCTGCCGTAATGGCTCCAATGGCTGCGCCTCTGACTGATGCAGACATTGCTAACCTGGCGGCTTACTACGAAAGCCTGAAATAATCTGGCTGGCGATACAGGCCAAATCAGGGAGCTGGCGATTGCCGCTCCCTTTTTACTTGAGACTCATTTTTAAGGTTGTAGATGATGAAAAAGTTAGTTGTTGGAATTTCGATGCTCGCTGCTGCGATGACCGGTTCAGCTTTAGCTGCTGATATTGCTGCTGGTAAAACCACAGCTACGACAGTGTGTGTTGCCTGTCATGGTGCTGATGGCAACAGCGCAATTGTTACTTACCCGAGTCTTGCGGGACAGAATGCCAAGTATCTCGTCAAGCAACTTGCTGATTTCAAATCACAGGCCAGAATGGATCCTGTCATGCTGGGTATGGTGGCTGCCCTGAGTGAAGACGATATGAAGAACGTCTCAGCTTATTACGAGTCACAGACTCCAAAAGGTGGTAAGGCTGCAGCAGACAAGGTTGAACTGGGTGAGCGTATTTACCGTGCCGGTATTGCTGAAAAGGGTGTAGCAGCCTGCACAGCGTGTCATGGACCTGCCGGAGCCGGTATTTCTACCTCTGGTTATCCGGCCGTAAGTGGTCAACATGCAGCCTATGTTGAGTCCCAGCTGCAGAAGTTTGCTGATGGAACCCGTAGCAATGATCCTAACCGCATGATGCGTGATGTTGCCGCAAAACTGTCCAAAGACGAAATGGCAGCAGTAGCTTCCTATATGCAGGGCTTAAGCAAGTAAAAGCAGCCGTTGTTTTGAATAAAAAAGGCGTTGCCGCAAGGTAACGCCTTTTTTATTTGGTGTTTTTTGCTAATAATCTATTTGATGACTTTACTCGAACTTTACAATACCTGCCGGAAACGCTTTCCTGATCTTGTTGCAAAGGTTGATGATGAACACAGGCGTTTATGGGGAAGTGTGGATGACGAATTTGCCTATTCCTGGTTTGAAACCCTGGCGCATACCCTGAATCACGAAATGAACCATGGTGTAGATCCGGTGGAACTTTCGGGCCTGTTTGAATTTCTTGAAGAGAACTATTTGACCGGGGACAAAGAAGTCAAAAACTGTATTGATGTGGGGTTTACCGAGAGTCTGTTCTGGCAGGTACCCCCGGCAAAAGCGGCCAGATACTGGCTGTTGCTACCTAATACCCTGAAAGATCTGTATATTGACTTTCATGACACAAAACCTGCCTGATAGACAACCAAACCACCGGTAAACTTCTCTGCGCAGGATAAAACATGCCACTTGAAAAACCAGTAACGCGTGAACTTCTTCACAGTCGCAATATCATTTGTAATGGTTATCTGCGTAGCGATGGCTTATGGGATATCGAGGCCCGGCTCATCGATAGCAAAAGTTATGATTTTCCAAACCAGGATCGTGGCGGACATATCAAGGCAGGTGAAGCGCTGCATGATTTAAGTTTACGTGTCACCCTGGACAGCAACATGGTCATCCAACAGGCGGAGGCGGTTTCTGATGAAACGCCTTATAGCTATTGTAAGCAGGCTGGAAAAAACATGGCTGCGCTTGCCGGCCTTCAGATTGCACCCGGATGGATGCGCAAGGTTCGTCAACGCATTGCCAGAAAGGATGGTTGCACACATTTGACGGAGTTGTTGAGCACCATTGCGACTACGGCCTATCAGACCATGAGCTATGAAAGGCGCAACAACCAGGATAAGGAAACCTCTCCCCGCTTAATTGATACCTGTCTGTCTTATGCCAGTGACAGTCCTGTTATTCAAAGAGACTGGCCACAATTTTATAGCGGTGATAAAACTTCATAACAGCATGGCTTTATTTGTTAAGTGGCACGCTTTCTGCTGGGGTTTTAAATTCTGGTTTTTTTATATTTCAAATTTTAAACGCTTGTTGCCGACATGGGTGGAACCGATTCATTAAAAGTACTGGTGGTAGATGAGAATAGAGGGCGCCTGGCTATTCTCAAGCAGGCCATTGAAGATGCAGGTCACCAGGTGATGACAACGCTTAACAGCGGCAGCGTGCTCAGTAACAAGGTGATGGAACTGTCACCTGATGTCATCATTATTGATCTTGAATCACCGGATCGTGATACCCTGGAACAGATGCGTTCCATATCCCGGGACAATCCCAAGCCTGTCGTCATGTTTTCTGATGACAAGAAACCGGAAAGTATTAAAGAAGCAATTGAGTCCGGCGTCAGCGCTTATGTAATCGATGGCCTTAACGACAAACGCATCAGTTCGTTGATGGACGTGGCTATTGCACGCTTTCGTGAATACCAGGCTCTTAAAGATGAACTGACCAAGGCAAAAAATACGCTGGAAGAGCGTAAGCTTATTGATAGAGCCAAGGGTATTATCATGAAGCATAAGGATTGTGATGAAGAGCAGGCATACAAGTTGTTACGTCAATCTGCGATGCAGAATAATCAGCGTATGGTAGAGGTTGCCCGTAACCTGATTGCATCTGTTAATCTGCTTGGGTAATGCACCAGATATGTGCATGCCAAACACATACTGCACCAAATTTTCTCGCTACTATCAGTCATTATTCTTAATGTATCTTCAGCTAAATTTTTTAACTCGCTGATACTAAAGATAATCTTCTTGCTGTGGATATTTTGGCACGCTAACTGCTCTGTAGAAACAAAAGGTTCAACGGCGAACCAGATTTAACCTGTATTGGCTGATCAATGGTGATCAACCAATAAAAATACATTAATGACTGACACTACCGCAGTTTGGAGTGTCAGTCGGACAAAGGCGTCCATCCCTGGTGTTTTTACGCCAGTGTGATGTGACGCCTTTTTTATTGATCGAATTTTTATAGCAGTGAGGAAATATTCATGAAATCGACAAACCCATCAAGACGCAGTTTCATCAGGAAGACATTGCGTACCTTAATCAGTGCCAGCTTTGCAGGTGCTTTGACATTGGGCGCTACCACCGCCATGGCTGAAATTGGTGATCCTGAAAAAGAGGATCTCAAGTTTGGCTTTATCAAACTGACCGACATGGCGCCGTTGGCCATCGCCTATGAAAAGGGTTATTTCGAAGATGAAGGCCTGTATGTCACGCTTGAAGCACAGGCAAACTGGAAAGTACTGTTGGACCGTGTCATCGATGGTCAGCTTGATGGCGCTCATATGCTTGCCGGTCAGCCACTGGCAGCAACCATTGGTTTCGGCACCAAGGCTCATATCGTTACACCTTTTTCGATGGACCTCAACGGTAACGGTATTACTGTATCCAATGCTGTATGGGATGAAATGAAGCCGCATCTGCCGAAACAGGACGATGGAAAGCCGGTTCATCCCATAGAAGCAAAGTATCTGAAGAAAGTCGTAGATCGTTATAAAGAGGATGGCAAGCCCTTCAAAATGGGCATGGTATTCCCGGTATCAACCCATAACTATGAATTGCGTTACTGGTTGGCTTCAGGTGGCATGAATCCTGGTTACTATGCACCACATAAAGGTGATATTGCCGGCACCATTGATGCTGATGTTCTGTTGTCAGTAACACCTCCTCCGCAGATGCCTGCCACACTTGAAGCAGGGACTATTTATGGTTACTGCGTCGGTGAGCCATGGAACCAGCAGGCCGTATTCAAAGGCATTGGTGTACCGGTGATTACCGACTACGAAATCTGGAAAGACAATCCGGAAAAAGTATTCGGCATGACCAAGGAGTTTACTGAAAAGTATCCCAACACCACGGTGCGTGTTGTCAAAGCAATGATTCGTGCTGCCAAGTGGCTGGATGCTGACAATAACGCCAACCGTCCGGAAGCGGTTAAGTACCTGTCACAATCAAACTATGTGGGTGCCGATTATGATGTGATCGCCAACTCCATGACCGGTACTTTCGAATATGAAAAAGGTGACAAACGTGAGGTGCCTGATTTCAACGTCTTCTTCCGTTATAACGCGACTTACCCGTACTACTCGGATGCCGTCTGGTACCTGACACAGATGCGTCGCTGGGGGCAAATTGCCGAGCCAAAAGAAGACAGCTGGTTCGATAAGGTGGCCAAGTCGGTCTACAAGCCTGAAATCTATAAAAAGGCTGCACTTGAGCTGATTGCTGAAGGTCATGCAACA
>Ga0180433_10011111_pt1 | contig 10729 bp, 10 predicted proteins | sample SS_ome_8_FD_132980 | JGI IMG/M metagenome (GOLD analysis project Ga0180433, IMG submission 132980) | Hypersaline lake sediment archaeal communities from the Salton Sea, California, USA - SS_1_D_1 metaG | ecosystem: Environmental > Aquatic > Non-marine Saline and Alkaline > Hypersaline >...
GTCAGAATGCAGTAGAAAAAGGTTGGTGTGGACCCCGCGTGATCGGTCGGGGAATCTATTCTGTCTCCTGAATTCTGTCTTCTGAATTCTTGATACCTCGTTGCTTGCGGCGGGGTAGTTCATTCTGAACATTGGATCCCACCTGACTCATACACGATGAGCTTGAAAGCCTCTGCACCCCAACGGGAAGACCTGATGAAAGGACCTTTACAAGACCAAGGTCATGCGACTCAATTCCAGCCAGAATGGCCGAATTTGCCGGCCAGTCGCATGAGGCGGTTCGCTCGCTATCTTTATGATCGTTTCATACGACTCCATGGGAGCCCTGAAGCGATTGCCTGGGGCGCCGCGGTAGGCTTCTTTGTAGCCATGAGTCCAACCATGGGATTTCAGACCTGCCTGGCCGTGCCGGTTGCCGCCTTTTTCAAGATCAACAAGGTGGCAGCAGCAGCAACCGTATGGCTTACCAATCCAGTGACAGCCCCCTTCATTTATGGGTTTAATTATATGATAGGAACAAAGCTGCTCGGCTATCCATTGAACGCTGTTTTCTTTTCAAACCCTTCATGGGAGACATTTTGGCATGCAAGCGCCGAGGTCCTTTTATGCCTCATCGTAGGTGGCACCCTCAGCGGCATTGTCGTGGGCCTGGCAGGATATTTTGTAACCCTATGGATGGTGAGGACCGCCAGAGAAAAAGCTCGGCAGATCCGACGCAAAAAGGAACAATAAGAGGCTACGCCTATTTCTTTTCCCAGCGGAGGAGTTCTGTGACCTTGCTGAGCGTGCTTCCTCCCTTGATTTCTTCGCGAATTCGGTTCTCTCGCTCCAACACGTCCATGCCTCGGTTGGCATATTCAGCGGCCATTGATTTTGGCAGGACCACAATGCCGTCATCATCGCCCAGAATCCAGTCGCCGGTTTCCACCCTGCGATTCCCCACGGTCACAGGCACACCGATCTCTCCAAAACCTTTCGGTTCACCTGCATTTGGCATGACCAATGTGGCAAAGGCGGGAAACTTCAGTTGTCTGATGTCGTGAGTGTCCCTGATGGCACCGTCTATGACCACACCGGCCAGCCCTTTTTGTATGGCGGAATGTGTGGCCAATTCACCCCATATAGCCGGGCCGACGCCGCCTGCATCAACGACGATCACGTCTCCCTCCTCCGCAACGTCGATAGCCTCGACCGGTTTAGCCCAGTCTCCAGGATAGGTTCTCACTGTCACTGTCCGGCCCACCACCCTTATCCCTTGAAACAGTGGCCGTATTCCCTCAATCACGCCCGCCCGATGCAAAGCGTCTGACAGGTTTGCTGAAGAAATCTGTTGCAGGATGTCCCGAATCTGTGCCTCCGATCCTCTTTTGAAGAGTTGGGTGGGGACGGCAACCATGGTCTCCATAGCCCCCTTGATCGTTCCAGCCGCCTCTTTTGGATCAACGGATTTGGTGATCGCGCCGCCCACGATGACGATCGATGCCCCTGCCTCCAGGGCTTGAGGGGCTGTTTCCGAGTTGATCCCCCCGGCCACGCCGACTGGCAGGGAAACGTTTTGGGCAACGCGGCGCAAGGTTTCAAAGGGGTCTTTTCCCTCCATTTGTTCGTCTATGGAACAATGAACGGTGACATAGTCTGCTCCGAACCTTTCGACCTCCTTGGCCCGCGATATAGGGTCTTTGACGGCAATGAGGTCCACCACGATCTTGGCCCCGTAATTCTTACCCGCTTGTATGCATTCGCGGATCGTAGGATCACTTGCTGCACCTAGGACATCGACGATATTGGCTCCGGCTTTAGCCGCTGCTTCAACTTCCACCCGGCCAGCGTCCATGATTTTCATGTCCGCCACAATGGTTGCCCGGGGGAACAATCTTCTCAATTCCCGAACCGCCTCAACTCCCTCACTTTTGATTAAAGGCGTTCCGGCCTCAAGCCAGTCCACCCCGCCCGCCATCGCAGCCTGAGCCACCTTGATTGCGCGTCTTAAATCGACAAAATCAAGGGCCAATTGCAGAACTGGTTTCATGGTCTCTTCTTAGTTCCTAGGCCAGGCGTGTCGCCCATTTTTTATGGCATCCCTTTTTCATCACATTGAGAAGGAGGAAAACCGACGCACGATGGGAAAAGATCACTCCAAATTGGTGTGCCGTTCACGCAGTATCCGACCATCACTCCCTTGCCTCTGATATAGGGCCAGCACAATGGCTTCCAACATAACAAAGGCGCCTTGCTCGAACAACGATCCAGGAGGTTGTATGGACGAAAGAGGGTGTGAATGGGCACTCTTTGATGCCCCTTGAAGGCATACCTTGCAATCTAGGGTCCTGCCGATGGGAGAATCTTCAACGCCGATCACGCCATAGGTCAAGGCCCCTTGCTTTTGCCCTAATTTGATCAATTCCCATGTTAAGGCGGTTTGGCCCGAACCCGATAGCACCACAAGGATGTCCCCTTTTCCAATTCTAGGGGTGATGGTTTCACCCACGAAAAAGGCCCGATACCCCAAATGCATCAAACGCATGCAAAAACAGCGCAAGACATATCCCGACCTTCCCTGAGCAGCACAAAAGATTCGATCCGCATGGTCAAGCCCCTTTATGAACTGTTCCATAGGGCCTGCCGGCACCGCTTGCAGGAGATTCCGGCCTTCGTCAAGAACGGCTTCTAAGAGTTCTTGAACGTTCATCGGGTCGTCCTCCCGACCGTATTCTATCCAACAGGGAGGGTATAGGAAAGACGCTTTAGAGTCAATCGCATACACACGGAAACACGAAGAAACTTAGTCTTGACTTTGTGTTGACATCTTTGTATCTTAACAATATTCGTTGTAAGGATTGTATTAAGGTTATGTTCTAAAAATCAACGCTGGAAGGGCATCTGTGGACACATACGATTCAGATGCCCTTTGTGCTTTTTTGAGGCTGCTCACAGCCTTTCGAGCAATCATTCAATGCGGATACTTCTGATCCATGCAGACAGGTTTTCCTTTCGCGTCACAGGCGAAACGGCTGTGGCCTTGCCCAGCGAGCTCGAAAAGACAAGCCCGGAAGGCGAGGTTGGTGAAGCCCTCGTCGTTTTCATGGCCGCCGAGAAGGGGGATGATGCTGATGTCGGTTCGGTCGTTGACCAGGTAGCCAATGAGGTCCTATCCCTTGCATCCCAGGTCAAGACGGACAATCTGGTCGTTTATCCATATGCCCATCTTTCAAGCGAACTAAGCTCCCCCAGAGTTGCGGTGAAGCTCTTGGATGCCATCTGCGCACGGCTCCAAAGTGACAACCATTTAAAGATCATGCGTGCGCCCTTTGGCTACTACAAGGCCTTTGAGATCTCGTGCAAGGGCCATCCTTTGTCAGAGTTAGCCAAGACCATCATACCATCCGGGCGCGCGGAACCGACCGACGAGGCAAAGGAATCCCAGGCCGTTAGGGCAGAAAAGGCCTTAAAGTCCTACTGGACTATCATGTCGCCACAAGGCGAGGAGGTTCAGGCAGAAGATTTTGCTTTTACAAGTCGGCCGAACTTGAAGCGGCTGTTCCGGTACGAAAAATCCGGAAGCCGGATTTCTGACCAACCTCCGCCGCATATTGAGTTGATGCGTCGTATGGAGCTGGTGGACTATGAGCCAGGCTCTGACCAGGGAAATCTTCGCTGGTATCCGAAAGGTGAGCTCATAAAGCGGCTGGCCGAGACTTATGTGAGCAACTTGGTCACGGAGCAAGGCGGCATGCAGGTGGAAACCCCAATCATGTACGACTATCAGCACCCCAAGCTCAATCTCTACCTGCAGCGGTTTCCGGCTCGGCAATATGTCGTCCTTTCCGACGAAAAAGAATATTTTTTGCGTTTTGCAGCCTGTTTCGGCCAATATCTCATTCAGCACGACATGCAAATCTCTCATCACCACCTGCCATCCAAGCTATATGAATTGACCCATTATTCGTTCAGGAGGGAACAATCTGGGGAGCTAGCTGGCCTGAAGCGGTTGCGCACGTTCACCATGCCAGACCTGCACACTTTGGCCAAGGACATGGCGCAGGCCAAAGAAGAGTTTGTCCGCCAGGCCGAATTGGCCATTCAATGCATGGAGGCCTTTGGTCTTGAGTTTGAGGTGGCGATCAGATTTGTTCGAAAGTTTGCTGAAAAAAACAGGCCCTTTATTGAAGAGATCGTCTCACGCTGCAACAGACCCGCCCTGGTTGAGCTTTGGGACGAGCGTTTTTTTTACTTTGTGGCAAAACTGGAGTTTAATTTCATCGACGCCCTAGATAAAGCAGCCTGCCTGTCCACCGTGCAGATAGATGTTGAAAATGCTCAAAGATTTGACATAACCTATGTGGATCGCCATGGAGAAAAACAGCACCCGCTCCTTTTGCATGCGTCCATCTCGGGTTCTATCGACCGGGTGCTTTATGCCATACTCGAGGCCCAGGCCGTGCGCATGAAAAAAGGGCAAAAAGCTCAATTTCCTTTCTGGTTGGCCCCTGTCCAGCTGCGAATCATCCCAGTGTCCGAGAAATTTGATGAGGCGTGCCGGGAAGTTTTGGCCAAGATTCCCTATCGGATTGACTATGACGATCGGGACATGAGTATGGGAGGTAAAATTAGGGGGGCGGAAAGGGAATGGATCCCCTATATCCTGGTGCTGGGGGCAAAGGAAGTGGCTGAGAGGTGTCTCAGTGTTCGAACCAGAAATGGTGATCAGAAAAAGATGGGGCTCTCTGAGCTTCTCGCACACATTGAGCCTCAGATGGAAGGCAAACCGTTTCTTGACCTTCCGTTGCCACGACATCTTTCCAAGCGGCCTATCTTCGTGGGTTAGGAGGCTAAAAAAGATTGTGTAGGGCCCTGATTTTGTAGTAATGTCTGGGTCGCTGAAACATGCCCACGGATCATGCTAAGGCGTGTCATGGAACACAAAGTGAGGGCTCTCAGCCTGTCGTCGGCAAGTTTTCGCCAAAACAACGTGTCATTGACGGACTATACCCATAAACCATTAAGGAGGTGAAGCGCATAGCCAGACGTATTAATGTAAACCGAAGGATTCGGGCAAAAGAGGTGCGGTTGATAGATGCCGAGGGGAATCAGGTGGGGGTTGTACCCCTCAGGGAGGCACTGGAAACAGCAGAGTCTTCCGGGTTGGATCTCGTCGAGGTCTCCCCTAACGTCGATCCGCCGGTTTGCCGGGTCATGGATTATGGCCGGTACAAATACCAGCAAAACAAAAAGCTTCAAGAGGCCAAGAAACGGCAGTCGGGTTATCAAGTCAAAGAGATAAAGATTCGTCCCATGACCGGCGAGCATGATCTCCAGGTAAAGCTGCGCCATATCAGACGGTTCTTGGAAAATCGCGATAAAGTCAAGGTATCGCTCATGTTTAGGGGAAGGGAAATGGCTTACCAGGGGCTAGGGGCGGCCGTTCTGGAACGAGTCGCTGAATTGACGGCCGATGTGGCCAATGTGGAGCAAGCCATGAGGAGAGAGGGCCGCCGCATGTTTATGGTCCTTGCCCCGAAATGACTCCTGAGCTTCTCTCCTTGGGATCCAAAAACCAGCAGGCAAATTTTGAGGGGTTGTTGCTTGGGCCATTTTCTTCTTCGTCTAGAAAGTTTTTTAATGGGCCGACAAACTGAGGCTTGCCCCAGTTGATTGGGCCCTGAGACCTCACTTTGCGTGAGAACTCACCCGCCAGGCTCAGACCAGGGAAGATCCCTGCAGGGAATCTTCGATCGTAAGGCAATTAGCGATGCCTAGGTTCACTCGCTAGCTCCCCAGCGCCCATCAACAGGAATGGGGGATGCGTTCGCTCTTGCGGTTCAAATCGCTCAATTTCTGAAGAGCCAGACGAGGTTATGCAAAGGTCTCGCTTTAATCACAGGCAGGGGGTTTGTTTACTTAGCCTGAATGTCGGCTTGCTTGCGGTCTGGGTGCGCTTTTGGGTAAGGGCTGAAGCTTGGTGCGGCATCGTTTAAGGCCGCCCGGAGCTATATTTCAAATAACTGAGGAGAAAACCATGCCTAAGATGAAGACAAACCGAGGCGCGGCGAAGCGCTTCAAGGTGACGGGGACAGGAAAAATAGCCTATTCAAAATCACACGCAAACCATATCCTGACTAAAAAGACCACAAAAAGGAAGCGGGTGCTCCGCAAGTCCCATATGGTGGACAAGACCAACGCCGCCATGGTGAAACGCCTGATTCCTCATGTGTGATATGAAAGTCGAATGTGGACGACCATGCCAAATAGGGAGGACTAAGTATGCGAGTCAAACGAGGATTCAAGGCCAGAAGGAGGCGAAACAAGATACTCAAGCTTGCTAGGTCTTACCGCGGAGGACGCAGCAAGCTGTATCGCACGGCTGCCGACACGGTGGACAAAGCGCTTCAGTACGCATACAGGGATCGAAGGACCCGCAAGCGAGACTTCAGGACTCTGTGGATCGCCCGTATCAATGCAGCCGCACGCCTCAACAATCTATCTTACAGTCGCTTTATGGGCGGACTGAAACGGGCCAATGTAGAAATCGATCGAAAGATACTGGCGGAGCTGGCCGTTTCAGATCCCAAGGCCTTCTCCCAAATAGCGACCATCGCTGCCGGTGCTGTATCGTGAACGGCAAAAGCGAGCCCATTAGGCGTCCCGACTTGTGGGGACGCCGAAGTTAGCTCGCGAATCAAAAACCTCCCATGAAGGAAGAGCTGCAGACGTTAGAACAGGAAGCCTTAAAGCTGCTAGGGGCAGCCGGGGACCTGCAAGGGGTTCATGCTTTGCGGGCCCAATACCTCGGGCGTAAGGGAGCCGTGACACAATGCCTGCGAAAGATGTCTACCTTGCCTCCGGAAGAGAGACCTGCGGTTGGCCGCCTTGCGAATGAGGTGAAGACAAGGCTTGAGGCAGACTTCAGGGAAGCCATTGAAAGATTAGAGGTAGATCGTAAAAGACCTGCAGGGGCCCTGGATGTCACTTTGCCTGGACGACCTGTTGCCAGAGGGCACCTGCATCCTATTACTCAGATAACGCAGGCCATTTGCGAGATCTTCCAAGGCCTTGGTTTTCAAGTCGTGGAAGGCCCTGATGTAGAACTTGACTATTACAACTTTGAGGCCCTTAACATCCCCAGAGACCATCCTGCCCGTGATATGCAAGACACCTTTTATATCTCTGACAACATCGTTTTGCGCACACACACCTCGCCGATTCAGGTCCGCGTTATGGAAAGGCAATCGCCGCCCGTGCGCATCATTGCCCCCGGCAAGGCCTATCGCGTTGATTCGGATATCTCCCACACCCCCATGTTCCACCAGGTAGAGGGATTGATGGTGGAAGAGAACATTTCCCTGGGTAACCTGAAGGGAATTCTTACGACCTTTGTCCATCAGATGTTTGATGAGGACACGAGTTTGCGCTTTCGCCCCAGCTTTTTCCCGTTTACGGAGCCGAGCGCTGAGGTAGACATCCGGTGTGTGATCTGCAAAGGGGCCGGCTGCCGGGTCTGCTCCCGTACCGGCTGGCTCGAGGTGCTGGGCGCCGGCATGGTCCACCCTGCGGTATTTGAGATGGTAGGCTATGATACGGACCGGTACACGGGTTTTGCCTTTGGGATGGGCATCGAGCGGATCGCCATGCTCAAATACGGCATTGAGGACATCAGAAAATTCTACGAAAATGATATGAGGTTTCTCCAACAATTCTGATAAGAGGGCAAGCGTCTTTTTTTGTCCCTTCGTCATGAAATTTGTGCTTTTTCTGACAGAAGATTTAAACACTGACCACAAAAACACGAAAGAATGAAAGCACGAAAAGGAAAAACGGTCAGACTTTCGTGTCTTCGCACTTTCGTGCTTCCGTGATAGGTTCTGTTCTTTTTGGTTCTGACTTGTCCGGGTTAGGTTGACGGAGCAAGGAAAACTGACTTTTTGCGAAACCGTCCATTCTAGGAATCCATGAGAGTTAGTCTGAGCTGGCTTCAAGATTATGTGACCATTGACGTGGAAGTGGCCAAACTTGCAGAGGCCCTTACCATGGCAGGGCTCGAGGTGGACGCCCTGGTGGACCGCTATGCCTATCTGGACCGCATCGTGGCGGGGCGCATCATCGAAATAGCCCCCCATGCTGATGCCGATACCCTGTCCGTTTGCAAGGTCGATGTGGGCAAGGGGATGAAGACCATTGTATGCGCTGCTACAAATATCAAGGCAGGGGACCTCGTGCCGGTGGCCCTTGTTGGGGCCGAACTTCCTTCAGGAGACAGGATCGCCCTCGAACGGGTCCGTGGCCAGGCGTCAGAGGGGATGTTGTGCTCTGAGGCAGAGCTTGCTGTTGGAACGGATCGCTCAGGCATTCTTTTGCTCTCTGAGACGGCCACGCCAGGTATGGGCATGGCGACCGCCCTTGGTCTTTCAGATACCATCATCGAATTTGACCTGACACCCAATCGCTCTGATTGCCTGAGTGTCATCGGCATCGCCCGTGAGGTGGCGGCCATCCTCAACAAACCCTTAAGATCTCCCGAGGTGACGCTCCCATCGGGCGAAACCCCTGTGGAGGATCTCACGTCTGTGACCATCGAAGCCCCTGAACACTGTCCTCGATATGCGGCAAGGGTGGTCCTGGATGTTAAGATCGGGCCGTCTCATTTCTGGCTTCAAGACCGATTAAACTCTGTGGGGCTTCGCTCTATCAACAATGTGGTCGATGTGACCAACTTTGTTTTGATGGAGATGGGTCAACCCCTCCATGCTTTTGATTTTGACCGATTGGGCGAACACCGCATTGTGGTGAGGACGGCCCAGGGAGATCAGAACTTTGTGACGCTGGACGGCGTACAACGTGCCCTCAGCCCTGACATGCTCATGATCTGCGACGGAAAGGGGCCGGTTGCCCTAGCCGGCATTATGGGTGGACTCGAGTCTGAAATCGAAGATGATACGAGGGCCGTGCTCATTGAAAGTGCCTATTTTGATCCCATCAGCATTCGTCGCACAGCGAAGCGGCTTGGCTTGAATACGGAGTCCTCTTTCCGCTTTGAACGGGGCGTGGACCCTGAAGGCATCCCAACAGCCCTGGATCGTGCGGCCAAGCTTATGGTCGAAACGGCAGGGGGAAGGCTTGCGGCAGGGGTCATCGACAATTATCCCCGACCCATCCCGCAGAGGACGATAGACCTCAGTGTGAAGCGAACCAACCGACTTCTGGGTATGGTCATGAACCAAGACGAGATTAGCTCGTATCTGACATCTGTACAACTGGACGTAGCGCCTCTAGACGAGGATCGTCTCAGGGTGGTGGCCCCGAGCTTTCGTGTGGACCTCAAGCGCCCTGAAGACTTGATGGAGGAAGTGGCCCGGCTGAAGGGTTATGATCAGATTCCTACCGCCCATCCTCGATCTTACGTGGTGGCAAACCCGCAGGACAGGAAACTTCAAGTCCGGACCGAGCTCCGGCAGGTCTTTGCAGGCTGCGGGTTCTCCGAGGTTGTGAGCTACAGCTTTATCGCCCAAGAAGCCTGTGATAGACTCCAGCTATCCCGTGACGATCCCCGCCGGCACATGGTGTCGATCCTCAATCCTCTTACCGAAGACCAGGCAGTGATGAGGACGTCTCTAATCCCCGGTCTTCTGGCAATCATGTATCGAAATAGCACCCAGCAAAACAAGGATCTGAGAATCTTCGAGATCGGAAAAATCTTTTTGAGTCCGCCAAAGACGAAGGGGGATGAACTCCCTGAGGAGGTGCAGATGATGTCAGGTCTTTGGACCGGGGCGCGGCATGACAGGACCTGGCATGTCAAGGAAGAAAAGGTTGACTTTTATGACATCAAGGGGGTCGTTGAGTCTGTTTGCGCAGTGTTAAGTGTTCAAGCCTTGCGTTTTGCGCCTCTAAACGGAGGTGCTTCTCCCTATCTGCGACGGGGTCACGCGGCCAAGGTGTATGCCGGCGACGAGGTCCTCGGTGAAGCAGGTGAGCTAACGCCCGAGGTCTTGAAGAACTTTGAGCTGAAGTATCCAGCTTTCTGCTTTGATCTCAATTTTGACAGGCTGGTTCATTGTATGAGAGAGGAAAAGCACGCAAGGCTCGTTTCCAGGTTTCCGGCGACCACGAGGGATATGGCCCTCATTGTAGATAACCCTGTTGAGGCCCAAGGGGTGTTGGATTTCATAGACGCCTTGGGCCAAACGCTTATTACCGGGGTGGACATCTTCGATGTCTACGAGGGTCCGCCCGTTCCTCAAGGAAAAAAGAGTATCGCATTGAGATTGACGTACCAGTCTTTTGAGCGAAGTCTCACGGACAGTGAGGTAAACAGCATCCACGAAACTGTGACTGAAAAGGTGCTGGAAAACTTCAATGCCCAACTCCCGCCAGGTGGCGGACGATCAACCATGACCCAATGAATAAGAAGAACATCGTCGAGGCCATCCACCAGAAAGTCGGTTTTCCCAAGCGAGAGACTGCCGCCATCGTTGATACAGGCCTTGAACTCGTGAAAGCAGCATTGGCCAAAGGAGAGCCAGTCATGATTTCCGCCTTTGGGAGGTTTTCCGTCCACGAAAGAAAGGCTCGAAGGGGCAGGAATCCTCAAACCGGTGAGGCCACAACCATTCCTGCTCGCCGGGTCGTGACCTTTAAGGCCAGCCGAGTGCTAAAGGAGCGAATCAATGAGGCCCACAGAGACCGACATACCCGAAAAGCGGTATTTCAGGATCGGTGAGGTTAGTGCCATAAC
>Ga0180433_10011113_pt1 | contig 10728 bp, 3 predicted proteins | sample SS_ome_8_FD_132980 | JGI IMG/M metagenome (GOLD analysis project Ga0180433, IMG submission 132980) | Hypersaline lake sediment archaeal communities from the Salton Sea, California, USA - SS_1_D_1 metaG | ecosystem: Environmental > Aquatic > Non-marine Saline and Alkaline > Hypersaline > Sediment...
ACGCCGGTCTCGGCCTCTTGCTCCGCGTACTCGCGGAGGCCGCCGAGCAGCAGCGTCCCGCCGTCGGGCACGCTGACGGTCGTCCTGAAGTCCTGGACCGAGACTTGGGGCAGTTCGATCCACGCCATCCCCTGGGCCCAGGAGAAATTTCTCAATTCGTCAATATCCATATCAGCGACCTGGGGCCGAAGGTCCACCTGGACGTACCGGCGGTCGGCCGAGACGGTCGGCTTGACGTCGAGGGTGACGCCGACCGGGATGGCGCCGATGGTGGGATCATAGACCTCTGCTGCGCCTCCCCAGCCGCCGCCCGCCTCCCCCGTGATGTCGGCGATGTAGGTAATAATTTTCGAGACGCTGATGTAACCCCGCTGACCGTTGAATAGCGTGATCCGCGGGGCCTGGAGCACCGTGGACCGGATGTCGGACTGGATGGCCCGGAGCAGGAAGCCCACCTGGAGGTCATCGAGGAAGACGCCGCTGACGACCATGCCCCCCTCATTCTCCCCGAAGTTGGAAAAGACAGAGCCAGCCATGTCCAGCAAAGAGGCCGTGCCCGCACCGTTCGATCCCGTGCCGGAGACGATGATCGGCGCCCCGACCTGGGGGTCTCCCGCGGCACCACCGACCTCGCCGGGCAAGGTGTCGAAGGTGCCGCCGCCCCCAGCGTCTTGCACGGCCGTGCCGGCGGGGTCGAACCGCTCGGAGGGCACCTTCACGTCAACGTCAAGGGTGATGTCCTGGAGGAACTCGTCGGAGACGGTGCAGAATCGGCCCTCGATGCTGACCATGATGGCCCGCTCGCGGCGGAGTTGGTCGAGCAGATCCTGGATCTTCTCATGGCCAATGCGGGTCTGCGTGATGATGAGCATGCCGTTCATGTACTCGACGGCGGCCGATCCGCCCGCGTCGGCCCAGGCGGCCACGTTGGGGTCGGACTGGTTGTTGACGGTCCGCCGGATGAGGTCGAGAAGTTCGGGGGGGCCGAGTTCCTCTTCCACCTCGGCCTCGACCGCCCCTCCCCAAAGCTCCGCTCCCCCCCCGCCGCCACCCTGGGCGGCCTCGGCGGCCGCCTCGATGATGTCGGCCGCCTCGAACCGGGGGGCCATGTCGCCGAAATCCGGGATGGTCGCCACCAGGTCCTGCACGGGATAGGTGACGACCGGCAGGTTCCGCTGTAACTTTTCCCGGGTGGTGATCAGGATGTAACCGGCCTCCACGCGGTAGCCCAGGTCCCTGCCGAGAATAAGAGGGAGCACCGATTCGACCGGGACCCGCTCGACCTTGAGGTCGACGACGCGGGTCGAGAGGTCGATGCCCTCGGCTGAGATGTCAGGGTCAATGACGATGTTCAGGCCTTCCTGCACCTCGCTGATATAGTTCAACACGTTTTCGAGGCTGGTCTGTTCGAAGTCCAGGTCCATGCGTTCCTGGAGGCGCTTCCGGGTCCTGGCCTTCTCGGGAGATTCCTCAAGGCTCTCGGCAAGTTGCCGGCGGAACACGGTCAACTCTTTCCAGGTCTTGGCATCGGGGTAGCGGAGGTAATCAATCTTCCCTTGGCGTTCCTCGCCCAGAGGGGTGGCGGCCTTTTCGAGATCGGCCAGGACCTCGACGGTCTGGCTCTCGCGGCGGGTGCGGATACCGACCTGGCGCTGCTGGGCCTCCAGGTACAGGAGGTCTTCGCGCCATCGTCGGGCGCGCTCGTCGGTGGAGTCCACGGCGAGGAGGCGGTCGAGCACCTGGATGGCCTCGCGGAACTGCATGCTCTTGCGGAGTTCGGTGGCGCGCTGCCAGTACTGGTCGATCTTCTGCTCGCGGTCGCGGCGGTCGGCGGCGCGGCGCTGGCGTTCGCGGCGGGCGGCCTCGGCGGCGGCCAGGCGGGCACGGGACTCCTCGCCCGAGGCCCGACGCCCCTTAATCTGCTTCCGCAGCGCGTGGACCTTTTCGCGAAGCCGCTCCTGTTCCTGCACGGTTAGCACCGGCGCCACGTCGATGGTGCGGTCGGCAGTGGCCAGCGGGCGGAGCGCCTCGTCGTAGTCCTCGGGGCGTTCGGCCTCTTCCATCTTGCGGGCGGCCTCGTCGAGCAGTTCCTGGACGTTCGCGATGATGCGCTGACGTTCGAGGCTATCCAGGTCGCGCACCAGGTCGCCGAGCGGTTCTTCGCGTTCGGCGAGGAGTTTCTCGGCCTCGGCCAAGCCCTCCTTGGCCTGCTTGGACTCCGGCCAGAGTTCCCGCGCGCGGGCGAAATAGATCCGGGCCTTCTGGTACTCGTGCTGCTCGAGGGCCTCCTGCCCGAGTTTGACCTGCTCCTCGGCGTGGGCGCGGCGGGCCTGGGCGGCGAGGTCGAGTTCCACGCTCTTCCCGGGCGCCGGCTTCTTTTGCGGCTCGGCCGGTTTCTTCTGCGCCGGCTTCTCTTCGGCCTCGGCCGTTTTCTTCTCCGGCGCGGCAATCTGCTTTTCGGTTGCAGCCGGTTTCTTCTCGACCTCGGCTGGCCCCTTTTCGGCCTCCGGGGCGGCGGAGGGCTCGGCCTCAGCCACCCGGACCGTCCTGGCCGACGCCACCTTTCGCTGGAGCCGGTCGAAACTCATCCCGGTCCACCAGCCGAGGTCCACATCCATAGCGGCCACCCGGTCCACGAGTTCACCGGCCCGGGCCGGGTCGTCGGCATCAAGAGCGGTTTCGGCCCGCTTCATCAGGTCCTTGGCGTCGGCGACGGCCCCGGCGTGGGTCCGGCGGGCCTGCTGATGGGCCTTCCGGGCCTCCTGCCGGTTCTCGGCGCCCAGGTAGTCGGAGGAAGCGGCCTCGGCGAGGTGCTCGACGGCGTGATGGTACTTCTTGTCCTGGAGGGCCTGCTTGCCTTGAGCCAGGGCCTTCTCGGCCGCGGCGCGACCGGCGATGGCTTCATCCACATCGCCGACGAAGCCGCCATACCCCCACCGCTGGAAGAAGCCGAGATCGTCGGGGTTGATCTCAGCGAGGGCCTCCCTGGCATCCTGGTATCGGCCGGCCTTGTACATCTGCTTGGCCCTGGCGTAGCGCTGGTCGGCGGTGGGCCCGGCGGGTTTCTTCGGTTCGGGCTTTCCGGGCGGTTGTTTCTCGGCGGATTTTTCTTGGGCGGGTTTTTTCTCGGCTGCGGGTTTCTCGCCGGCAGGTTTCTTCTCCGGCGACGATCCGGCCTTGGCGGCGGTCGCGCGCTGACGGAGGTCTGCCAGAGCGGCCCGGTCGCCGTCGGCGAGGTTAAGGTCCATCCCATCGACTTCTTCAATCTTCCGGCGGGCGGTGTCGGTCTTGCCAGCCTTGAGGTCGTCGGCCACTTGGTCGAGAAGCGCGCGGGCCCGCCGGAGGGCCTCGACGTGACCGTCGCGGGCCAAGCGGAGCAGTCCCTTGGCGGGGCCGGCCTTGTCGGCCTCCAGGTACGTGCTCCCGGCCGCCTGCGACAGTTTCCGGATGGCCGTGGCATACTGCTTCTTGGAGAGGGCCTCCTTGCCCTCGGCGAAGGCCTTTTCGTCGGCAGCCTTGGCAGTGATGCCTTTCTGGGTGCCTTCGAGGAGCGTATCGTATTTGCCCTTCTCGAAGAATCCGAGAGCGGCCCGGTCGACCTTCTGGAGTCGTTTCAGGGCTCTCTCGTAGTTGTGGGACTGGTAGAGTTTGTCTGCTTCGGCCAGAAGGTCGGCGGGCGACTTCTCGGCCGCCCCGGCCGCTACCGGCTCACCCACCAGCGCCCCCGCCACGCCGACGAGTACAACAGCCACCAACAGCATCTTACCCGGTTTCAACGCACACCTCCTTGTGTCGGGGTATAGAAGGAGAGGCGCCGTCTGCACCGCCCGGCTCGCGGGCGCGTAGGGTTCCTTCCAACCAAACAAAATGGTAGGACAACACGGCAGACGGACTTCGCCTTGACACCCCTTCCTACAACAACCGCCTGTCTGGCCCGCTGGGTATGATAAAAGATGAGCGAATGATGCCTGATCCCATATTGTTCCCGCAACGGGCTTGTATTGCACTCTAATGGACGGTCGGCGGAAAGCAAGAAAAAAATCCCGGCGGCTGATCGGCACGGCCTGGGTCGTGACGCGCCGGCGGCCGGGGAATCGCTGTCGAGTTCGCCGGGGGTCGGCGGGGCCGGTCCAGGCCGTCGGCTAGCGGGGCGGGCGTCTGTTGCCTGCGCCGGCCGGGGGCCCGGGTTTCCGGGACCTTCCGCCTACGGGAGGACGGATCTTTCTGCGGCCAGCGCGGGGTGCGGCAGCGGGCCGGTTACGTTCCGTGCGGTCACGATGGGCCCGGTTCTTGTCTTCCCACTCGATGCGCCGGTGGAGAGTGCCCTGCTCGTCGGCGTAGACCAGGACGTCGGTGTGGATGGGCCGGTTCGCGCCCTTCGGCTGATAGGGGAACCGGCGGATGAGGTCCACCAGCAGCGCCCCTGCGGCGATTTCCACGTTCTTCTCCACCGTTTGGGTGGTGCCCGGGACGGTAAGGCGGTGTCGGCGCTTGGTGTAAACGACGGGGGCGCCGAGGCGATTCTGCGTGCTCGGCACGATGACCCACTGTCCGTGTGCCCACTTATGCAGTTCCAGATTGACGTTCTCTCGGAAGGTCCCGACGAAATAGAACTCGACCAGTTCGGGAACGGTAACCGGCTCGGTAGGGTCGCTCCACGGGCCGAGGAACTCGAGCGTCCAGCGTTTCTCCGCAGGCCTAACGTTGGGCAGGCTCCAGACCGGGTTCAGAATGGCCGTCCGCATCTGGTACTGGTACGTCTTGCCGGGCTCGACGGCGGCGTCGTTGACCCAAAGGGTGGCGTAGACGTGCTTCCGCTCGGCCGGCTCGGTGGTTTCGGCCGGCTTTTCGGCCGGCCGCTTCTTGGGCTTGGTGATGGTATCCCACGGCGACCTGGCGTCCTCGCGAGACGCGGGCTTCGGCTTGGGGGATGTGGTTTCACTGCCCGTTTCGGTTGCGGCCGCGGCTTCCTCCCTGTCAGGGCCGGAGGCCTTCTCGGCCTCGGCGGCGAAGCGCGAGAGATCGGGCTGGGCCACGTCCTGGACCTCGCCGGCCAGCGTCTGGACCGTTTGGCCGGCTCCGAGGCTCAAGACGTTGTAGAACGGGCGCCGGCGGATCCGGGCCTGGGCCTGAATCAGGCCGTTGTACCACTTTTTGATGGCCTCCATGTCCCGGTCATTGGCGGGCTTGGCCGGGAGCCCGGCGGCCGCGTCCGCCGGGACGGCGGGCGTTACGGCCTCCCACTCGGTCGTCGTGCCGTCCGGCTTGACCTGCCGACGCCGCACCTCGACGCGGGTGATGGTGATGGGGCTCTGTTTGCTGAGGAGAGCAGTTCGTCCTTCGGCCAGGTACGGCTTCTGGATGATCTCCGCCTGTCGCGTCAGGTCGAACTTGCCGACGACGCCCGCCCAGGCGATGTCGTGATAGGTGTCCTTGTCGGTCTGGAGCGTCGCCTGGGGGTCGGGCACGTCGGGGGCGTCGGTGACGCCGTAGCCAACAGCCACTTGGACCTCTTCGACGGGCGGGATTTCGTCCGGCGCGTAGTGCTCTTCCGGTCCGATGTCCTCCGGCCCCTTTTTCTCGTAGAGAGGCGAGGTGAACTTCCGGGCGACCTCGTAGCCCGGAGACTGACCCGTGACGGCCTCGCGGAGGTCGGTGACGGTGGGGCTCTTGCGGCCGATGCCGAGGGCCGTCCGTTCCTCCGGGTCGATGGCTTCTTGGAGGGTGACCGCCTGCTGGCTTTTTTCCTGGAGGTCGTTGACCAGGCGGGCGACCTCGCGGCGAAGGTAGGTCTGGGGCTGGCGCAGGAAGATGAACCAGGTGACGGCAAGGACGAAGAGGAAGGCTGCCACCCCCAGAGCGACCTTCTCGCCATGCTTCCCCAAGAACGACTGTGCCAAGTCCGCTGCCATAGGTGCGATTCCTCCAGGGCGCGTTCGGTCGGATGGGGCTAGGCCTCCGCGTCCTCGGTCTTCTTTTCCTCCTCGCTCCGGCCGCGCCCCACGCCGGGGCGCGTGGTGACCCGGCCTCCCTCCAGTTGAAAGATGAGGGACTCGCCGACCACCTGGAGGTGGACGACGCCCTCGTCCCCGTAATCCTCGCGGCAGTAGGCAAGCAGGTCACTCGTCCGCTCGAAGGAAGCCAGGGTGATCGGCCTCATGCGATACGCCTCCACGCTGAGGTGGGACTCGGTTCCTCGGAGGCGGCGAAGCAGCTCGCCGGCATATTTCGCCTCGACGACCACGCCGAGCCGCCACGGCAGAACCTTGTAGAAGCCGAGGTCCGAGCGCCGGCCGGAAAGCGTGGGGACGCGTTCGCCCCGGCGTGTGCCTTTCTCCGGACGATACCGGCCCGAGGTGCCCTCCATCTTGAGGCCCTTGAGTGTGGCCTCCCCGCCGCCGATCCGGATGGCCACCAATTCCTTCACCGGCGCATGCTGGACGACGGCCTTGAATTGCTGCCGCTGGTCTTCGGGCTTCTGCTGCTCGGCCTGCTGCTTCTGCCGGAGAACCTCCTCGTTCATGCCCGCCAAGATGCTGACCAAATCATCCATGAGCCAGATGTCTTCCTGGCCGTAGCGGCACAGGGTAAGGCTGGGCGCCCCCTGCTCCTCGACCCACTTGGGCCGGAAGAACGAGTTCACGGGATGGGCGTACATGGTGTGCTGGCGGGCTTCCTTCCTGGCGGCGTCGAGTTCGGGGCCCGTGGCCCCCTTGCCCCGCCTGCTGCTTTCCGGCTTCATGGGGACGGTGGCGTTCAAGGTCTCCATGTACTGCTCGAGCCGGGCGTCGTAAGCCGACTTGAAAGAGTGCCGGAGGCTGGGCTCGGTGCTCATCGGGAACAGGTCCTCGACCAGGGGCTTTCGCCGGGCGCCCAGATCGCGGAGGTAGTCGAGCAGTTCATCGTACTGCTTCTTTCGCCGGGCCACCTGCGCCTTCATCTGCTCGACCAGTCTGTCGCTGTAGATCGTGCCGTCGAGCAGCGCCTTGGCCCGGGTGCGGGTGCCCTTCAGGTCCTGCCGGACGGCCGCCGCAGGTCCCATATAGAAGGAGTAGACGAGGGCCACGACGGCCCCAGCGATGACGATGACACCACCCGCCAGGGCAAGCAGGAAGGCGTAACGTTTCAGCGCCTCAAGCATGTCTCGGCTCCGTGCAGTGCGGTCGTGGCGCCATGGCCCGGCGGTGAGTCACCCGGCCGCCTCGGCCGGTTCTCCGGCGCCCCAATCCCGTGTTGCGCCTTCGAGGGCAATATCGGTGAGGGTCTCCCGGCGAAGGAGCCAGTCCCGGGCCAGTTTCGCCAACTGCGGTTCGATGCCCGCCAGGCGTTCACTGTCGGCCCCGTGGACACGGGAGGGATCAATCTGCGTGACGCTGTCGAGTCCGGCCTGGCGCGCCAGTTTCTCGACGGTCCGAAAGATCTCCTTACGCTGCCAGGGGGCCAGCGGCGCCAAGTGGACCACCCACCGGGCCTTAAACCACAGGTCGTTCTTCCGCTGGATCTTCGGCCGCTTGGACTCCTCCTTGTCGATGCCCCGCCGGCCGCCGTAGTAATCGTCGAACTCGCTCTGTGTTTCGAACCGACCTGTGTACGGGACAGAAGCGAGGACTTCCATTCCGGCAGGCGTGTGCAGGCGGACCGTCCGCCTACAGGCCTTCAGGGAAGCGATGAGTTCCTTGTTGACGAACTGCTGGCCGTCCCGACCCGTCTTGGGCGTGGTGGCCGTTATCTCGACGAGGATGCCCGGCACGGGCTCGCCGCGGCGGTCTTTTTCCTTCGGCGCCTTCTCCGGCTTGTAGCCGACCACGCTGACTTGAGCGGTGTCCCCGCCCCGCTCCACCTGCTCGGAGTATTCGCGGACGTCCGGCACATAGTGCATCGAGAGGTCGAACATCTCGACGATGCCAAGGGTGGTCCGCTTCGGCTCATCTTGGAAGGGATCGTATTCCGTCCACTTGGGATCGCCCGGCCAAGCCTTCCAGAGCCGCTGCCAGACGCGGTAGGCGTAGTCCTGGTGCTCGGATAGGCCTTCGAGGCGGGCAATCTTTTGCTGCTGCTGGCGGAGGGCCTCTTTCTGCTTCTCGAAGGCTGCCTGGTGCTTTCTGTTTGTTTGCCGGGCTTGGCCCACGGCCTCCCTGAGACCTTCAACCTCGCCGCCGGCGCCGGTCAGTTCGCCGTAGGTCGCGACCTGGTCGTAGGCGAAGGCCCCGACGGCCAAGAGCAAGGCCGCTGCCGCCGCCACGAAGAAGGGCCGCTTCTGCTTCATGATCTTGCGGCTGAGGATTTCGGGAGGCAGGAGGCTGGTCGAGATTTTGGCCTGCCCCACGCCCTGGAGCGCCAACCCCAACGCCACCCCGAATGAGAGGACGTTCTCGCGGAACACAGGGGCTGAGGTCACCTCGGACTCGCCGAGGCTTCGGAAGCCCTCGACCTTTTCGACCGCCATGCCCAGGTTCTGCGACAGGAACTTGGCCAGTCCCGGCAGGCGGAACGCATTGCCCAGTGCCACGACGCGCTGGACGCGGCTGTCGCGGTGCAGGCTCGTGTAGTAGCCGATCGACCGCTGGACCTCGGTCAGCAGTTCGCCGAACACCGGCCGCATCGCCTGGAAGATCTGCCGGGCATGTTTGGATTCGGCAGCATGGCGCTTGAGCCGCTCCGCCTTGGCGAACTGGAGTTTGAACTCCTTCGACAGGGCGTTGGTGAAGTTGTTGCCCCCCAGCGGCACACTGCGGATCCAGACCCGGTCGCCGTCGGCGATGACAAGGTTGGTGTTCTCGGCCCCCAGGTCAATCAGCATCGTACCGCCTTCGGCCTCGCCCTGCTCGTGGCGCAGGAAATTGTACAGCGCCACCGGCGCCATCTGGACGACATCGGGCTCGATGCCCATAGCGGTGAAGTCTGAGACGTAGTCGGCCACAATGTCCCGTTTCATCGCGAACAGGCCGACCTCCACCTCCCGCGGACCGGCCGACGGCGGGCTCGTCGTCTGGTAGTCCCAGACCACGTCCTCCAGGTCGAACGGAATCTGCTGCCGCGCCTCGTACTGAACGATCTCCGGAACCTTCCGCTGCTCGACGGGCGGCAACTTGATGAATCGCGTGAAACTGGCCTGCCCCGGCACGCTGATGACCACCGTGCTGCCCTTGATGGCATTGCGGTTCAGAAACTTCGACAGGGCGCTGCGAATCAACGCCTGCTCGTCAGCATCCGGCTGGCTGAGCACCTTGCCGTGCTTGACCACGTCGAACGCCAGCACCCGGAGCCGGTCGTCGCGCCACTGGAGTTTCAGCGCCTTCAGCGCGCACTGACCCACGTCGATGCCCCAGACGGTTTTGGTGCTCGGCATGGCGCGTCCTTCACATAATGCGGGCGATACGTCGGCGGGTCCACCCCTTCAGCGGAGCGGCTGGCCACGCGGACGTTCGCAACCGATCCGCCCCTTCCTCTTTATCCGACCGCTCACTCCGACCGACCCTGCTCGGCAGGAACCTTCCCTTTTATTGAACGTCACCGACGACGAATCGTCAAGGGAAAACCCAGGCAAGCCCCGAGCCACGGGCTACGAGCCCGAAACAAAAAGCGCGCTCCGGCGTCTTCTGCTTGTGGCTCGCGGCTCGTGGCTCGCAGCCGCCGTGCTCATTTCCCGATGCAGAACCGGGCGAAGATTTCCTCGAGCACGTCGCCCCGCCCGCCGGTGATGGTTGCCAGGGCGTCGAGGGCCTCGCCGAGTTCCACGGCCAGGAGTTCACCCGCCGGCTCAGCCCGTCGCGCCTGCCGATGGCCCCGGGCCAGCGCCACCGCCGCCCGCTCCAGCGCCGCCCGATGCCGGGCCGTCACGACGGGGCCCGCGGCGGCGCGGTCCACCTCGCCGCCCGTCACGGCCCGGACCAGCGCCTCGCCGAGCGCCTCGACGCCCTCGCCCGTCACGGCGCTGGTGCCGACCACCGGCACCGAAAGGCCGCGCTCCCGAACCCACGCGCGGGCCCGGTCCGGCGGGGCCAGGTCGCACTTGGTGACCGCCACCACCATCGGCGCGGCCACGAGCGAGAGCACCTCCTTCGTCCGGCGATACGAGGCGGCCGTCACATCGAGCACCAGGATTACCAAGTCGGCCCGGCCGACGGCCTCCAGCGCCTTGGCCCGGACCTTGCCGTCGAGTTCGTCGCGGGCCTCGTCCAGCCCCGCCACGTCCGAGAGCGTGAACGTCAGTCCGCCCCGGCGGAACGTGGCCCGGACCTCGTCGCGCGTCGTGCCGGGCTCGGCCGCCACGATGGCCCGCTCACGCACGAGCAGCCGGTTGAAGAGGCTCGACTTGCCGGCGTTCGGCCACCCGGCAATGACCAGGCGAATCGTCCCGCCGAACGTCTCCATGCTGCGCGAACGCCGACCGAGGTCCGCCAGGTCCGCCCGGACGGCGGCGAGGCGGTCGGCAATCTGCTCCGGCGGCACGGGGGGCACGTCTTGGTCCGAGAAATCCAGGTCCACCTCCACCAGCGCCAGCGCCTCGCGGACCCGGTCCGCCAGGACCTGGACCCGGCCGGAGAGGTCGCCGGCCAGCAGGTCGCCGGCGGCGCGGAGGGCGGCCCGGCTGCCGGCGTCCACGACCGCCATCACCGCCTCCGCCTGCGCCAGGTCCAGCCGGCCGGTGAGCAGCGCTCGGAAGGTGAACTCGCCCGGCTCGGCCGGCCGGGCGCCCGCCGCCACCAGCGCCTCGACCAGGAGGGG
>Ga0180433_10011115_pt1 | contig 10726 bp, 6 predicted proteins | sample SS_ome_8_FD_132980 | JGI IMG/M metagenome (GOLD analysis project Ga0180433, IMG submission 132980) | Hypersaline lake sediment archaeal communities from the Salton Sea, California, USA - SS_1_D_1 metaG | ecosystem: Environmental > Aquatic > Non-marine Saline and Alkaline > Hypersaline > Sediment...
CGGCTACACGCGTCTCCAGTTCGGCGACGACCTGTACCGGGCCATGCAGGAGGTCAAACGCCTCTGGGACCCGGCCGGCATCCTCAACCCCGGCAAGGTCGTGACGGACGAGCGGCACGTGCACACGGAGGACCTGAGGCTGGGGCCGGACTTCCGCCTGACCGAGACCGGCGAGGCCTTCGACCGCGACCCCTGGGCTGAGGAACTCGTCCGGTGCCACGGGTGCGGCGCCTGCCGAGAGTTCTGCCCCGTCTTCAAGGTGACCGGCGACGAGGCGGCGACGCCTCGCGGCAAGGCGAACCTGCTCCGCGAAATCCTGAGCGGGGACCGGGACCGACGGCGCGAGTCATTGCGCGGCGGGTCTCCGCACCCGCCGCAGAGCGCCGAGAACGGACCGTCTCGCGCGGTGGGTACGGAGACCCACCGCGCGACCCGCCCAAGCGAGGCGCTGGCGCTCACCCCGGCGGACCTCGATGCCGACCCCATGCGCCACGTCGCCGACCTGTGTTACAACTGCAAACGGTGCCTCATCGAGTGCCCCAGCCATGTCAACGTGCCGGGACTCCTGCTGAAGCACAAGCAGCACTTGGCGGAGCGCGGCCACCTGCCGTGGACGGAGCGGCAGTTGACGAATGTCCGGCCGATGGGCCGGGCGGGCAGCGCCGCGGCGCCCGTCTCGAACTGGCTGCTGGGCTGGCGGCCGGCCCGGTGGCTGATGGAGAAGGTCGGCGGCGTCGGCCGGCGGGCCGCCATCCCGCGCTTCCGGCACCGCCGCCTCGCCGAAGGCCTCGACGTGCCGGCCGATGGCGAACCGGTGCGGCGGGTGGCATACTTCGCGGGATGCTTCGAACTCTTCAACGAGCCGCAGATTGGCCGGGCGGCGATGCGCGTCCTACAGGCCCTCGGATGCGAGGTCGTCGTGCCGGAGCAGCGGTGCTGCGGCATTCCGAAGATTTGCGCCGGCGACGCCGACGGGGCGCTCGCGGACCGGCAGTTCAACCTGGACGTGCTGACGCCGCTCGTGGAGGCCGGCTACGTGGTCGTCAGCGGGTGCCCCTCGTGCGTCCTGACACTGACGGAAGAGTGGCTCCAGTTGGACGAGGCGGACCCGCGTGTCGCCCGCGTGGCCGGGGCCACCCGCGACGTTCACGACCTCGTGGAGGAGATCGCGGCCGAGGGCGACGATCCTATCCCGGCCTCGGCCGATTCGCCGTGGCGGTCGCGGCGGCTGGCGTACCACGCGCCGTGTCATCTGCGGGCCGCCGGGCGGGGCAATCAGCCGAAGCGGCTCCTGGAGCGGCTGCTGGGCCTGGAGTTCGTCCTGGCGAACGAGGACTGCTGCGGGATGGGTGGCACGTACGGTCTGAAGGTGGCGAGCGCCGAGACGTCCGAGGCCATCGCCCGGCCGGTCATGGACCGCATCCGCGCCTCCGGGGCGGAGGCGATCGTGACGAGTTGCGGCATGTGCCGGACGCAACTCGCCGCCGGCACGGGCCTGCCGGTGGTCCACCCGATGGAGGTGCTGGCCGACGCCCTCGACCACGCTGAGAGCATATAGGCCAGGGCGGGGTGCGGGCGCTACTCGGCCGGCTCGCCCAGGAGGCCGATGATCTTCTCGTACATCTCGTCCCGGACCTGCTCGCTGTCGGCCTCCAGCGTCAGGCGCAGCAGCGGCTCGGTGTTGGACGGTCGGCAGTTGAACCACCACTCGGGATACTCCACAGTCACGCCGTCGAGGAAGTCCACCGTGCCGTCCGAGAACGTCTGGGCCAGTTGGCGGATGGCGCCGTCCTTGTCCCCGACCTCGAAGTTCACCTCGCCGGTGGTGGCGTAGCGGCGCAGGGGCGCGATGAGTTCGCTGAGCGCCTCGTCCGGGTGGGCCGAGAGGACGGTCAGCACCTTCAGCAGGGTGATGACGGCGGAGTCGCAAAAGTAGTTGTCGCGGTAGTAGGAGTGTCCGGAGAGTTCCCCGCCGAACGGGGCGTTCGTCTCGCGCAGGGCCCGTTTCATGTGGCTGTGACCGACCTTCTCTCGGTGCGGTACGCCGCCGTGCTTCTCGATTTCCTCTCGCAGGGCGTGGGTGGACCGCAGGTCGTAGACGATGGCGGCACCGGGCTCGGCTTTCAAGAATTCCGGCACGAGCAGGGCGGTGATGAGGTCGTTGCCGACCGTCTCCCCATTCTCGTCGACGAAACCGACGCGGTCGGCGTCGCCGTCGAAGCAGGCGCCGCAGGCGGCGTCGGTGGCGCGGACGCGGCGGCGGAGGTCTTCCAGAGCCTCCTCCTTCAGCGGGTTCGGTTCGTGGTCGAACCGCCCGCCGCGCTCCAGGTTGAGCGGCTCGACCTGGACGATGAACTCCCGCAGCAGGCTGGGCGCCCACTTGGACGCCATGCCGTTGGAGGCGTCCAGGGCGATCCGCATGGGCCGAATCTCGCCCGCGAACTTCTTGACGTGCAGCAGGTAGCCGCTCGAGATGTCCTCGTGCCGGAGTGGGCCGAGGGGCTGGAGGGCGGTGTCCTTAACGCCGTCGGCGATCTCCTGGATCGCCTCCAGCCCGGACCCCATGGCCACGGGCACGCACTCCGGCCCGGTGATCTTGAAGCCGTTGTAGGCGGCGGGGTTGTGGCTGGCGGTGACCTGGATGCCGCCCAGGGCCTTTCTGCTGCCGACCGCGTAATAGATGGCGGGGGTCTCGATCTCGCCGATGGACATCGCCCCGACGCCTGCGGCGCGGACGCCCTCGGCCACGCTCCGGGCGTACATCTCGCTGGTGCGGCGCATATCCCGGCCGACGATGATCCACTGCTCCTCGGGCTTGGCGCCGTCCGGCAGGCCCTCCGCCAGGTGCCGGGCCGTGGCGTAGCCCACCTTCCAGGCGACGGTCCGGGTAATCTGCTCCTCGGCCAAGCCGCGAATGTCGTACGCCTTGAAGATGGCGCCGAGATCGACCTCGGGTTCGGCGCGAGTCTCGGCCGGGCCGGCGGTCGCCTCCCGCCATTTGCAATTCTTGCACTTGGGGTAGTGGCGGGCGATGCGTGCTCGGCAAACGGCCTCGGAGACGGCGTACTTTTCGCCGGGGCACCGGCGTTCGGCCTCGGGTGGTGGTGACACGGCACGCCTCCGATTGCGGCCGGGGAGGTCAGACCTTGAACTTGGGGCTTTGCCCGAGGAACGCCCTCGGGTTGTGCCAGAGGACGGCCTCGATGGTCGTCTCGGCCAGGTCCATCCCGCGCATGGCGCCGACGGTGACGAGGGTGGCCAGGGGATCGCTGTCGCCCCAGTCGGCCGAGGAATTCACCAGCATCCGCTCGGTCCCGAAGTCGCGGACGAGTCCTGCGGCCTCTTCGGGCGTCAGGGCGCCGGGATAGACCGTCAAGCCGGTCCAGCAGCCGGTGTCCCGTGCAGTCTGGATCGTCTGGCGCGTGCAGTGATCCACGACGCACAGGTCGCGGGGCGGGTCCACTTCCTCAATGACCTGGGCGATGATCTCTGTGCCCTGGCGTTTCTCCTCGGCGTCCGGCGTGCGGATGATGCAGATGAGTTCCTCCTCGGCGGCGAGTTCCAGTTGCCGGCGGAACATCTGCGCCTCGTTCTCGGTGTTCCTGCACAGTCCGGTCTCGCCGATGCCCAGGCAGGTTGGCCGGTCCAGGTACGGTTTGATTCGCTCCAGCACCCGCTCGGTTCGTTCGACGTTCTCGGCCTCCCTCGGGTTGACCGCCAGGACGCAATAATGCTGGATGCCGACGCTGGCGGCCCGGTCGGGCTCGAACGTGGTCAGGTGGTTGAAGGCATCGAGGTGGCTCTCGGCGTAGCGGCGGTCGGCGCCCGGGCAGGAGGCGGGTTCGCAGACGGCCACGATGCCGGCCTCCGCCATGAGACGGTACTCGTCGGTCGTCCGCGCCAGCATGTGGATGTGCGGGTCGATGATCTTCATGGGGTGCCTCGCACCGCCGGCCATGGCCGGTAGATTCATCCTAAAAAAAAACGCCGCCCGAATCAAGAACCTCTTGACGTGGCACGATAGGGCTTCTATAATAACACCAACATAGAAGGGGGCTCTTGAGGAGGAGTGAACGATGTGTGACACCTGTGGATGTCAAGATACCGACAAACCGAAAGAAGACGAGGATCAGGACCAGCAGGACGAGTAACCTAGAGGTTTTCCCCTCCGCCGCGGGACGCCCCCTCCATGGAAACGTCCCGCGGTCGTTTTCCTGCATCCCCTCGGCCGATGGGGTCAAGTTGCCCCCGGCCCAACTCTCTTTGCGTTTTCGCCCCCCGACGGTTTCGCGGTCGGTTTGGAGAAATCACTCCAGGGGGCTTGACTTGTCTCGGGCCGGAGGCGAACAATAGCACGGCAAAGGGGAGGGCAGCCCTTGGAAGGCAGCGTTCCCCCTGAAACGCAGGACTCAGACCCGAAGCATCCGTCGTCGGTCATCCCCCCGCCGGCGGCGGTGAAGAGCCGGGCGGAGCCACGGCGACTCCGTCCGGCATTTTTTTGGACGGACCCGCCACGTGCCGCTTCACCGCGGTTTTTTCTCGGCGATGCGGATGGTGATCGGATTGGTCTGCACGTCGCCGGTCCACCAGTGCTCGTCCTGATTGTCCGGCGCCGCCTCGCCGCCCTTCTTGGACCGTCTGACGGCGTAGGTGGCCGAAATCCGGTACGTGCCCGGCTTCGGAAAGCCGAAGAGGTTCCGGCCGAAGCGTTCGTACCGCAAGCCCTTGGCGTCGGCCAGTTCCTCGGGGCTTGGCGCCTTGATGGCATCCAGGTTCTTACCGAAGAGCACGTTCAGGTTGATGGTCCGCCCCCAAAAGGCGTGCTCGCGCAGGTAGGCCCGCTCCGACGGCGGGACGGCCTCGTCGTCCGGCCAGGGGATCACCTGCCGGACCGTCAGCGGTTGGGGGCTGCCGTCCACGGCCTCCACCGTCACTGTCAGGGTCCGCTCCAGCCGCGTGTCGATGGCCACGGTCCGTGGGCCGGCGTTGATGAGCCGCAGTTGCACCGTCACGGGGGCGCCGAGGGGATAGACGGTCCGCGTCGGCCGCAGCAGGGCGGCCAGGCCGAAGGACGGCTCGCCCGGCGTATAGGCGTGGGGTTCGGGAAGGTCCTTGGCCGAGGGGGGTTCTTCGGACGGCTCACCGGCGGGGCCGGACGGCGTCGGCTCCGGCGGCGTCTCGGGCGCCTCGGGGACGGGCGGCTCCCGGCCGTCGGGCGGCCCCGGCAGGTTGACCGCACCCACCTGAAACGAGAACCCGTTGGAGGCGATGCGGCCTGGGCCGTCCGGCGTCGCCAGGAACATCGACAGGGTGTACCGGCCAGCCGGCAACGTGTAGTACTTGTCCAGATCGACGGTTTCGACGTAAGCGGCCCCCGGCAGGATGAGGGCCGGCTGCCCAGGCGGCGGCGGAACCATGCCCGTCGCCACGTTGCCCTTGTCGGGCACGATCTCGCCGGTCGTCCTACGGATCTTGATGCGGCCCTTGCCCGGCAGGTAGAGTCTTCCGCCCTTCTCCACGATGGGGGCCTGGAGGTAAGTGGCCGAGTCCTTCCCATCGTTTGTCAGGCGGACTTCGATCGTCTTGGCTCCCTGGACCGGAAAGACCTTCTCGACTGGCTCGACCGTCAGCCTCAGGGGCCCGCCGCCGGTGCCGGTCTCGACCTCCGTGTCGGCGAGTTTGCGGAGGCGGTCGGCCTGGCGGGAGTCGGTCGGCCAAGCCCGTCGTCCCACCACCTGGAACCGACGCCGGGTCGCTTGGCCGAGCGGCTTCAGCGGCGCGACGAACCGCTTGCCTTCGACCTCGGCCCGCGGTGTGTCGAAGACCCGCACCACGCTGTCGACATGGACGGAAACGCGTCCGGCCAGCAGGTTGCCTTTCAGGACCTCCAGCAGGGCGGCGCGGACCTCCCAGACGAGACGGGCGTCGACCGTCGTGTTCGCCTGGACCGTCTCGATCTGGAACTCTACGACGAGCGGCGCCCGGCTGTAGATTTCCCTGAGCGGGTCGGCGGGGGCGGCCGGCGCCTCGGACGCAGGAGCCTCGTCGGCGGGCGTCTCCTCGGCCGGCGGTTCGGCGCCACTTGCTCCCATGGCCGCCAACATCACGGCCAGGGCGATGCACGTCCGGTGAAACATGGGATGCTCTCCACACAAGTCCCCCGTTCGCCACCGGACGCCGCTATCCCCGTGCCCGATAGGATGACGGATGAGCGGAATGAAGCGGCCGGGGGACGCGCCTCGGCAGCCGGGGCCTCGGTCACGAGTGCAGACTCCTTTCGCGCGGACTCGAGCCGGTCCAACGACGCGAGTCGGTCACATAGTGTACCGCGAGTCGCCGCCCGCGTAAAGCCGCGACCGGGAGCCAGCGCGGCGGGGCTCCGCACCCGCCGCGTTTCGCCGGATTTGTGCCGGTGGTCTGCGGAGAACCACCGCGCACAACTTATCTCGGACCGCTCATCTCCGCGTGGCCCGACGGGCGGTGGCGGCGTCGATGCCGAGGGCCGTCAGGATCTTCAGGTCCGCCGCCGGCAGCGGCAGCGTCGGAATCTCCTCCACCTGCATCCAGCGGGCCTCCGCCGCCGCCAGCGCCCGCACGCGGCCGCGCGGCGACCGGCAGTGGTAGCACCGCAGCGTCACCTTCAGGTGTGAGTACGTGTGCGTGACGTCGACGAGGTGATCGCCGACGCGGACCTCGAGGTCGCACTCCTCCTTGAGTTCGCGGTGAATGCACTCGGGGATGGACTCGCCGTTGCGGCGTTTTCCGCCGGGGAACTCCCACAGGCCGCCGAGCATCTTCCCCTCCGGCCGCCGGCACATCAGCACCTTGCCGCGACGCCACACGATGCCGGCCCCGACTTCGATGTGCGGGATGCGTTTCCGCCTGCGCCGGACCGGCACGCGGTCCTGGACGTCCCGCCGGGCCGCCCGGCAGAGCGTCCGGACCGGGCACTCGCGGCACACCGGCGACCGCGGCGTGCAGAGGCGGCTTCCGAGTTCCATGACCGCCTGGTTCCACTCGCCCGGCGCGTCGCGCGGCACCAGGGCCTCCGCCAGACGCCACAAGTCCTTCTGCACGGCGCTGTTCGAGACGGGCCGCTCGACGGCGAACCAGCGGGCCAGGACCCGGGCGGCGTTGGCGTCCACGGCCGCCAGCCGATGGCCGAACGCGATCGATTGCACCGCCCCGCACGTGTACCGTCCCACGCCGGGGAGCGCGGCGAAGCGGTGAGGCTCGTCCGGCACTTGGCCGGCGTGGTCGCGAACGACGCGCTTCGCCGCCTCGTGCAGATGGACCGCCCGGCGGTAGTAGCCGAGGCCCTCCCAGACCTTCAGGACGGCCTGGCGCGGCGCCTCGGCCAAGGCACGAACCGTGGGGAAGCGCGACAGCAGGGCCTCGTAATACGGCAGCGCGGTCGGCACCTGCGTCTGCTGAAGGAGGACCTCGGCCACCCAGACGGCGTACGGGTCGCGGGTGCGGCGCCACGGCAGGTCGCGGCGGTGGGCGCGGTACCAGTCGAGCAGCCGTCGGCGGAGGCGGCGCTTCCGCCCGGGCGACGGCAGCGGCTTCGGGTTGTGGGCGGCGGGGGTCAGAGGACACCTCGCGTGCGGCCCGCGCTTTCCGCGCGGCGGGTCAGGAGACCCGCCCCGCGGGACGGTTCGCCACTTCCTCCAGGGCTGCGTCGAAGACCGGCGCACGGTTCGACCAGTCGAACCGCTGGGCGTGGTCGGCAAGACGGGCCGCGAGGTCCCACGGTCCTTCGCCGCGGAGCAGGGCCGCCAGTTTCCGCCGAAGCGACGGGTCGTCGTCGTACAGGAACGTCTCGCGCCATTCGTCCGGTACGAGTTCCGGGTAACTGAGGCGGTTCGGCATGAGGGGAAAGCAGCCGGCCGCCATCGCCTCGACCATCGACAGGCCGAACCGTTCCTGGATGGCTGTCGAGACCGCGATGTCCGCGCCCCGCACGTGCGCCTCGTATGCCTCGCGGTCGGGCATGTAGCCGAATCGGACGATGTGGTCGGCCAGGCGTCGGCGGGCCTCCTCGAAGACGGGCGGCCACTTGCGGAACGTCTCGCCGAGGATGGCCAGGCGGAACGGCAGGCCCTCCTCAGCCAGGAAGAACAGGCTATGGAAGAAGGCTTCCGGGTTCTTGTCGTATTCCCAGCGGTGGCTCCATAGGATGGTGAGCGGCGGCTCGTGGGGCGTCTCCTGGCGGCCGGGGACGAGCGGCTTCAAGTCCGCCCCCAGGTGCATGATGCGGCTCTTGTTGTCGATGGATTCCGGCAGGCCCTTGGGCACGTAGTCGGGCATCTTGGCGAGCAGATCGTCGAGGGCGTCCAGGAACTCCGTCCGATGGTAGGCCGAGTTGAACCAGACCTCGTCGGCCGCCAGGCAGGTCGTCAGGTTCGTGAAGCCGTACTGGTAATCGCGCGTCTGGCCGGGCTCCAGCGGGTAGGATAACTGGTTCTCGTGGAAGAACGCGACGGTCGGCAGGTGCGCCAGCGCCGGCGGCGCCAGGGCCCGCCAGTCCGCCAGGTTCAGGAAGTCGCTCGTGAAGACGGCCTCGAACGTCTCGCGTCGCGCGAGGGTGGCGGCCTCGCGGGCAAAGTGGATCGCCGAGGCGCGCATCCGCCACTTCCATTTCCGGGCCGGCAGCGCCAGCAGCGTCCAGGTGTGCCGGGAGGCGGATTGCAGCCCGTCCAGGAAATCGGCGTGGGAGCCGCCAAAATACGGTTCGATGGCCAGGATGCGAAGCGGCCCCGCCACGGCGTGCTCCTTGCATCAAGGGCGCGGTGCATCCTACCCGCCGGTGGCGGGATGTCAATGGAGAGACGGCGGGTCGACCCGGAAGGAGAAGCCGTCAGGCCGAGGGGTCACCGGCGCCGGCGTCGGAAGGCCGCCAGCAGGCCACCCGCCGACAGGAGCAGCAGCGTTCCCGGCTCCGGGACGAGGTAGTAAAAGGCGGTGGAGCCGAAGACGGCCTCCCCCGGCGCGTAGTTCTGCATGGCCACCTGGATGCCGTCCTCGAACGGGACGGGGTCGCCGATGAGCCAGCGGTACTGGTCGGTGCGGATGTAGTCGTCGCCGATGTCGTCGAAGTTCATCCGAAGCAGGCCGCTGTACGGTCCCGTGCCGCTGGTCGGGTCGGGGTCCTCGTCGACATCGTCGATCGCCAGGACGTGGTTGTAGTAGTATCCGCCGTTGTAGGCGTCCTCGAGACCGGTGCCCTGGAGCACGGTGGTTCCGTCGACGACGATGGTTTCGTCGCCCTCCAGGAGGGTCCGGTAGACGCGGTCGATCTGCTCCCACAGGAGGCTGCCGACGTAGTGGCCCTCGCCGTCGACGACGAGCATCTCGTGGTCAGCGGCGGTGCTCTCGTTGTAGACGGCGTGGAGGTAGCAGGCGTCCTGGCCCACGGCCCCGGCCTCGTATTCGACGGCCGCCGAATCGACCGCCACCGCTGACGATCCGCTGTTGTACAACTCAACGACGGCGCCGTCGCGGTAGGGCATCGGCCAGTAGGAGTAGAAGCCGTCCGGGCCGTCCGTTCCGATGGGCAGGGACTTGTAGGCCACGCGGTCGTGGCCGGCGCCGAAGAAGTGGGACACCGGCACGTCGATGGCATTTTCGGCGGCGCCGTCGTATCGGACGCGAAGGCGGAGGGAGTCGAGGTCGTCGTCGGACGCCCCGGCCATCTTGACGTTCAGGCGCCGGACCTGGCCGCTGTCTGACAGGTTCGCCAGTGTCAGCGCGGAGCCGGCTGGGATGCTTGTCGCGCCCTGATTCAGTACGACCGCCGACGCGCTGGAGCCGGCCGGGTTGCTGCCCACGTTGTTGATCATGCTCACGACGGCGTCGCGCGCGGTCTGCTGCTCGGTCGTCAGCGTGCCGTCGTAAGGCGTGACGGTCGTGCCGGCCGGCAGCTTCAGGTAATCGTACTGGTAGTAGTGGTGCTCTTTGGCCCAGCCGCCGGAGGCGAAGTTGTTGGATTTAATGACAAGCGAGTCCTGGAAGACGATCGGCTCGTAACTGACCTGTCCGCCGACGAGCGTGCTGACCAGCGGCGACTGCACGTAACCGTAGGCGCCGCCCAGGAGGGTATCGCTCGTGGTGCTGATTTCGAGTGACCCGTCGACGTAGATGTCCACGTCAAAGCCGGCGTCGGCGGCTGCGTGCGGCATCCAGAACCGGGTAATCACGCCTGGCCCGGTCAGCGTGGCGATGGTCACGGGGTCCACGTCGTTGCCATACTGCCACTCCGCTGGGGACTCGTAGTAGCAAAAATCCTGGTTTCCGTCCGTCCTGTCGTAACTGCTGGCCAGCCCGGCCGTCATCCCCGTCTTGGCCTCGGGCAGCGACGCCCATTCCGAGAGGGCTTCGTATCCGTTGAACTGGCCCTCGGCCACATCGGCAGGGATAAGGATGAGGCAGACGACGACAGATGGCAGGGCGGAACGCATCGGGTTTCTCCATCCGGGCCGCTCCCCGCTTCAGGGCGGAGCCCATTGCACCCCCGCCTCAGGACACCAATCTTCCGGTTGGGCCGTCCTAGACGGCCTCTATAGTTAGTATACTCATTTTTTGCCAATCGGCAAATGAGCTGCCCCAAACACGAGGTCACCCATTCTGCGACGGGGGGAAAGGACGGACCTCGCAGACGGCACGAGCGCCCTCGATGACCCCGCCAAACGCCTCTGCCGCCAGCTCGTGGCCGAGACGTGGCGCC
>Ga0180433_10011116_pt1 | contig 10723 bp, 9 predicted proteins | sample SS_ome_8_FD_132980 | JGI IMG/M metagenome (GOLD analysis project Ga0180433, IMG submission 132980) | Hypersaline lake sediment archaeal communities from the Salton Sea, California, USA - SS_1_D_1 metaG | ecosystem: Environmental > Aquatic > Non-marine Saline and Alkaline > Hypersaline > Sediment...
CAGAAATATCAATTGGATTTTTATTTTTGATGTTTGGTTGAACTTTTTTGAAACCGGCCATTTTAAGATAAGTTTCTAATCTATCTAAGCTCCAAATTGTTCTATTATAATAAAGACCTGTTGAATCTGATTGTGAAAACAGCATTCTCTCATAATAATAAATAGTTTTGAAATCTCTTTTATTTGTTATCGCTAGATCTTTAAACATTTTAAAAAAATTCGGAACTGTTACAATAAATTGACCATCATTTTTAAGGATTTTGTGTATTTCTTTAAATATAGTTAATGCTTCACAAACAAGAGTCTTTTGAAACCATCCTTCACATCTAACCATATCTAGACCTATTTTTTCAAATCTTTGTAAATTATACATTAATTTACAAGTTTTTCTCCAAGGATCTAATTCATCTAAATCAGAAAAATCAAAATCAGGTTTATATAAAGCACCAATATCAGCAGTATTAATATGAATTTCATTAGGTCGATGTTGAAAACAATTTAAACTAGCAAATAAATATCTATCTATATTTTGAGGTAATTCAGGATTCCGATCAGGATTTCCTTTCCTAATCTCCCTCTTTAAAGTGACGATATCAAATGGAACATGTGGTTTGATATCACCAGGAACTCTCAAATTTTTAAATTGTTCAAACGTCTGATCAGTTATTTCAGCACTCAACTTTTCTTATCCTTTTTATATCATCATTATTATTTAATAATTCGATATTTGTTTGAATCGATTAATTCTCCTTCATCCACCATTTTTCCATTTTGCACATCAACATTTGATGGAACTCTTAAACTTTTTGGGAAATCTCCACCGCCACCAACTCGATAAAACCTAGATGAATTTTTATATTTTGCTGTATAAGACCAGCATGTACAAATCGCATCTTCTTTCCAAAATAAAATACATCTATTATTTAAAGTTTCAACATTTTCATTAAATGTTATAAATGTTGCTACTCGCATAAGTAAAAACCCTTTTTTATAATAAAATTCCTGTTATTTCTGCTCGTTTAATTAAAGTTGCCATCAATGGATCTTTACAATTAACAGCATCTTTATATGAAACCCATTCACAATATGCATCTTTTTCACCTTCTGTTCCATCACCAATTGCAGCGTCATTGTCAATATTTCTATCTTTAACATCTAATGCATATAATTGAGTTACAGTATCACTTGCTTTGCTATTTTTGATTGTTCCCAAATCAATTAATTCATTTTTAGTGCAAATAATTCCTGCCTCTTCAAATATTTCTTTAATAGCAGTATTTATAAAATCATTATTTTCTACCATACCAGTTAAAGCACACAAAGTTATTCCATCAAAATGACATGGCACTCTTTCAAATCTTCCACAAATAGGTTTTTCTTTATTTGATCTATAAATTAAAACTGCAATTGCTTTTCCATCTGATTTTTCTTGATGCATATAGATATATCCATTCAAATCTTTCAGACTCAACCATTCATTTTTAAATATCGTTTTAACATCTAATCTACTAGCAATTTGCGTCAAATCCACAAAAAATCCCTATTAAATTTTTTCTGCTTACTTAAGTATTATTGTATAAAAAAAATACTTATTTTAACTCTTCATATATATAATTGATTAAATTTCCTATTGTTTTAATATTAGGAAAATTTTCGTCAGGAATTGTTACACCAAATTCATCTTCAATTTTCATAATAAATTCAACAAGATCTAAAGAATCAGCATTTATATCATCAACAAATTCTAAATTTTCTTGAATTTCTTTTTTGATATAAAAATGATTAGCACACATTTCAAAGACTTTATCTTTAATTTTTAATTTATCCAAAACATCCTCATTTAATAAATGTTTTAATTTCTTCTTTCTCATATTGGGAAATAATTCTTTCATAATTAGCCTGAATATTTTTTTCATATTCAACTAGCTTCCTCCTATAAGTTTTATGACTTCATTTTTAGTTTTAAACGCTGATGTAGATAAAATACCTACGAAATTGTGGTCTGAATAATATTTATCATATTCACTCAATACCATCTGAATGTAGTCTGGATCATTCTTTTTAATTAATGGAAATTGATTATTAAACAACCATTCAAGTCCGTTCCTGTCTAAAGGTTTTTCACCCATTCCAAAGTGAATCCATATTAATGCATCAATTTTAGCTTGGATGTTCTTAAGGTTTTTGCTTGTTATCTTGCTTTGTTGATAAATTCGATAGGCTTCATTTAATGATTTTGAGTCATATAGTGGAAGAGGAAGAGTTGCAACATGCTCCTTGGTAACATTCATTCCTCCTATCATTCTAACTAAAAAATCAGATGCGACAGAAGTCCATAAGAGCATTATTTTTATCATCTCTTTTTCAGAGTTAAATTGTATCCCCCAGGAACTGTGATCCATCCATGCTCCACGTGGCAAAATGGAAACAACAAGTGTTCTGGAGTTGTCTGATTTCGATACTGCTTTCCAAGCAAGAGTTCTCTTGCTTAAGTCAATATCATTTGGTTTTTTTGAAAAATGCAGGTATTGATCAAAGTAGAATTGTGAATTATTCAATTCTGGTAAAATAGGTTGAAGGAAATTAAAATGTTTGCCTTTGAACAATGGAATCCATTTTTTATTATTACTTTGCTCTTTAACAACTAATAAAGTATCAGGTAACTCAGAAGGATTGATTTTGCTAGAATACTGGCTTAATTTCTTTTTCGGTCCAGATTTTACATGTATGCCACCCTTTAATAATCTGACTGAATCTAGCTCAAGTATACTGGAAACATCACCTCTTGATCTATGCAACGCAATTGCAAGCTCTTTTTGTTTTTCGCTTGTTAATGTAGGTATAGACAGGTTATTTTTTGAGAAATACAAGCGAATTTCTTCAAGAGTTATACTAACAGGATTATAAATATCAGTTTTAATATTTTTAATGTTTAAATTATAATCTATCTTTTGCAGATCATTCGGGTCTGTAACCCCGTTTATAAAACGTCTCGAATTGTCACTCTGACCTTTCTCGCCAACAATGACAGAAAACTCCATACGACTGTCAATATCAAATATATTGAGAGTATTTACAAATGAACAACCAATTTCCAACCCCCATTTATCAAATAAATGCTCTCTTAGGTTTTTCGTTGCCTTGTTAGCAAAGATAGTGGTCTTGTTTACCAGTAATCCATTTCTCCCTGATGAAGTTAGTAGTTTTTCAGAAAGCAATGTGAAAAGCACACATAAATCGAGTTGTCCTGTTGGATTAATCGTTCCTAGACCACCTTTGCTCCAAAAGCCAGAAAAAGAAGATAAAAACAGAAATTCAGAATACCATGAGTCCGCTGAATCAGGAATAATATCATACAACTTTTTTAAACGGTCATTTTTGCCGTCTTTTTGTGTCTTCATAAATTGGGGATCGAATTGCGGAAAAACTACTTTATCTTTAACTCCAACAACTTTCCACGGTGGGTTTGATACCAAAGATGAAAATCCTTTACCTTTATTAAAGATATGAGAAAATTCAACTTGCCAGTGAAAAAAACCATAATTACGTGACGTTCTTCCAGTAATTTTTAAAATTGAAAAAGCTTGTTTTGTGAGATTAATTCCTTTTTTCTTTCTGTCTAGAGTTGAAAAATCTAGTAACCAATTACAAATCTCCTTATATATTCTATATGAAGGAAATTGTGAGTATTTATCTAACGGCCAAAACCATAATGCCGTATTTAAATCACCAAGAGCTTTTAATCTCATATATGCTCTTTGATTTTTAACTAAAATTTCATATTGTTTGATCCCATATTCATTGATCAAAGCTCTTTTTCTTTTTCTTTCAAGAGATGGATCAACATCAATCTCATAACTTTCAATTAGGACACTATCCATATCTGGAATCATTGATAATTTATCTTTGTGTCGTTCATCAAGCTTGTCAACAATATTAGGATTATTTTGAATTTGTTCAAAATCAAGCTGAGAATCTTTAACGTGATCAAGTAGAGTATACACCTTCTTCTGCATCTTTTTTGCAAATTCACTCCATTCTTTCTCACCAATTGATTTTCGTTCTGTTTTTAAACTAGCAATTTTATTTTTAAATATACTGTTTAATTCATCACTGTTTTTAGGCAAGTCATGAGCTTCACGCATATCATCCCATGCCGTTAGAATTTTTGTATCTATTTTTAGATGGCCCACAGGAATATCAAACAATGTTGGAAACTCAACGTTTTTATCTTTAGACCATGACGTTTTTGCCATTTCTTGAAACTCGGCCCAGAGAAGAGAGTTTCCTGATTTTAAATGGTGATGAAGAAATGGCAGTGGTTCACCTTCCATTAAACATTCAAGGTAAAGACTAGTTCTGGTTAACTCAACACTTAGGGGATTAATATCAACACCATAGAGACATTTTTCACAAATCTGCCTTTTGCACCTTTGCAGATCAATAAATTCAATTTTGTCTTTTCCTCGTATATCTAAGCTGTTCTCTCTAAGTTTTGCTTTAAGAAGTTCATCGGCCATATATCTTACAGAAGCGATGAGAAAACCACCTGATCCAACGGCAGGTTCAATTAGTCGTACATCTAATATATCCTTAACAGATTTGTTTTCAACTAATGGCCTCAGTGTTCTCTTAACTAAAAATTGGGCAAGCTTAGGAGGAGTATAGAAGCTTGCTGTTTGTCTACGTTTTCCACCCATTGTTGAAAGTACAAACGTACCTTTTGTTGGGCGAAATCCTGGTCGATTAAAGGATATATAACTTTCCAAATCATTTTTTTTCTTACCCTTTTTGTTATTACTTCTTCTTTTTGATTTTGCGGAGGATATATCTTTTTCTAGTCGATCAAGATCCATCGCATCGGCAAAAGAAGTCGACACTAACCCAACACCTCCACCATGAGCAGGTACCCATTCATGATTTTCAAGAAGGACCATAGGCTTTTGGGTAAGCATTGCCTCATATACAGCACCTAGCTGTTCAATACCGAGATTTTCAAAATTCCATTTTCGGCCTGATTCATCACCACCAACTTTACTAAGTGAAATTAAAACCCTTGCAATGGCAGCATCTCTTAGGAGAGGCCCTTCATCATACATTTTGGCCTGTTCTGGAGAAAATAGTTGTCCATTATATGGACTAACTAATTCTTTTCCTTTTAACTCGACCCCTCTTCTAAGTAAGGTAAATAGTGCCTTTAGTGCACCCCATAAATATGTTCCGTCAGGGTTTGCTACACCTTTTTTTTCATTTTTTAAATAATTTGAAGACCACTCTAGAAGATGATCAATTGAATAAAAAGAAGCATATTGTGGATTTTCGACTGGAAGGAATTTTTTTGCCTCTGCATATAATACAAAAAGAACTCTATAGAGAACAAAAAGTCCATTCTCAAAAAGTTGCCGAGATACCTTTTCATTTGATTTAATTTTTTTTGAAGTTTTAACTAATTCAGGATCGATAGTAAGTCTTTCATTCGCAAGAATCTCTAATGCAAGCGTAACTTGTTTGTGCAATTCTTCGGTAATTTGTCTGGCAAGCTCAAGATCTTCCTTAAATAAATTACTAGAGAGTGTTAATTTTACATCACTAGGAGCTGCTTCTTCTTCAGATTCTTCACTTTCGTCTTCCGATTCAGCTTCTTCAACAAGTGATAATTCAGTACTATAACTAAAAAAAGATTCATTTAAAATATGAGTTGCCAACACAAGGGCTTGATCTTGATCAGCTTTCATTAAATAATCAAAATTGATTTCAAGACATTGTTCTGAAAGTTGAGAATCTGACCTAAAGAAATATGCACTAGATGGTAAAAAAAGTATTGCCTCTGATATGCCAGCTCTTTTCATTGATTTTTCAACTTGTTCAGAAAGCGTCCAAGATTGAGATACTTTATCATCAAGCAATGTATCACCTTCGATATTGGTAAGAGATACACCTCTTTCAAATGCAGTTTTTGGACATTTAATGTCGTTGCATAAAAATATTGCTACAGTATGAGAATCTTCTTCTGGAACTAATACATATGATTTTCCATTCTCTTCTAAATCAATCGTGTCGTATTTAAAATCACTATATCCAAAGTAGTTAATTGTTTTTTTGAACCACTGATCATAAAGATTTTGGGCCTTATCATGATGAGCTGTTTTACTAAGATATTTTTGGGTTTTTGACTCAAACTCTCTATAGAAATCCCTATATCCTCTCATCTTGTCATTACAATATTTTTCAAATATTTTTTGAAAAGAATTGTCTTGAACAAAATGTAAAAGAGTCTCCTCTCCAATAAATCCATTATGAATTTCAAAGCCATATATTGCAGCATTTGCTCTGTTAAGTTTTCTTGTGATACTCATTACTTTCTCCCTTCATTTATTAAAAGGGCCGTGACTTGGAATTGTGCTGATTCTGTATCAATAACCCAGAAGTCTTCAATCCATCCTAGTCTTGCATTTATAATCTTTTCATCACTAACTTTTGATTTACTTAAATCTATTTGATCTTGTTGAAACTGTTTTAAGTGTAGGTCATATGATTGTTTAAGCGTTTGAGCATACTTTTGTGATATTTTCTTTAAATGACCTTCAATCTTTTCCCATGTTTTTACAGATGGAAGATTTATAGGTTTATCTAAAGGTTTAAATTCACCTAAAAAAGATAAGTCTATCTCTTTATATTTTCCAAGTTCTATAGCAATGATTTTCTGTGCAACTATCCTGGAAGATTTGGATCTTATTGTAAGTTCGGCCAAGACAACTTCAGAGAAGATTCCTCCTTGTATATGAAATATTGGAAATCCTCCACGTTCAAGTTGAAGTCTAAACCTTGATTCAATTTGTTGAAAAATAGGATGTATTGGACTTAAAAAATGAAGAGGAGATCGATCAATATCTCCATTACTCCTTCGATATTCTTCATAATCAAGATACCTTTGAGGGTTAAACGTAATTCTCCAAGGTAATTCCTTACTTGGTAAATTGTTATCACCGACAACATCAAGTCCACTTACTTCCCAATTATTTGGTATTGAAAATAGATATTCATGTTCTGCTCGACCATTAGGAGTAATCGTTCCTCCTAATGATTCAAGCATGATTTCAAATTGTGAAATTCTATCGATTTCGTTATCTTCTATAATAGGAGCATTCGATTGTGCAGTAAAGTCTGTAATAGAAAATCCAAATTCTTCTTGGTTTTCCTCTATATTCTTAATTTGTTTATCAATTTCTTTATCAAAATTAGATGGATCTAAGATTTGTTCGAAAGATATATCTCCCATTAACTCTACAATTTGATTTACACTTCCTATGCTTTTTCCAGCCTTTTCAACTTTTTCCTGAAGCTTACCTATGACTTTTTGGTCTGTTGTAACCTTGCTATTAAAAATAATATTATGAATATACGGTGTGGACGTCTGTCCTAGTCGATCAATACGGCCATTTCTTTGCTCTATTTTCACAAAACTCCATGGAAGTTCAAAATGAATCAAATGATTACAGGCATGCTGTAAATCTTTACCTTCTGACATCGTATCAGTGGCAATAAGAATTTTTAATTTACTAGATGGATCTGCAAATTTATCTTCAATTGTTGCTCTACTATCTCTAGATGTTTGTCCTTGGAGTACAGCAACTTCACTTTCATTATAATTGCATTTTTCTAATAAATACTTCTTAATATAATCTGCTGTTGGAATGGCCTCTGTGAAAATTACAACTTTGCTATTAGAGTTTTTAACAAAAATAACATCCTTTAAAACAGATGATAATTTTCGGAGTTTCCCACAATCAAACTTGTTGTTTAGTTTTTCAATTTTATCCTTGGTTTTTTTAGAAAACCATTTCCCAAGTTTTTTATCTCCACTTACAGTTGCTTGAAATGCCTTCCAACTTGAAGACAGGCGTTTTCTTGCAACTTCTTCGAGAAGCATATCCCAGTGCTGTCTATCTGCTCGTCCCCTTGAGTTAATTAGGTCGGCGTCCACCATATTAATAACAGCTAGTTCATCTTTACTTAAAAATGATTCATCTACTTCATAATGAATGATTTCTCTTTGAAAAAACTTTTCATTTTCTGTTTTTGATAGAAATTTTTTATTTCTCCTGACAAGGTAAGGATTATTGCAACTCCATTTATCAAGATGTTCTTGCATATAGAACTTTGGATCAATTAATTGAATAAGACTGTTAAATTGTTCTTTATCTCCAGTAAACGGAGTTGCTGACAACATTAGGAGAGCTGGGCTGTTATAAACAATTTTATCGACCAACTCTCTTAATCTTTTGCTAGAATTATTTTTATCTTTCACAAAATGGTGGCACTCATCAATGACAATACAGTCCCACTTTACATTTTCTAATGGTTTTAGGTTCTCCCACCTCTTTATAAAATCTCGAGAAACTATAACTTTTTCAACAACTTCCCAAGGATTTTTTATTCCTCTATCATTTAGCCGTTCTCTTGTTTTTCTATCATATATATCAAATGCCAATCCAAATCTTTCATATAGTTCATCTTGCCATTTTTCACAAAGATGTTGAGGAGCAATAATAAGTATTCTTTCCCCTCTGTGTCTTCTTGTTAGCTCAGCAAGGATAATCGCTGCCTCAGTCGTTTTCCCAAGGCCGACATCATCACCGAGGAGTACCCTAGGGAAAGGAAGCAGATCTACAATTCTCCTCCACGGCTCAAACTGCCAAGGTTTAATTTCTATTGCACACTGCTTTGCCGTTTGTGGCTCCTTTGATTCTCTTCTATCTTCAAGAACCTTGTTTTTTCGGGCCGCTAACATTGGCATATATAATTTACTCTTTCTTCTGTTGTCTTTGACTGGATATGGAGTATATGCTTCAGATGGCCTAAGGATTCTAAGTGTATCCTTTTCCAATTGAGGTATCGCCCAGACCTTTACTGGAGTTTCTGAGTAATGAGAACCCTGTCTTAGTAGTTCTAGTTCCCACAGTCCATTTAATTCCTGAAGACATCTCCAAACACCACCTCGACATTCAATTAACTGATTAGGTTTAAATCTGGGAATTCCTCTTCCAAAAGATGAGCGCACTTCCTGTGCCATAAAACAAATCCTGTGTTAAATATTTAATTTAAATACAATTATTTATTTAATATTTTACTATAACAGGCCGGATTATTTGAATAAAAAAGAAAAACATAAAAAAGAAATAAAATTAAGAATTCCTGATTTTGATATGAGCAACGAGAAATCACTAAAAAAGTGTGATCTTACTTATCGTCAAATTGCAGATTTTTTTTTGGAACGGCCAGAAGTACAAATAGAGGATAATCCTTGGAGAATAAATTTTAGAAAAGTAAATTACAAGTTAGGACAATTCTTATGTCGTTATGGGAAATATGAATATGCTAAAATTTATATTAATTGCTCTTTAGGTAGAGCAGTACCCAAGTATTTTTTAAATAAAATCTTACGTTGGAGTCTTGAAAAATGGGCACAATTCTTTATCGATATGGATTTAGGTATATATGAAATTGATCAAATTTCTATGATCTTACAAATGAAATCAACTGAATTTAGGGCGAAATTAGAGAAAATAATGGATAAATCTAATCTGCTCTAACTATTTAATATTACATGTTTTTAATATCGTAACACAGAATACATAGTTATCAGGGATGTGCGCTAACCAACTGTGCTACAGTCGCATTATTATATGGCTGGAGCGGTGAGACTCGAACTCACGACCAATAGATTAACAGTCTACTGCGCTACCAACTGCGCTACGCTCCATTATTGATATAATAATATATAATATTTGTTTTTATAAATCAACTACTAAGGAATTTAAAATATCTATCCATTTAAGATATTCATCCTTATTGATTCTTTTATAATACATTATTCGTTTATCTGAAAAAAATTCTTCATCATTTAAATCATAATCAAATGGAGGAAAGTCAATTACATCATTTATATATAGAACTTTATTATATGGATCTTTTGCTGCTACAACTAAGAAATAGTATTTATTTTTTTGCATTTCTTTTTTTACAAAATATCCATGCATCAGTTTCTTCTACTTGATATTTAAAAGCTAAAGAAAGGAGTGGAGTTTCACCATCATAAGCACCACTCATACATACTTCCCATTTGTCATTATAATATGATGAACAAATATCGCTTTCTAAGTAACTTTTAATAAAAGAATCAATAATTTCTTTTGCTTCTTGCCTAAGTTCAGCTACACTTTCATATTTAATATACTTTTTAAAATTATCACTTTCAAATAATATATCACAAAAGTCTAAAACTTTATGAAAATTAAATTCTGATAAAACTTCCTCTTTTTGCTCTTCCAATTCTTCTTTTGTCCATTTTTTATCCATCTTTAACAACTCCAAAATTTTTCCATTTGCTTTATTTTAGTGCTTCTACGAGATAACTTCATAATCATTCTCGCTGCAATTCTATCTTTAAAATGATTAGATTTCATTTTTTTTATCAAAAAATCATATATTTGATCGTCACTCAAATCATTAAAAGTATTCTTTTGCCCTTCATTATAAAGTACATCATTCCATGACATATTCAAATTATTTAAAATCTTATTTGCTTTCTTTATTGCAGATAAAGCTTCATTATCATTACTGGATGTTGTTAAATTTAATAATTTAATGATTTTGTTTTTAACGCACACCGAAATTTATTTTCCAATAATGGTGGGAGCATCCAGACTCGAACTGGAACAGA
>Ga0180433_10011117_pt1 | contig 10721 bp, 4 predicted proteins | sample SS_ome_8_FD_132980 | JGI IMG/M metagenome (GOLD analysis project Ga0180433, IMG submission 132980) | Hypersaline lake sediment archaeal communities from the Salton Sea, California, USA - SS_1_D_1 metaG | ecosystem: Environmental > Aquatic > Non-marine Saline and Alkaline > Hypersaline > Sediment...
ATAGATAGGTACATAGGTACTGATATGCTGATTATCCACATAGAACCAGTACACTCCGCCCACAGCATCCGGGAGCCAGCTTCGGAGCTGGGCTACCATGCCGTATCCTCCTCGGGAAACCATACGCCGGTGGGTAATATCCAGCAGCTCCCGCATATCCCGGGTGGGAAAGGGAGTTGCCAGGGGGCTTTTTTCCATTCCTCCTTTGCCGTCCGGTACAAACCAGTCAAAATCCATTGTCATATCATAAATAGTCCCTTCATATACAGATCTCTGGAAGGCAATAACATCCTGTACGGAAAGCTTTTTCTCCGGTTTGACAGAAAAGGGATAAAAACCGATATCTTCAAGATACTGATGGTAAGCATCATAGCCTTTGTAGGGATTGGTCAAGTTTTTATCCGGCCATTTTTTAAAGTTTGGGGCTACAGTAGAGTAAAACAGCCATAAACGGCTGACAGCCCATTCCCGCGCCACCGGACTGTAAGCTTTCTGCCAGATAAAAGGTTTGCCGCTGTCCGGATCATACCAGCCGTGGTCTATTGCTACTTGCTGGTAATTTTCAGAGGCCAAAAATTCATTCGGTTTGTTTAGATCAATTTCCTGAATAATGCTCCAGTTAGGAACAATGGACACATGGTCATCAGGTACCCGCCGGGCAGCCCAGATTACTCCCAGTTCTCCGCTTTGAGGATCCCAGTCTGATCCTACACTGAACATCTCCAGCACCCAGGCTTCTTTTGGATCAGCTATGCAGAGGGTTTCTGATTCATCCACACAGGAAGGCAGAAATCCGTATTTCTCCATTAAAGAAGTGATCAGATCCACAGCATCACGGGCTTTTGTACAGCGCTGCAGAGCAAACACCATGGCCTGTTCTACGGTCATTATCTGTTTTCCGGTCTCCCGGTTGACCTGCAGTACTTTTCTCTGGCTGGTTGTGCTTTCCCCGATGGCAAGCTGATGTTCATTCATATGGGAGTATCCGGAATGAAAGTAGGTATAGGTTTTCCGGACTTGGGGAATGTAGCCAATGATCTCTCCGTACTGGTCCAGCGGTTTTCTGACATCCTGCAATCCATAATAAACCGGAGCTCTGGTACCTTCAGGATATGTCTTTCCCGGAACCACATGTACCCGACACTCATCACAGCAGCCGGTATGCGAAGTGATAACAGATCCGTCTTTTGATGCTTTTTTACCAACTACAATATCAGTACAGTCTGCAATTACTGAAAATACAGGGATCATGAACAGCATTAATAGTATTAAAATTTTTTGTTTAAGCATGGTTCCTCCCATATTTTTTTTATTTTTAATATTTTCCCTTCGTGGCCTTCGTAAACTTCGTGGTTTATGTCTCTATTTTATTATCAGACAGGATTAACAGGATTTACTGGATTATTTTTCAATATCATGTTAATCCTGTAGATCCTGTCAAAAAAATTATTAATCTACCGAAAAATAAATCCCTTTCCCAGAGGATCATCAGGATCAAAATAGAATTCATTCTGCCCTGTGATATGGGCGGTTCCTGATACTTCCGGAATAACAGCATGGTAAGGTCCAATTGTGGTTATATCAGTAATTTTTACAACCATGGTAGTTCCCAGGATACTTTCAATAGAGATGGTCTGATCTTTATTTAATTCCTTGCGGTTATAATGGATGGCAGCCCTTGCACTCACTCCTGTCCCAGTAGGAGAACGGTCTACTTCTCCTTCAGCAAAAATGCAGACATTGCGGCTGTGATGAGATGTGTTTTCAGGAGCTCCGGTAAAAATTGTTCCATAGAGAAATCCCAGGTCTTTCTCCAGGGGATGGATGATTGAAATGCTTTCCGTAACAGCGTTTTTGATCATTTTGCCTGCCTTTATCAGCGTATCATGGTTTTCAGGAGTTAATTTAAGTCCCAGATCTTCAGCATTGCAAAAAGCATAAAATGCACCTCCGAAAGCAAGGTCATACTTCACTTGTCCCAGACCCGGAATTTTCACTTTCAGGTCACTTTGGTAGACAAAAGAGGGTACATTAAGAAAAGATACTTTTTGTATTATGCCTTTTCCCCGATGACCGGTGGCAGTGATTCTTCCTGCTGGGGTATCAATTTTCAGAACCGGATTATTACCTGTCTTAGAGATCATCCCTGTATCCAGTACTACTTTGGTCAGAGCAATGATGCCGTGACCGCACATGGTGCTGAATCCTTCATTATGCAGAAAAAGCACTCCTAAATCCCCATCCGTGGTTACTGGATTGGTCAATATTGCTCCGTACATGTCTGTATGTCCCCGGGGCTCCCACATCAGTCCGGTCCTTATATGGTCCAGATGTTCCTGTGCATATCGCCGTTTTGCTAATATGGTTTTACCAGGGATATCCGGGATACCGCCGGTGATGATTCTCAAGGGCTCTCCGGCAGTATGGGCTTCAATAGTGGTGATTTTTTGCCAGTTTTTCGGTGTTTTCCACTTATTTTTCATTTTAAACTTTTTACTTTTCATTTTTAATTTTTCATTTAAATCACTCATACTTCAGGGAATTTTCAGAAAATGCAAACTGAAAAATGCAAAGAGCAAATTTCAAAATTTTTACTCTATAAATCAACCTCAGTCCCGATTTTTTTCTGTTTTGCCTTCTTATAAATATAATCTGCAGTCAGGAGATCAAACAGGGCCATGCCTACGGATTTGAACAGGGTTGTTTGACTGCGGGGATCAATGTTTACCTCTCCAGTTACCAGTTTCCCCAGAGGAACCACCTGTTTTTCATCCATCCATCCTTTTTGTAATGGAACAGTAAGATCCCCGGATTCCTTTTTTGCCAGTTCAGTATCTACAAAAATTTTTTGGGTCAGTTTAAAAAGTGCTTCCGGAAATTCCCGCATATCCGGTTTATAGGAGCCGATGCCGATAACATGTTTTCCATTAAGCAGATCCTTGTCATCAGGTAATACCGGCGTGCGGGAATTGGTTGCGGTTATGATGACTTCAGATATTTCTGCTAATTCTTCTGCACTGCCTACTTTTTTTATGGGAATTGTTTTGAACTTTTGGGAATAGTGCTTTTCGAAATGTTCAATGTTTTTCTGATCCAGATCAAAGATGACTACTTTTTTTACAGGTCTGATCAAGGTGGCATATACAGCCTGAGAAAGACCCTGTATTCCGGTTCCCACTATTCCCAGAACAGAAATTTCATTGGGAGTTGTATATTTAACTCCCACGCCCCCTACAGCACCTGTCCGCAAAGCTGTTAATACAGCTCCGTTCATAAGAGCCAGGGGGGCTCCGGTTTCAGCATCATTCAGTATCATTTCACCATAGAGCCGGGGAAGACCTTTGTTAACATTTTCGGGGAAAAGGGAAACCATTTTAGTTCCCATAGCAGCAGGCGTGAAACAGGGCATTAGCAGTAACGTGTTTCCTCTATACTCTGCATGCATGCGGTCAGGCATTAAGAAATTTCCACTTTGCTGAATTCTAAAGACTTCTTCGATTTTTTCTATGATCTCTTCATAGGAAACCACAGAATGCATCTGTTTGCCATTTATGCACAGCATGAGATACCTCTTGGGATTTAATCAAATTTTAATGATATGATTTTTTGCTGGAATTATCTAAAAGAGCAAAACAATAAAACCACAGAGTACACAGAGAGAAACAGGAAATTATAAATTTATATAATATTATCTTTTGTGTTCTCATTCATTACTCTGTGTATTCTGTGGTTATTTTTTTGAACAACTTCGGTTATTAAATTATAATGTATTAGTATGGAAAATTTTTGTACCTCTTTATTTCAAATCTTCCAGCATTTCTTTTGCTTCTTGTTTGAATTCAGGATCATCTTCTTCAACTGCTGGTAATTTAATAACCTTTTGTAAAGCTTCTTTTTGCAGTTCATCTTCATTCATATATTCATAGGTTTTAGCAAGTTCCAGGTAATGTTCAATATGATTAGGATCGAGTTCAATGGCTCTCTTGAAGTATTTTACCGCTTCTTCATTGGAACCTACCAGTTTTTCCCCAAAGAAGACCTTGGCAAAAAATTTCAGAAATCCACTCAGGTTAGCTACATTCTGCTGCCAGGCGCCTAAAATATGATTAGCAATATTTGATTCCGGATTCAATTCCAGAGCTTTCTCTGCTTCTTCTTTAACTTTTTTACTCAGTTTTACTTTTTCCTTACCGCCCTGGAAAAGTGCCAGTCTGCCCAGAGCTGTAGAAAGTTTCAGATGTCCCTCAAAGCCATCCGGATTAATTTCTATGGCTTTTTCAGAATAAAGGCGTGCCTTTTCAAACAATTCTTCTTTTTTATCCTCCTGATCTTCCGGAAGATTTTTTGCCATCTCAGTATATTCATCACCTAATTTCCAGTGTGCTTTGTAATTGGTTGAATCAAATTTCAGTACCTTTAGATAATTTTCAATTGCATTTTCGTGATCCCATTTTTCTGCATATTCGTCGGCTAAATCCATGTAGATTTGTGCAGAGTCAACTACTGCAGGCTCATCAACCACAGATTCTATCTTGCTGGTATCGATAGAGGTTGTATCAACCAGAGTAGAATCAATCATGGTTGAGTCAACTTTGATAGAATCAGTATTGGTTACCTGAGCTGTCAGAGGTAACACAGAAAATAATGAAATAATTATAAAGCACCACAGTATTCTTTTCATAACAGATCCTCCTGAATTTAATTTTGAATATTACGTAATTTTTTCTATTTTAACATAAAATGAGGTAAAAAGCAACTTAATTTAATAGAGAATGGAAAAAAATAATTATTTAATTATCCGGGGAGCACGGGAACATAATCTTAAAAATATTGATCTCAGTATTCCCCGTAATAAACTTGTGGTTATCACTGGATTATCAGGATCAGGTAAATCATCTCTTGCCTTTGATACTATTTATGCTGAAGGACAGCGCAGATATGTAGAGTCTCTTTCAGCATATGCCAGACAGTTTTTAGGTGTAATGGAGAAACCGGATGTTGATTCCATAGAAGGACTCTCTCCGGCTATATCCATAGAACAGAGAACTGCCTCTAAAAACCCAAGATCAACTGTAGGCACGGTTACTGAAATTTACGACTATCTACGACTTCTTTTTGCAAGAATCGGAATTCCCTACTGTTATAACTGTGGGAGAAGAATCGAAAAGCAGACTGTTGAACAGATAATTGATTCTATTCTTAACCTTAAGAAAGATACCCGAATACGAATCCTGGCTCCTCTGGTCAGGGGCAGAAAAGGTGAATACAGAGAAGTTTTTCAGCAGATAAGTCAGGAGGGCTTTGTACGGGTCAGGGTTGATGGCATCATCTATAAAATAGATGAAATAAAAAAACTGGAAAAAAATACCAAACATGATATTGAAGTAGTTGTTGATCGTTTGGTCATAAATGATTCAATATATACCAGACTGACAGATTCAGTTGAAACAGCGTTGCAGCTTTCCTCAGGAGTGGTTATTGTTGATATTGTTGGCGAAGAAGAAAGGTTATATTCAGCTCACTATGCCTGTGTTCACTGTTCTATTAGTTATGAGGAACCTTCTCCCCGGATGTTTTCCTTTAACTCTCCCTATGGTGCCTGTCCTGTTTGTAATGGTATTGGTTCTATTATGAAAGTGGATCCGGAACTTGTAGTGCCGGATCCGGATAAAAGTATAAATGAGGGAGCTATCGTTGCCTGGGGACAGTCCAGAACGGGATGGTATTTCAGCAGACTTAAAACCATTGCCAAAGAATTTGGTTTTTCTCTGGATACTCCTTTTAAAAATTTTACTGAAAAACAAAAACAGATCATTTTATACGGAGCAGGTGATAAAGAGTTCCGTTTCAGGTATACATCCACAAACAGTAAGGTTGAAGGTGTATTTGTAAATCAGTTTGAGGGTGTAATTGATAATCTGGAGCGCAGATATCACCAGACCAAATCCCAGGGTATCAGGAACTGGATTGAAAAACTGATGAATGTGCAGCCCTGTCCTGAATGCGGGGGCGGCAGGCTTAAAAAAGAAAGTCTTGCGGTTAAGGTTAATGATAAATCCATTTATGATATAAATTCTATGTCCATAAAACAGGCAGGAAAATTTTTTGAAAATATTGAGCTTGATAGGCGGCAGGCCTTTATTGCCAGACAGATTTTAAAAGAGATTATGGAACGACTCAGCTTTTTATCCAATGTGGGTCTGGATTATCTTACTCTGGAGCGTAAATCAGGAACTCTTTCCGGAGGGGAGGCTCAAAGGATACGGTTAGCTACTCAGATAGGATCTCAATTAGTAGGAGTACTCTATATCCTGGATGAACCCTCTATAGGATTGCATCAGCGGGATAATAACCGTTTGATCGAAACGCTTACAGCACTCCGGGATCTGGGCAATAGTGTGGTAGTGGTGGAACATGATAAGCAGACTATTGAATCTGCTGATTTTGTCATTGATCTGGGCCCAGGTGCAGGCAAGCACGGAGGAGAATTAGTTGCTCAGGGAAGTCCGGACAGTATAAAAAAAGCAAAGGGTTCTGTAACAGGTGAGTACCTGTCAGGTAAACGTTCAATTCCTGTTCCGGAAAAAAGAAGAAAGAAAGGTTCACAGAATTTAACTATCTGTGGTGCTTCCGGGAATAATCTGAAATCTATAGATGTCACACTTCCTTTGGGCCTTTTCATTTGTATAACCGGAGTTTCCGGGTCAGGAAAATCATCATTAATCAATGAAACACTCTATCCGGTTTTATTGAGGAAGTTTTACCGCAGCAGTGCCAAATATCTTTCCTATGGGGATATACAGGGTATTCAGCATATTGATAAAGTTATTGATATTGATCAGTCACCTATTGGGCGTACTCCGCGTTCCAACCCTGCCACCTATACCGGTGTTTTTACTCATATCAGAAAATTGTTTTCCAATCTTCCGGAGGCAAAAATCAGAGGATATCAGCCAGGGAGATTCAGTTTTAATGTGGAAGGAGGAAGATGTGAAGCCTGCAAAGGTGACGGCGTAAAAAAGATCGAGATGCATTTTCTCCCTGATGTGTATGTTACCTGTGAGATATGTAAGGGGAAACGGTACAATAAGGAAACGCTGGAAGTAAAATACCGGGGTAAATCAATAGCGGATGTTCTTAATATGACTGTTGAGGAAGCCCTGGAATTTTTTGACCGTATTCCTTCCATAAAACAAAAATTGCTTACCTTGTACAATGTCGGTCTGGGATACATACACTTAGGGCAGCAGGCAACTACCCTTTCCGGGGGTGAAGCACAGCGGGTCAAATTATCCACTGAGCTTTCCAAAAAAGCAACCGGAAATACCTTATATATACTGGATGAGCCTACTACAGGACTTCATTTCGAAGATATTAAAATGCTGCTTGCAGTACTCAACCGGCTGGTTGATAAAGGAAACAGTGTCATTGTAATAGAACATAACCCTGATGTTATAAAAACTGCAGACTGGATCATTGATCTGGGCCTTGAGGGCGGAGATGACGGAGGTACAGTAGTGGCAGAAGGAACCCCGGAGCAGATTGCCCGGAACCAGAAGTCTTACACAGGCAGGTTTCTTAAGCAGGAGTTGGGTTTATAGTCTTTAATTTGGATATCTATCAGATAATCATTATTTTAAGTTAACATGTATAATATAATTTTGAACAAAAAAAATGAATTAATAATGGAATTTTTAATATCAAAAAAATCCCGGGATTTTTACAAGTTTGATGAAATCCTGTTTTCTATCAGCGGGAATGTCATTTTTGCTAATTTTCATGCTGTCAGACAGTTTGTGCAAAAAATGAACGAAAAGCGCGATCTGATAAGGTATCCGGAAAAAACGGTGAAGGCAGGAGATGTGAATGCTATGGGACTTATTGATGAGATATTGCATTTTATCACAGGTCTTTACCGTGAACAAAAAAATCAGACAGTATTGAAAGAAGCATTTAAGTGGATATATAAAAAAATCGGCAAAAAAAAGGTAGATGCATCCTTGCTTCAATTTGTGGAGGAATTTCCTCCGGTTGCTGTATACCGGGGAGATATCACTCCTGAAAAGTACCTTGATAAAGATACAAATGGTGTGCCTCACCGGCATATTGCACTTGAAGAAATGCTGATGTTATGGCTGGCCAATGTAAATCCTGCTTTCTCTCCCTATTTGGAATTATTTGACGATGCTTCTCTGGAAAAATTTACAGAATACAAACAAATAGTTACCTCTCTGCATGAATTTTTTAACACCCAGCCAGGTTTTGGTCCACAAGAAGAAAATCTCTTTGACATGCTGCGCAACCCTGCTGTTGCCTACCCTCATTCCCTGAGCGGGCAGCTGGACTATATCCGTGAACACTGGGGCTTTCTGCTCGGAAGATATGTCTACAGACTATTTGATAGTTTGGATTTGATACAAGAGGAACAAAAACAGGGCTTTACAGGACCTGGGCCAACCAAAGTGTATGAGTTCGGTGAATCAGAATCAGAACCTGAACGTTTCAGTAAAGATCTGGACTGGATGCCCCAGGTTGTAATGCTGGCAAAGAATGCATACGTGTGGCTGGATCAGCTGTCAAAACAATATCGTTATGAAATAAAACGTTTGGATCAGATACCAGATAAGGAACTTGATACCCTGGCCCGGCGGGGATTTACTGCTTTATGGCTTATCGGACTGTGGGAACGAAGTAAAGCTTCCAAACGAATCAAGCGATTGTGCGGTAATCCGGAAGCAGAAGCGTCAGCTTATTCTCTTTTTGATTATGTGATCGCCTCTGATCTGGGCGGAGAGAATGCCTTTCAGGATCTGAAAAATCGGGCCTGGAAACGGGGTATCCGGGTAGCTGGTGATATGGTGCCCAACCATGTTGGTATTGACGGAAAATGGGTAATCGAGCATCCAGACTGGTTTATCTCACTCGATCATTGTCCCTATCCCTCTTACACTTTCAGCGGACCAAACCTGTCCTGGGATGAACATACAGGTATTTTTCTGGAAGATCACTATTATGACCGTACTGATGCTGCTGTAGTTTTTAAGCATATAGATTTCCGGACAAACAGAGAAATATACATATACCATGGTAATGACGGTACCAGCATGCCGTGGAATGACACTGCTCAGATAAATTTCTTAAACCCTGAGGCACGGGAAGCGGTAATTCAGGCAATTCTTCATGTAGCACGAAAATTTCCTGTTATCAGGTTTGATGCAGCTATGACCCTGGTCAAACGGCATATCCAGCGGTTATGGTTTCCGGAACCCGGAACCGGGGGAGCTATTCCTTCCAGGGCCGGTCATGGTATGACACAAGAGCAGATAGATCAGCTCATGCCGCAGGAATTCTGGCGTGAAGTTGTAGACCGTATTGCTGAGGAAGCACCTGATACACTGCTTCTTGCCGAAGCCTTCTGGATGCTGGAAGGGTATTTTGTCCGGACTCTGGGTATGCACAGGGTATATAACAGTGCTTTTATGAACATGCTTAAGCAGGAAGAAAATGCAAAATACCGAACTGTTATGAAAAATACTCTTGAATTCAATCCGGAGATTCTCAAGCGGTTTGTCAATTTTATGAATAATCCTGATGAGGAAACAGCTGTTGCCCAGTTCGGCAAAGACGACAAGTATTTTGGGGTCTGCATAATGATGGTAACTCTTCCCGGACTTCCCATGTTCGGGCACGGACAGGTGGAAGGCTTTACTGAAAAGTACGGAATGGAATTCCGACGTTCCTACTGGAATGAGCAGCCTGATGCACAACTTATAGATCGGCATGAGCGGGAAATATTTCCTCTGCTGCGACGCAGGTATATTTTTTCGGAAGTAGAAAATTTTCTGCTATATGATTTTTTTTCCTCAGAAGGACGGGTGGATGAAAATGTTTTTGCCTATACCAACAGATTTAATAACGAAAAGGCGTTGATTGTTTATCACAATACGTTTGCCCAAACCAACGGATGGATCCGTACATCAGTAGCTTACTCTGTAAAAACAGATGGTGGAGACGAACGCAAAATTATTCATAAAAATATCGGCGAAGGACTGGATCTGCAGAATAACAAAACAACTTTTACGATATTCCGGGATCATATATCAGGATTAGAGTATATTCGAAATAATCAGGAATTATATGATAAGGGTATATATATTGAACTGGATGCTTTTAAATATCATGTTTTTCTTGATTTCAGAGAAGTTCAGGATGACAATAGGGGGCGATACTGTCAGATTACTGATTTTTTGAACGGACGTGGAGTTCCCAGTATAGAAGAGGCTTCTCGAGAACTATTTCTTAAGCCGATTCATGAGCCCTTCAGAGAGCTGATCAATGCTGATATTTTTCAGAGTCTTCTCCGGGCTCGTACCCGTCAGGCTGAGAAGCAGCCTGATCCGGAATTAATGGATGAACTGTCTGTAAAAATTCTGTTTTTATTAAAAGAAATAAAAAAAGTAATCGGCAGTACCGGAGATGAAAGTACGGTTGAACGTGAAATCAGATATAAACTGTTATCAGTTTTACAGATTTCAGCATTAAAGAATCAGGTTAAAAAAAATAAAAATAAGACAATACTGAAACGCATCGAAAAATTTCTGGATGACAGTCCTCAGTACTGGGCTTGTATAATCAGCTGGGTATTTATCCATGCGATCGGGAAGATTGCAGAGGTAAAATCATATAAAGAGCAAAGCCGTTCCTGGATTGATGAATGGAGG
>Ga0180433_10011119_pt1 | contig 10717 bp, 7 predicted proteins | sample SS_ome_8_FD_132980 | JGI IMG/M metagenome (GOLD analysis project Ga0180433, IMG submission 132980) | Hypersaline lake sediment archaeal communities from the Salton Sea, California, USA - SS_1_D_1 metaG | ecosystem: Environmental > Aquatic > Non-marine Saline and Alkaline > Hypersaline > Sediment...
GATAATTCGCTCGAAATCATCGAGGGAATAGTAACTGATCTCAATTTTACCGCCCCGGTCCGTGTGCTTAATCTCAACCTTGGTCCCCAGAACGGAAATGAGAAGATCCTCCATCTTCTTTATCTGAGGATGTTTCACTTTCCTTTTCTCTTTCGTATCAACATCCTTTTTTTTCTGAGCATCCACCATCTTTTCAAGGGCCCGAACCGACAACCCCTTCTTGACAACCTCGCTGAACAGCTCCTCACGCTTCTTCTCCGAAACAGAGAGAAGGAGCTTCGCATGACCGACGCTCATTTCCCCTTCCGAGAGGCTCTTCTGTATGGTGTCGGGAAGGTTGAGGAGGCGGATCATATTGGCATTAGTAGCCCTCTCTTTCCCCACCCGCTGAGCAATCTCATGCTGTTTTAAATTAAACCGGTTAACCAATACCTGATATGCTCTCGCCTCTTCTATCGGATCGAGATCCGTCCGCTGTATGTTTTCAATCAGTGCCATTGTTAACGTCTCCTCCTCGCTCGCCCGCACGATGATCGCTGCGATTTCCCGCAATCCGGCGGTTTTACAGGCCTGTAACCTCCTCTCGCCGGCAATGACAAAATAATCATCCCCCTCTTTTCTGACGAGAATTGGCTGAAGGAGCCCTACTGATTCTATCGACTCTGCAAGTCCCCGGATTGCAGAATCATCGAAGTGCGTTCTCGGTTGATTCGGGTTAGGTTTGATTTTCCCAACATCAATGTGGACAACCCTCCCCTTCTCCTCGGCAAGTGTTTTCTCCAGCGTATCAAGCGATACCGAGTCCGAGATGATTGCCCCAAGGCCTTTCCCCAGAACCTTCTTAGCCATTGCTCAATACCTCTTCCGAGAGTTTCTCATAGCTTATACTCCCCGCACAGGATCTATCGTATACACTGATTGGCTTCCCAAATGACGGCGCCTCGGAGAGGCGCACATTCCTCGGAACAATTGTCTTGAATACCTTATCCTTAAAGTGCTCTCGCACATCCGATACAACCTGCTGGGATAAATTAGTCCGCGAATCGAACATGGTCAGCACCACACCTTCGAGTTTGAGGTTTACGTTGAGCCGCTCCTGAACCATTGCAATAATCTTCAGAAGCTGGCTCAAGCCCTCGAGAGAATAGTACTCGCACTGTAAGGGTATCAGAACCGAATCAGCAGCAACGAGGCTATTCAGCGTCAGAATTCCCAGCGAAGGGGGGCAATCAATCAATATGAAATCATACTCATTCCGTATCGTGCGGATTTCCTTTTGCAGGATGAATTCCTTTTCTTCCATATCCAGCAGATCGACCTGCGCACCGGCAAGATGAATATTTGACGGAACGATAAAGAGATTATCCAGCGATGTCTCATATATTGCCTCCCTGATAGGGACGTGCCCGATCAAAACCTCATAAATGGTGTTCCCGATATCTTCGACAGACATACCGAGCCCAAAGCCCGAGTTTGCCTGAGGATCGATATCAATTATTAACACCCGGTATCCCTTTTCAGCGATGAATGCGGCGAGGTTGATTGCTGTCGTCGTCTTGCCGACCCCACCCTTTTGATTAGAAATTGAAATAATTCTGCCCATGTCTCGCTCCGCCCATCCCGGGAAAAAGCTCACGTTCAGTCCGGGAGGGGCACTTAGTATATGTCATCCACAAACTGCATTATAGCTTCAGAATCGACAAGAGAATTCATCTTTTCGCCTCATGCAGACCGTTCCTATCCTTTTCAACTTAATGAAACAAGAAAAACAAAAAAAGTAAAGCGGGTATTATGCCATCCCATGCCCGCGCAACGTGTATAAAGAGTATCAAGTGCTGCCTTATTGCACGATATCGCTCGCTTTTATCTATGACGAGCCCGTCCGGAAAACCTCCGTGGCATAGTGTACCTTTTAATCAGGAAAAAAGCCACTATCGGAAGCGCGGGAATAAGAAGAAATACGAAATTCACCGGAATGAAACCGATACTTCTGCCCGATGCAATAATAACCGCATACGGTTTATAGAAACATCTCCCCGTTGGATATATTTTCACAAAACACTGATTCCGAATTTTCGAGGGGATGTCAATCGAAAATCGCCTCCTATTCGAAACCATCGAGCTCACAAAATTCTTTTTGCTATCACGGATATCTATCTGGTAATTAATTCCACTCGAGGAGAAAAAGAGCGTCGTATCGTCTCCGACAAGCTTCAAACGGTATACTCGCGAATGCTCATCCGTGAAAACAGAATCAACATAAGCGCCCGCAATGCGCTGCCTGCTCTCGAGCACATAATCAGACAAGCCGGTCAGAAGGTCTCGAAATGCAACACGGTAGACGACATAGCGAATTAAATCAATATCAGTATTTCCATAATAGCTGGTATACAACACCTCGCCCTTCCCGCGAGGCAATACCACAGCAATCGGCCCCGTACGGGATCCTCGAAGCGTCTCAAATGCTCCCTCTGCAAGTACAACTGAATTTTTTACGGATTTTAAAGCAATCCAACCGGAGTGAGAAACAGGCACTATCTCCTTTTTTGTTCCACTGAACCGGATAAGATCTCCCTTATACACGAGCTCAATCCTTCCGGGCATGCCCATGTTTGGAAATCCATCAAAAAACTCAAAGGCATTGTATGCCCGTTGCAGATATTTAATTGAATATCCTGAAAAATATGCTGAACCACCATCTTCTATAAATCGGGTAACATACCGGGAGAACTTTTTCTCATCAATGTTACAATCCTCTTTCATAACAAGCGCATGAACATCCTTCCTCTGAGAAAGGACGCTCACACTGGTTTCTATGGGCAGATCGATGCCGCAGGGGAAAAAAATTGCTCGATATCGCGAGTAGGTTTTCCCCCTGTCGAGGTCACTATAGGAAATTTCGGTAAAGGGTATCTGCGCTTTGCGCAGCATGTTGCCGATCTGATCGTATTCTCCTTTCACCACGGCAATTCCCGATTCGCCCCCATAGAGCTCACCGCTCAAAAGAACGAAGAGGCAAAGGAGGAGAAGGGCACGACCACCTATCCGAACCATCACTTATTATTTCCCGTTAACTCTTTAATACGTCGAAGGAGATCTCTCCTGTTCTCGAGATCATTGAGGACTTCATCATCCTTGCACTCATGTGCTATCTGATAGCAGAAAGCAATGATTTCCGATAAAACCCCCTCTTGAATGGTATTCCCTATAACCTGTTTACCCGAAAGAAGCTTGCTGAGAAGCGGGCCCTTCTGGAATCCTTTTATCGTGCAGTCATAAAAGGGTATCGGTCGGCCAATATCCTTATAAAATTCATCGACCCCCCTGCCTGAAAGGGGTGTTCGAATATCGTCAGCATTCTTTAACGTACCTTCATGCAGCAGCCATTTCTTATGCATTCCGTAAAGAGTGTGCAACTCCCAGCCAATCTGATAAAAGATACTTCCTATTCTCCTCAAAAAGGCGCCGATGTGGGACATGGATCGAATCTCTCCATTGAGAATACGAATCGCTTCTTCCCGACGTATCACCAGATTCGGGTTATCTATCTTAAAGCGATATACCTCTTCAACAATTTCACCGAGATTCGTCAAATCCCTCTCAAAATAATCTGAATCGAATATGTTTCCTTCAAGGTAGTTTTTATGTTTATCATTAAAATAAATAAGCGAACCATCCAGACAGGCACTATATGAATTGTTGAAGTAATTAATAGATCCATCAATGAATGTTAAAAAATCCTCCTCATAGACATCCTCAACGTCAACCCTCTTCTTATTGATAGTTTTCCACTGATATTCGAAAACATTCTTGAGCACGTTTTCCCCACCCCTCGTCATCTTAATAAGGACATAGAGCTCCTCATAGGGATTCAACTCCTCCTTCAGCTGTGCAATTCTCCTTTTTCTGCGAGATTCAGGGTCCTTTCCGTACTTCTTTAAATACTCAATACTATAATCCCATACCTCATGGCTCACGGATGGCGGGAGAATAGTATAATATGAGATAAGATCATCCCTCCCGATCTCCCTCTTAAAAACGAGCACCCCGTTTATAATGAGTAAAAGCTGCGAGAGTGAATCAATAGAATAGTTCAACCTGAGGTATTTCGATATGGGATCGTTTCCATCGGTTACCGATGAGAGAAATGCTCTGGCAGTCATCAGGTACTCATAAATTGCCTTCTCCCTGGCAAGGTTTCGCTTCTCCTTTGCCCTCTTCAGCTGTTCTGAATCTTTCTCATTGACAGGTTCTTTCTTGAAATCATCAAGAAGTCTCAACTTATTTTCCAAAAGGAGGAGAACCTGTTCTCTCGTCTCTGAATCAAGCAGCGTAAAGGAATAGAAGTGGCTGACATAATTCCTGAGCTCATCCTCAAAATCTATCCTGTCCATCCATTTGATAACATCCACCCCGTAACGTATGAGCGGTGTATCCATCATCCATTTTCTGAGAATCCGTAAATAATTGAATCCGGTTGCATCCTGAATACTATCGTCTTTCAGTATTTCAACCAGAACGATTAACAGATGCGTCACCACCTTCTCCTGAAAGACCGACAGCTTTTTCAGAACACGCAAAAGCCGCTTGGCAGGAATGAGTCGTTTTTTGAGCCCGAATCCCAGACGATTATTCGCATGAATGAGATATCGTTTTTTGAAGAATTTGAGCCGTTTGTATTGGCGGTAGAGCGATTCTATATAGACACTCGATTCAGCGGGCTCAACCAGTGTCCTTTTCTCGGGAACATCTGCTTCAGAGGTACCGCTCGCGATCGTTTCAACCTTTTGGGTCTCCCTCAATTCAACACGCTCGTGGCGTGGTATCTTTACCGGTTTATCCGGGCACGATTTCACCAGATCAATGATGGTTCGATACCGCTCTTCAGCATTGATATCCTCATTCTTCATCAAAGACCGAATAATATCCATTTTAACGGATGGGATACTCTTGCTGAGAAGAAGCCCTTTCGCTTTTCTCTCGAGCTTTTTAATATCGCCTTCCATAGCAAATTGCAGCATATACCGATTTCAGTCAGATTTGCAACCGTCACGGTGATAGTGAAAGCACCCCGGTCACATTATTGTACCGTTCATTACATCTCTGTCAAGATAATATCTTCACGCCACCATTCAAATGACCCGGTACCGCTTACCGGACGAAAGGACAGTGAATATCGAGCGAACAGGCGAGATAGTGACACCGATGAATCTTTCCCTATAACCTCCTCTTGATTATTTGCAACTTTTTTTGACGGATGTTCATAATCGCGGTAATTTTAATAATCATACATAATCACATACCGGATACAGAGGTTTGCCATGAAAAAAAAGGTAAAGGACATATTGAATAAGAAAGAGAGTGCAGTAATAACAATCAAGAACACAGACACGGTACTTGACGCAATAAAGAAAATGAATCAACACAAAATAGGTGCTCTGCTGGTCCTTGACAAGCGGGATAAGCTCGCTGGCATTATCACTGAACGTGACGTACTGCACGAATGTGGAAAGTCCTCACAGACAATTGATAAGACAAGAGTCGATGAGGTAATGACCAAACATCTCATTATCGGCATCCCCAATGACGAAGTGCAATACCTGATGGGTGTTATGACAATAAACAAAATCAGGCACCTGCCTATAATGGATCGGGAGAATATTGTCGGAATTATTTCGATTGGTGACCTCGTTAAATCACAACTCGAGGAAGCGGAATTTCAGAACCGATATCTGGAACAGTACATACAGAGCGGGTAGTCGCTCAACACCTCGCGCCAGGCGAGGGGATGCGCTCGCCGATTCACGATCTGAGATATTTAAGCTTTAGCAGTATAAATATAGAGAGGAACCCCCTTCCGGGAGATTCCTCTCTATGTGGTAAGATCTTTCCTCATTAAAAAACGAACTTAAAGGCGGTCTGAACTTTCCAGTTGTCGCCCGACTCAAGGCCGAGATAGAGCGTCTTGATATAGGCAACTTCTGCGCCGAACATGAAATTATTGTTGAGATACCACCAGAAGTTCCCCCAGCTCATGCTGTTCTCCTTCCTGCTGCCGGTCCCGATGGTATCCTCATCGACGACCTCGGTCCCGTTTCCGAAGCTGAAGGTGAGCGGAGCACCGAGCGTTCTCAGGTCGATCCAGAGCTCAGCCCAGCCGCCGTAGCTTTCGACCGGATTAATTTCCGCATCGGCAGTTCCCCAGTCGGTCTTGTGAATACCCTGAGCGATCCCGCCGAAATAGGTATCGATATTCTCCCCCTTGAAATAGTGGCCCGAAAGCTTGATCAGGCCCAGCTTGAAGGAGGCAAATCCCTGCAGATACCAGGAATCGACATCTTCGGTGGTGTAGTTCTCCACCACATCGTCTCCGATTCCATCCGCCCCGTCAGTCCCGTCCGAGTTATTCACCAGGTCAATACCGGCCTTGTTGATATTGAGCGCATGCTTCTCAACCATGTACTGACCAGAGCCGCCCAGGATCACGTTCACGTTGGAGGCGGGATTGATTCGCAGGGTAATCCTTCCCTTGTAGGACGGACGCCTGCTCGCCTCACCGGTGCCGTTCCAGTCGAGCTGATTGTCGCCCGTGGTGCTCCTCGGCCCGGAATTGAAAAAGTCGCTGTTATCATCACGGCTGTAGTCACCCTTGTCGGCACCGTCATTCCCCTGCGCGCGGGCAACCGACGCCTCGAAGGTGATACTGAATATTTTTGAGCCGAGCGTCTGTCCGATAGCCACCTGCGGCTCACGCATAAACAGGAGGCCGGCACCGGCCAGCGGAATAAAGGTGATCATATCCGGTGCGCAGAACCCGGGCGTTCCCAGCATCCAGTTGTTCCCTGCCAGCAGATAGGTCTTCGTCGGCCAGGTAAGCTGCATGTAGGCAAGCCGCAGCCGCATCTCCGACTGCCGGGCAGAGGTTCCGGAGTCAGGAAGGCCACCCCAGAAATCGAACTCGAAGCGCGCCAACGTATCGGCACCGAGAGCCTTCGGCCCGAAGATGAAGAATCCGAGCCGGGAGGTGCGCGCCGACATCGTCAGCGATCCATCCTGGTCCGAGCCTTTTACCTGGGAATTATTCAGAGTATCGGAAAAAGCCCAGAAGGGACATTCCGGATTCAGCACCGAAGAGTCATTATGAATAGCATCCAGCTTCACAAAGCCGTAGAGCTGAGCCTTCCATTCGGGACCCTCGTAAATCATCAGTTTTTCAGGCTTTTTATCCTGTGAATAGAGCGCTCCTGATAATGAGAAAATCGCTATCAGGATAAAGACAATACTTATTCTTTTTTTATGCATCCTCCTCTCCTTTTCAGTATAAAATTAAAGAGGACAACATCCTCTTTTTGAGACATGAGCTTATGCGAACGAAAATTACAATGTACGGGGATATTTATAACAATGTTTTATTGTTAAAGCAGCAATTTATAATCACAATAAATGGAAAGTCAACACATTTTTATATATATAAAATGTGCATTATTATAAACATGCCTGCAGGCACCGAAAAAAGTGACCGCCCGTGCCTGCTGCGCCCGGATTGCGCAGAACCGAAAAAGCCCCCGCCTCATGCGGGGGCTTTCTGAATCACGTTCCCTGTCTGAATTAAATGCGACACGTCGGCGTGTAACATGTTAAAAGTGCCATCCCGGAACCCGCTCCTAGAACTGCATGCGCACGCCAACCTGTCCCATCACGCTGTCGTTGGGACTTGAGAGGATGCTCGTTACCTCGGCCTGAAGCTTGAGAACCCAGAGATTGAATTCGAGCCCCACCGTCCACTTGGGAATCATCGCATAGGGTTTCATGCTGTAATCTATCTTCATGTCGATATCTGCAAGCTCTGTGCCTTTTGCAGCTACTGCAGTTATAACAGGATTATCATCATTTTGATATATTTTTCCATCACCGTCCATGGTGAAATCGAAGCTTCCATAGTTGAATGAAACCGAGGGACCGGTATAGAGGCTGATGAAGTAGAGGAGATCAAGATAAACCAGAATCTCCGGCGTCACCGAGAAGAAGCTCCACTCAATCTTGCCCTCATTTCTATACTCAGCCAGAGTTGATACATCTACACCAAAACCATCAAATGTTATTTCCTCCTCATCGCTCATTTCAAGTATCGTCTTTGTCTCACCGTTCATATAGTCGAATCCGAGATTGAGGCTCACCCCGCCGAAGGTGAAGAGTATCGGAATCAGGGTAATCGAGGGGAGGAGATTGTACCTGAACTTCGCTCCCACCGAATAGATATCGGTATCCTTGACGGTGACCTTGTAGGAGACATCCTCCGATTCGTCGTCGATGCTCTCGTCGACCCTGTAGAACCAGCCGAGGGAGAAGAACTTCACGGTCACGTCGAGCCGTTCGGTAATGCCGGTGCCGATATGAAATGCTCCGTTGATGCCTCCGAAGGGGATGGTGGGTTTCTCCTCGCTGAAGTCGTCGTATCGGTTGAGTTCGAGTATGCCGGCTCCCACCGCCATGCCGAACTCGAAGTGCGGAAACTGCTTGATGGCCGACTTTCCGTTGGGATATCCCAGCGTGTTGACCATGGCGAAGGCGCTCGGGATGATCTCCTCGTTCTCGGTGAAGAAGCCGTCAACGAACTGCTCGAACTCAGCTTCTGCATCATCCTTTAATGTTCCCGTAAGTCCAAACTGAGGCAACCCTGATGTTGGTGTTATTGTTATTTCAGTACCCGCTTCTGAATGCAGTGGCATGAATAGTATTATCGAAAAAATCAATAGTGAAAACAGCACTTTTATCTTCATGGGTGAGCTCCTCATCAACAAATTCGCGGACAATAATCGCCCGTTTCATCGTACAGTATTATATACATGGCACGAGGCATATAGTGCAATAATTATTATCAAAAAATAATATGCCAAAGAGGGTGTTTCCGACGGCAAAGGAGCCGTTATCCCGAGCGCCTGCCCGCTGTCAGGCAGGCGGTAAGCGATTTCCGTTCATTAGCACTTTAATTTCACTGTTACATCATTCTAATAATAATTATCCCAATATGAACAGAGATTACTTCGTCGCCAGTGATCCTCGTAATGACACATCATGTTAGCAGCCCGCCCCGTCGAAGACGGGGGCTGGGTGGTATACAATATCCGTCACCCCGCCGAAGGGGCGATGGGGTGGTATACAATATCTGTCACCCCGCCGAAGGCGGGGTGACAGATATTTCTTTTACTTAAAGAGTATCGATTTCCCGTCGCTGTCGATCTTTATCGTAACATCGCCGGACACATCACCCTCGAGGAGCCTCACCGCCAGGGGATTCAGAATGTGCTTCTGTATCGCCCGTTTCAGCGGACGGGCGCCGAAAGCGGGATCATAGCCCGCGTCAACGAGAAAGTCGAACGCCTTCTTGGTAAGCTCAAGCGTGATACCACGCTCCCTGAGCCTCTTGGCCGTCAGGTTGAGCTGCAGCTTGACAATATCCCTGATGTTTTCCTTCGAGAGCGGATTGAAGATGATTATCTCATCAACTCGATTCAGAAACTCCGGCTTGAAGTGCATCTTGAGCTCCTGCTCGATCCCCCGTTTTCTATCCTCATAGGGTATCGATGTATCACCGATATACGATGTCCCGATGTTGGAGGTCATGATGATAAGGGTGTTCTTGAAGTCAACGGTCCGCCCCTTCGCATCGGTGAGCCTCCCCTCATCGAGAATCTGGAGAAAGATGTTGAAGACATCATGATGGGCTTTCTCGATCTCGTCGAAGAGGAGTACCGAATAGGGTCTCCGTCTCACCGCCTCGGTGAGCTGGCCGCCTTCCTCGTAGCCCACGTATCCGGGCGGCGCTCCGATGAGCCGCGCCACCGAATGCTTCTCCATGTACTCGGACATATCTATTCTGATGACGGCCTTCTCGTCATTGAAGAGGAACTCGGCGACCGCTTTTGAGGTTTCCGTTTTCCCGACGCCTGTTGGCCCGAGAAAGATGAAGGTGCCGATGGGTCTCTCCACATCCGAGATGCCCGAGCGCGATCGCCTGACCGCTTCTGAGATTGCCTGAAGCGCTTCATCCTGCCCAACAACGCGCTGCTCCAGAAGGGACTCCATCTTGAGCAGCTTCTCCTTCTCCCCTTCGAGCATCTTGCTGACCGGAATGCCGGTCCAGCGGGAGACCACCGATGCGATCTCCTGCTCGGTAACCTCTTCCTTGAGGAGCGTCCTGTTCTTCTGGACCTCGACGAGCTTCTCATTCATTTCCTTCAGTTGCTTCTCGAGCTCGGTAATCTTTCCGTAGCGAATCTCGGCAACGAGATTGAGATTCCCCTCCCGTTCGGCCCGCTGCTCTTCAATCTTCAGGTTTTCGATATTCTCCTTTATTCTGCTGATCTGAGTGATAATCTCTTTCTCATTACTCCACTGACTGACCAGCTCATCCTTCTTCTCATTGAGATTCGCGAGCTCCTCTTCTATCTTTTTCAACCGCTCCTTCGAAGCCGAATCCTTCTCCTTCTTCACCGCCTCCCGTTCAATGCTCAACTGCCGAACCCTCCGCTCAATCTCATCTATTTCAATGGGCATTGAATCTATCTCCATTCTAATAAGCGAAGCGGATTCATCGATGAGGTCCACCGCCTTGTCCGGCAGGAACCTGTCGGTGATATATCGGTCAGAAAGAATCGCAGCAGCAACGACTGCAGAATCCGAAATTCGGACACCATGATGCACCTCATACCGCTCC
>Ga0180433_10011120_pt1 | contig 10717 bp, 8 predicted proteins | sample SS_ome_8_FD_132980 | JGI IMG/M metagenome (GOLD analysis project Ga0180433, IMG submission 132980) | Hypersaline lake sediment archaeal communities from the Salton Sea, California, USA - SS_1_D_1 metaG | ecosystem: Environmental > Aquatic > Non-marine Saline and Alkaline > Hypersaline > Sediment...
CAGATAGTTCATAAGTGCAGTGCGAATATTGCCGAGGTGCATCATGCCGGTTGGTGCGGGGGCGAATCGGACTTTGACTGATTGAGTTTCCACGGTTAGGTTCTCCGCCGAGCTCGGGGTTTTTGTTGCTCTGCATCTGTGATTTGTTGCGCCAGTACAGCGTTGTGTGTACAGTATACCCTGTGCGCAGATACGGTCCAATGAGGCCTGCTTAAGCGGGTTCTTTTCGTGGCGGCGCCGAAAAAAGGTAGAGGGAGTAGTAATGAACAGATGTATGAGAATTACCTTTGAAAACAAGAAGGTGCCTGAGGGATACCTTCGCTCATTCGTTCAGAAGCATGCGCGCAAGCTTGGCTTGGAAGGATCAGCGCAAGTAATCGGTTCGAATGGACATGTACGGATCGAGGTGTGTGGTTCGCCGGATAGCATTGATAGCTTTCTTGACGTGGTTCACAAAGGAACCGCGTCGTTCAGACCGGGTGATGTGGAGGTGGAGCCATTCTTGAAGGAAAAGGATTATCGGGGTGTGTTTCGCGTGATCGAGTGATGTTACGCGCCCCTAATTCAAGTGGCCGGCCAGTAGCCTCGAGGTGAGGTCGGTTATGTGGTGGGCTGGATAGGTCCACATGTGACGCACGAGACGGGTGGCGTGGTGATTCCTGGCAGCGAGCAACGGCGTTCGGCGTCGATCTTTTTTTTCTTCCTTTCTTTTGCCGCAGCATTGTTTGGCGGTAAGCCAGCTATTGCTGGTCAGATCGTGTTGCATGAAGATGATCGTGGACAGATAGCCGAGCAACTTGCGAGTGAGCTTCCAGAAGCGACTTTGCTCAAGACGCTTCGCGTTAAAAGTGATGTTAGCTTGACGGGTGACGAATTTCTTTATCTCACCGATCTGCGTGAGGGTATTCAGTTAACCTCGCAGTGGCTCGTGCGTGCTTGCGAACGTCTGTTTGCCAAAAAAAAGTTTGATCAGATCGAACTTGAGCTGAATAAAGGCGAAGAGGGCGTGGCGCTTGAGGTGCGTCTTTGTAGCTTTTTGACGCTGCAGCGTTTGCGGGTTGATGGCATTCCTTTTGGTCGTCATCTTTACCATCAATGTTACACGCTCCAGCCGGGTGATCGATTCGACGAGCAAAAGCATAATCATTCGCTTGAGAAGATAACGGAGTTGCTGCACGAGAACGGTTATTTCTCAGCAAGTGTTCGCCACAAATTGATACGCTATCCAGTGCGTCGGCAAGTTGGGGTTCGGGTGATGGTTCAGCGTGGGCGGCGCTTTCGGATTAGAAAGCTTGTTACCTATGTTAGGGGCGATGACCATGACGAGCAGATTGCGCTGCTCCAGGAGAAGATTCGTGCGCGGATTTCTCGCAAGCTTTTTCATCGGCGCTATAGCCGGGAAGTAATAAAGCAACGGGTTGCCGAATTGCGTGAATATCTTTTACGTCAAGGGCATATGCATGTGCGCCTACGGGTGATCGAGCAAGTCGATTATGCAACCGGGCACGTTGATCTAGTTTGGTATGTTGACCTGAATCAAGGTTTTGCGCCGGTTTTTTTTGGCAGTCGCTTTTTCTCACGTCGGCAGTTAGTAAACCACTTAACGTCGTTTGGGCGGTCAGTGTGGTTGCTTCCGCCGTCGATTTTGGCTGACGAATTAGTGCGATTATATCACTCGAGAGGTTTTTGGCAGGTCAAAATTGATACGCAAGAGGAAGATGGTCGGCATCTGTTTGTTATTGATGAGGGTGCGCGTGCACGCGTGTCGGAGGTTGTATTACGTGGTACCGATAGTATGAACGTTGACCTTTTGATTAAGCGCTGCTTTGTCGAATTGCGTCGACACCGTTTTGCTGACCGTGATATTGTGTATCGTGCATTGGATTTTTTGGCTACGGCGTATGCCGATGCCGGTTTTCTCGATATGAAGGTAGTCCATCATACGTATGAGCAGCTTGAGGGTGAGCGGTATCGTCTTATTGTGACGGTTGATGAGGGGGTGCTATATCGTATTAGCAGTGTCGCAGTTGAAGGATGCGCGGTAGTTGATGCAGCAGTTTTTTCTAAGGCTGTTGGCCGCATATTGAGCAGCTCATTGTTGCGTTCTCAATATCAGCGCTTGATTTTTTTGACACGGCATGCTGGCTACGAAGGCGTTGCAGCCAAGCCAGACATAATGCGTAACAACGATGGTACGGTTTCGCTTGTGTGGCGCGTGACGGTTCCTGAGCGTACGGGAAGATTTGGTAAAACAATCATACAAGGATTGTGTCCTGTGCGGTTTAAATCGCTCATGTCTCGCTTGGCCTACAAGCCTGGTCAGCAATGGGATCAGCGGTTGGTGCGACAGTCGTTTACTCAACTGAAAGAATTGGGTGTTTTTGAATCGGTGCAACTGTTACCACTTGCTCCCAACGAGGATGGTGAGCGGGATATGCTTCTGCGTGTGGTTGAAGACGATCCTTTTGAAGTGCGATTGCGTGGCGGTGCCGAGCTGCAACATGTGAAACACTACCATGCGCTTGCCGGAGTTATGCCTCGCTTTGGTTTTACCTTCATTGCCAAAAATCAAATGGGGATTGGGGACTTACTGCGTCTTGACGGTGATCTGGTGCGAACACACCGTGAGATTGTGGGGCGTTGTGAGCTGCCGATAAGTTTTTCTTTGCCGACACGATTGTCATTACAAGGCTACGGCATCATGCACGAGCACCCCGGCTACGTTGGGATCAACAGAAATATTTACACTGTTTTTCAGTGTGGCGCGCTTGCCAACATGATCATCAGGAGCAGGTGGTGGGAATTTAGTACCAGTGCTGGCATCGAATCAATGGAGACATCAACATCCGATAGTTCGGCTGCACCGACGTGTAATCTTGCATGGCAGCTTGCCAAAGCAATCAACTTCGACACGACGCTGCAAGGCAAGCGGGTACCGTTTATTTTTGCCGAGCCAACATTCATAGTCGACTACCTCGACAGCAAGGTTGATCCACATATGGGGTACTTCTTACTTCTGTCTGCCAAAGGCATGTTGTCACTTGATCCAGAGCTTTCTCGCATGAATTTTCTGCGTTTTACGGCTGATCAATCATTGTATCTGCCGATACGAGCATCGGTTTTAGCGTTGCGGTTTAGGTTGGGATACATAGTTAACAAACATTTTGATGCAATTATGCCGCCAGAACGTTTTTATTTGGGTGGCAGCAGGTCATTGCGAGGTTATGAGACTGACATGGGGCCTCCGCTTGGGTTGTTTGTTGGAGAAGATGGTAAAAAATATCTCGTGCCGCGCGGTGGCAGAGCGTTGTTTAGCCTTAACTGCGAATTGCGTGTGCCACTTATGCAGGGCATTGGCGGGGTGTTGTTCCAAGATATTGGTGCTTTAACTACCAATGGGCTGGGCTACTGTTTTGCCGGCAGGTTTCTTTCCTGTTCTGGTTTTGGGCTTCGTTATCATACGCCGGTTGGACCGCTACGATTTGATGTGGGATGGCGTTGGCACAAGCATTCTTGCCTGGAGCGGTCATGGGCTTGGTTCCTTACATTTGGCCATGCATTCTAGCCAAATTGATGCGTATGTATTGAATTTTTCCCCACCGTTGTTACATTGTCACAGTATCCGAGTTGTCAATTTTTACCCCATACAGGCACGGTGCGATGGAAAATCATGCTTGTCATCAACATGCATGTGCTGGCGGTAATTTCTTTTGTGCGCTTCACGCCGAGTTGGTTTGCCATTGGCCATACGCGATTTTTGCCACTGCTTTATCGCTTGCCATATTGAGCTTTGTAACCAACTCTACGACTGAGGCTTGTGCTGGTGCGCCAAATCGTGTTGGTCTGTTGGCATTGTTTCATAGCTTTCACTTCATGCATATCATGTTTGCCTCGACAGGGACTGTTGTTACCTACCTGCGCTTTTGTAATTCGGTAGTGCGAACACTAATTGTCGGTGCGCTGGCGCCTATGTTTTTCTGTGTGTTATCTGATGCCATTCTACCTTATGTTGGTGGACGGTTGTTGGGTGTTGATATGCATTTTCATATTTGTTTCTTCCATGAAGTTACCAATGTGCTCCCATTTCTTGTAGCGGGCATAGTGAATGGCTTTGTGATGAAGATGCACCATCGTGACAAGTTAGGTTGGTTTTCCGTTATGTCCCATACCGGTCACATTTTTATTAGTGCGTTGGCCTCGATGTTTTACCTGGTTGCCCATGGTTTTTCTAACTGGGCAGACCATATAGGCGCAGTTTTTATATTGCTAGTGATTTGCGTAGTGCTACCGTGCACGATGTCTGATGTTGTTGTTCCAATGATTCTTGCACAAGCAGGCAAGAAGAATGAGAAGTATCCGGCTTGAAGGAGTTTCCAAGTCATTTCATGGCGAGGAAATTCTTGAAAATCTTAGTTTGACGATTCCGAGCGGCAAATTTTTTGCATTGCTTGGTCCGAGTGGCAGTGGCAAGACAACCATACTGCGTCTGATTGCTGGTCTTGAACAGGCAGATCAGGGAAGAATATTTCTCGGCGATCAAGATATAACGCTTCTGCCACCATATGAGCGTCGTATTAATACGGTGTTTCAGCACTATGCGCTTTTTCCTCACATGAATGTGTTTGACAATGTTGCATACGGCTTAAAACTGCACGGGTTACCTGCTGCACAAATTAAACAAAAGGTATTGCGTATACTCGAAGTGGTGCATTTGGGGCGGCATGTTAATAAGCCGATTCAACAACTTTCTGGTGGTCAACAGCAGCGAGTGGCGCTGGCACGTGCCATTGTTAACGAGCCTGACGTTATTTTGCTTGACGAGCCGCTAGCTGCGCTTGATTTGAAGTTACGAGAGCGCATGTTGGTTGAGCTGATAGATCTGCAGGATGAGTTTCAGACGACCTTTGTCTATGTGACGCATGATCAGTCAGAAGCGCTTACTGTTGCAGATCAGATGGCGATTATGAACTACGATGGTGAGATCGAACAGATTGGCACGCCTAAGCAGATCTATGAATTCCCAACCAGTTCGTTTGTTGCCCACTTTGTTGGAACCACTAACATATTTGAGGGGATTCTGCGGTTTGGGGATAATCAGGCTCGCATTGAGATTGAGGGGCTAGGTTTCTTTGAGGTTGCTATTCCTCAGGAGAAGAAGTGGCTTTGTAACGGTTGTGTCTTACTCATGGGGCTGCGGCCGGAAAAGATTGAGATCAGCAAGAACGTCATGGAAGGCTTTGCAAATCATCTGGAGGGAAATGTCGAGTCGATAGTTTATCACGGCCGTTCAACGCAATACAATGTGCGTGTGGAGAATGGGTTGCTCATTCAGGTATTTGAACAGAACGAAGAGCATTTTCCTCGTGAAGAGATAGACTACGAAGACACGGTTCACCTGTACTGGCAAAAAGAAAACGTCACCTTACTTGAGCGCTAATATGGAGCAACTCGGCAATCAATGGGAACGAGATTTCTGTTTTTTTGCATCGTTGCCGGCGTTGTTATGGCAAGTGTTTTTTTTAGTAGTGCCGTTGGCCATGACGGTCTATTTCGGGTTCGTTTCAGAGCAAACAGGTGCGTTGACTTTTGAAAACTATCGAGCGGTATTTGATGGTGCACACTTTTGCATTATTGCCCGTTCAGTTATTACGGCACTTTTAACGGGGCTTGTTTCTTTGGTAGTTGCCTATCCGGTTGCCTACTTTCTTGCGCTGCGCGCAGGGCGCTGGAAGGGGCTACTTTTGTTTTTGGCTATGGTTCCATTTTGGACCAACTTTTTGGTACAAATCTATGCATGGTTTTTCATGCTCGAGCGTAAGGGGGTAATTAACTCCCTGCTTGGCATACTTGGTTTGCCGCCCCTGGTAACGACTAACAGTATAGGCGCTGTTTTTTTGGTGATGGTTTACTGTTATCTACCTTTCATGCTTATGTCGCTTTACATTGCACTCGAACGGTTTGATGAGCGGTTGCTTGAGGCGTCGTCAGATTTGGGCGCAACACCATGGCAGACTTTTTTGCGAGTGACTTTGCCGCTTTCCATGCCAGGCATCAGAACAGGGTTGTTACTCGTGTTAATTCCTGCTTTTGGTGAGTACGCTATTCCGGCGCTGCTTGGTGGTTCGCATTATATGTTTGTTGGTTCGCTGATCTCTTATTATGCACTTGTGGCGCGCGATGTTGGTATGGGCGCTGCTTTTACTGGTATTAGCGGTGTGGTGCTGCTTGGTGTTGCACTGGCAATTTATAGTTTTTTGCGCCTTATTTTTGGCAAGACACGTGTGGAGGGTGAGGAATGAAGGCGCAATGGAGTCGCTCTGCCGTAATGATGCCGTTGGTGGTGGTGTGTGTGTATCTTTTTCTCTACACACCGATTCTGGTCATGGCAGTTTTTTCATTTAATAGCAATCCGTTGGGATATCAGTGGCAAGGTTTTACCACTGCATGGTATGGCGAGCTTTTTTCATCGTCTGAAGTGTGGGATGCATTGAAAAATTCGCTTGTTGTGGCTGTTGCCTCCGCATCGATCGCGATTTCTATGGCAACAGCGCTGGTGTTGTCACTCAAGCGGAGCATTCTTAGTCGTGCCTTCTTTGCCTTTTATGCAAACCTTGCCGTCCCTGAAATTGTCTTGGCTGTTGGCCTGCTTGGGTTGTTTTTTTTCTTTTCTATTTCCCTGGGTATTACAACGCTCATTGCAGTACATACATTGCTGGGACTTGGGTATGCAATACCACTGATCTACGCGCGATTTGAATCGATTGATCGCCGTTTTGTTGAAGCGTCGCTTGATTTGGGGGCAACACGTGGTCAGACAGTTCGATATGTAGTTTTTCCCCTTCTGATGCCGGCATTGTTGGCTTCGGCGCTTTTAGTTTTTATTGTATCGTTTGATGATTTTATCCTTTCCTTCTTCTGCGCGGGTGGTTCTACGCAGACATTGCCGATGTATATTTTTTCCATGTTGCGTGCTGATGTTGCACCAATTATCAGTGCCTTGTCGGTTGTATTGCTTGTGAGTAGCAGCGCAGTAATCCTCCTCTTTTCATCGTTACAGATGCGTAAGCTCGGGGGGATGTCATGAAAATCATTGGGGCGCGACCGATAGCTTGTTTGCTCGCACTTGGTTTTTGGGTGGTGGTTATTGTTTGTTTTTTGAAGATGCCGAGCTTTTTCGAACGCTTTCAAGACCAGCGTAGTATCAATGTTTTGGCGTGGGCGAGTTTGGTTGACAGCTCCTATTTTAAAAAATTTGAACAAGCCACCGGTATTCGTGTTTACATTACCTATTTCGAGCGTAATGAAGAGCTGTTTGTAAAGCTTCGCTCGTCCGGCGGTTCAGGTTATGACTTGGTTATGCCGTCTACGCATACTGCTGAGTTGCTTCAGAAAGAAGGGTTATTGAAGAAGTTGGACAAGAGGCGTTTGAAGTTTTGGGACAAGCTGTATCCGACGTTACTTGGACACTGGCACGATCCGAACAATGACTATACAATTCCATATGCTTGGATGGTTTACGGCCTGGCGGTGAGCAGGTGTCACTTGTCCGGTGAGCCTACATCGAGTTGGCGGATTATCTTTGACAAAGATTTTGTTCAAGGACCGGTTGCTATGCTTGAGGATGCTCGAGAGGCTCCCATGATAGCGGCGCTTTATCTCTTTGGTTCTGCTGAAAATCTCGATGAACAGAAGCTTGAGCAGATCAAGCAGTTGCTTGAGCAGCAAAAAAAGTGGGTTGCGGTTTATACCGATTTGCGTGCGGCACAGATTATGGCTTCAGGGGTCGCGTCGATTGTGGTGGTTGCTAGTTTGGACATTTCTATGGCAATGCGTCACAATAAATGCATACAATTTTTGGTGCCGCATGAGGGGAGTTTCATGGATATAGACTCTTTTGCTATGCCTGCTGCCACCGAGAAAGAAGAATATGTTTACGAGTTTCTCAATTATCTTTATACATCGGAGATTTTGGCAAAGTACGTGAAAAAGTTTGCTATTTTCCCTGCGTTGCAGGACGTGGCTGTTTCATATGAGAATTTTCCTTTCACCGGCCCGGATAGGGAGCTTTTGAGTAGACTTCAATTTTTCAAAAGTTCGGTGCCAGCCTCACGATTTACTTCTTTGTGGGTATCGCTCAAAGCCTAACAGTGGTGTGTTGGAGAGTGGTACACGGCGCGTTGACATTGATGCCAAAAGAAGTATGAAAGGGTACGTGCACAGGGTACTTGTATCCAGGTAATGTGCGCGGGCGGGTTGCCCGGGGTGGCTATTCGGCGGCGGTGTGATGAAGCGCAAAGAGGGTAGCTTAATGAAGAGGGCGGTCTTACTTACCGCAGCCGTGCTTTCTCTGATTAGCGTGACCGTTATCCAAGGTGTTAGTCAGTTTAGAACTCCCATGGATTTCATTCGCATGGGGCGTTTTGTTTGTCCTTTAACTCGTGATATAGAGGCAGCATGGGGCAAAGGGCCAGCGGCAAATGGTTACGGCGGCAGCAGTGGTTACGGCTCCTGTTCTGGGTGTTCTGGCGGTTGCAGTTCATGTGCACCGCGAAGTAGTGCTCCTAGCATTCAACCGGTTTCCTCAAACAGTTCTCCTATGGTTTATGTGAATGTTGCACCGCCGCAGCAACAGCAGGCAGCACAGGGAGGTGCTGCGCGTAATCGGCGTGGCGGTATGGCGGGGTATGATGAGTTTGAGAATGGTTTTGGTGGACAATCTGGTTTTGGTGGGTTTCAAGAACCGAGAGACTATCTAGAGAGACCTGGTCCTATCATGCAGGGGCCATATTCGCCGCCACGTTATGCCTATGTTCCTGAGAAACAGCCAAGTTGTTGGATGATTGGGCCTGTTGGCATGGGCTTTTTCCGCTATGCCAAGGAGGCATTCTGGGATCCGACTGATACCAATCAATCTGCCTTTGGTGGTCTCTTTTCGTCCAATGACACTACGCAGGATACAACACTTTCTCCGTTGTGGTTTGGCAAAGAAACATTTTACGTCGAGGAGCTTTTTGCGGGTGGTATGCTGACGCCGGAAGAGCTTGGAGATGAGTACAATCCCTATCTATCATTCAGTGCGCTCAAGCCGACGCTTGATTTTATGGATTCAGCCTTTTTTGCAGGTGCGCATTTCGAGTATCGCACTGATTGTACTCGGGCAGGTATTGTTGTTGGTGTTACCTATCGCTATTCCAAGGTGGCCGTTGTGTCATTCGAGGAAACCGGCTTGAATGATGTGGTGTGTGATGCGGCGTTGGATGCGGTTGTTGATGGTTGTCCGCCGGGGTTACCAGATATATGTGATCCGTCGACTATTAATACTGATTTTGCTTATCGGCTTGATTTTGCCTCAGCAATTGTGAAATACGGGGGGCCAACGCTTGGTACGCCGACGAAGATAGGTGATGTGCAGATTGGTGATTCGATTACAAATGCTCCGGTTTACCTGACCAAGCGTGATGATGAGACAGCACCAGATAAAATGCCATTGCCAGGAAGTAGCCCTTCTGTTTCAACGTGGGGTAAGGCAGCATCCCAGGTTAGCGGTGAGTTGCCAGCTGATGGCAGTGGTACCGATGATGATTCATATCACTTTAGTGGCAGCGCTGGTGTTGATTATGCAAGTAACCTTGGGCAGGACAGGGATATGGATCGGACACTGTGGATTGTTCCTCATTATCGAACTGTTGGCGGTAAACCTGTTTATGACAGTAATCGTACGACAAAGGTGCAACAGGCATTGCGAGCTCTGTTGAGTCAGGCTGTTGATGGTGACACGGCGACGGAGTTTCTTGCATCCAAGGGTATTAATATAACTTCAGATGAAAGCACTTCTGGCCTTGGAGATGTTCTTGCGCATATGTATTTGAGCTACTGCGCCAAGAATTTTGGTTTGTGTGCGACCGCCGAAATGACGCTACCAACGGGTGGCAAGCAGACTGATGCTCGTCAAACATACTTCATGCCAACGGGCAACAATGGTCACTTTGCAGCTAAGTTTGGGGTGGAAGCGAGTGCGTTTATGGTCAAATATTTCCGTCTCGGGCTTGGTCTTTCTTATTATATTGCTACGCCAACAACAGAACAAAAGGCATCGCCATTTGTTGGCGCGACGATACGAAATATTGGTACAGGCTCAGAGGCAGATACATCGTGGGAAGCAATGCAGATGAATTTTACTTGCGACATTTATATTGCAGGATTTGGTATTGGACTAGGATACGAAGGATTCTCCAAGACTAAGGACAGTGTCTCTATGAAGTCGCCAACCGCAACTGACCTGTACGGACGCGAGGAGCCGCTGGATGCCAACATTCTGCAAGTTGCAACTAACAGCGTTGCGCAGAAGTTACTTGGTGATATTTTTTACTTTACCGATTCTGGTCGGTTCTTCATGGGTGGTTCCTATATTCCAAGTGGGCGCAATGTGATGAAAGAGCATGAGTTTCACATAGGCTTTGTAGCGTCATTTTAAACTCCCCGTTTCTTTGTTTCTATTTTGTTGTACTCTTCCAGCCACAGCGGCAGTTCTTTTTTTGTATGCCAAGCTTATTGGTTGTGTTGCTGACAAGTGTGCCTATTTCGACTAGACGAATCGGATAAATGGAGGTAGACAGTTCTAGAGTCCGTCGCAAGCGGCTTTGGGTTGCGGCCAGGAGAGTAATCAATTGCAGATGTGCCCACCGCAGTCGGAGCGCCCGTATCGATCTGGTATGGG
>Ga0180433_10011121_pt1 | contig 10717 bp, 5 predicted proteins | sample SS_ome_8_FD_132980 | JGI IMG/M metagenome (GOLD analysis project Ga0180433, IMG submission 132980) | Hypersaline lake sediment archaeal communities from the Salton Sea, California, USA - SS_1_D_1 metaG | ecosystem: Environmental > Aquatic > Non-marine Saline and Alkaline > Hypersaline > Sediment...
AGGAGCGCTCCAATCGGAAGGCTTGCCGTTTTTATCCCAGATCTTGACCTTCCAGAAGCAACGTTGGCCGGAAGCGAGCGCGTCCCCGGCGTAAATAATATTCACGCTTCGGTTCGACTTCACTTTGCCACTGTCCCAGAGATCCCCACGACCAGCGTGCAGGGCTTTCATACTGCGAGCAGCCAAAACACGATACGCGGTCTGTTTTTGCCCGCGTACGGGGGATTCAAGCGTCCAGCTCAAGCGCGGCGCCGGATGGTCAATACCGAGCGGCCGGTCCCGGTACTCGCAGCGCAGCCGCTGAATCCGGATGGATTTTGATACGCGTTCGGATGAATCCGATTCCCGTGTGTTATCCACTTGCTCAGCCACAGCGGAGATCGAAATAGCGACAAGCAGAAGTAACATAATTGAATGTGTGAGGTGTCGTTTCATAGATTCTTTCCCGTAAGTAATGTTTTCAACAGTTCGGCGTTTGGGTGCTTTACGAGCCAAAGCCGCCAAGCCACAAATAACTGCTCGCGTTACCGTCTATTTAGTTCCTTTCGCCATTACTGTCCGCGATATTTCTCGCGAAGCTTCAATTTGTATTCTTGTGTAAGGCCATCAAGCATCATGGTCGCCAGCGTACAGCTCATGCAGTAATCCCTGACACCGATACCCCTGCCAGAAATCGAGTCGTAATGTTCATTGATGCCGTTCTTGATCGCATTGGCGACGGTCTTGTCGGCGATGCCGGCCGCGAGAGTTTTGTGTCCATAGTCGGCCAGCCCTCGAGCGATTTGATAGTTAGTCGAGGGCCAGACGTCTCCGCGCCAGAAGCCAGTGGATTTCCATCGCGGATCCGTGCGGTCAACCGTCGGGACCGGAAGGGGCGTCTGCCAGGCATCAGCGGCGAGCACTTCGGCCATGCGCTTTGCCATGGCCTTGGTGGGAACGCCCGCTGTCAACGGAATCCAGCTACCGATAGTTGCGACCGGAATCTTTTCCATCGTATCACGCTTAACCGACAAAAACGCCCCTGCTTCTTCGTCCCACATGCGGTCGCGCATCGCCTTGACAGCTTTTTCGATCCGTCGCTTTCGGCGCGCCGCCATTTGTCGATCTCCGACAATTTCCGCCAATCGGGCGAGGCTTCGTTCGCCCATAATGAGGTATGACGTGTTACCCGTCACACAGATGTCGCCATACCATGCGCCTTCGTCGGGGCCTTTGCGCGAGGGATGAGTCGTCAGCTTCAGCTCGTCCATATTGCATTCATAGTCGAACGTCTCCCAGCGTGCATGTTGCAGTTTCCCGCTGTATGAACCCACCGTGACCAGTCCGATATTGGTCACATCCCGCTCGCGCCAGTACCAGTCGTGAAACCGTTCTAGCCGGCCCAAACACTGTTTGAGAAGCTGCTCGTCGCCGTTGCGGCGATAGACACGCTCAACGCCCCAGGCCAGGATCGGTATCTGTGAAAACTGCCGGACCTCTTGCGGTTCTGTCTTGATCGCGACGGTAATCATGTCCTGCGCATAGTCGGGCATCTTGCGGTTCCAGCGATCCTGGAAGTCCCAGTAGTTCTGAAAGATGTCGCGAATCACCTTCTTCTTGCCGGGCAAGATAGAAAGTAGATCGACTACGAACATTGTATCCCAGATCCACTGCCCCTTATAGTACGGCCCGCCCGGAACGATCCAGGTGTTTTTCAATGGTGGTGTTGGCGGCCTGATCTTATCCAGGATGCACTTGTAAAAAACATCCTCGGTAAGCTTCAAGGCGTTTTCGTTGTTCGATTCGAACAGAGAGCTAATATCAATATTCGTACCGTCGGCCAAAGCATCGGCATCCCCGACACTGCCAACGGCGGCAACGACCGGTTGTTCAAGCCAGGACGAAAGTGCTATTCCGCCACCGATGGTTTTTAGAAAACTGCGTCGTTTCATCGGATATCTCCCGGGCGTAATTGTCAAACAGTCTATCAGCTACTGTTCAGCAAGCGGCTCGCTTGTTATCAGACCAATACCTCGCCCCTTATTGCCAACGGCATTGTAGAACATGTAGTAGGTTTCGTTCACAGGGTTCCAGATGAGCGATATTTTATGGGCATATTTCTTGTCCAGCCCGGACGGATTGCCGCCAGCCTTGTAAAGTGGTTCAGGATCCACGGTCCAATGGTATAGATCGCGTGAATAGCCTGCCATAATATGCGCACCACCTTTGCCTACACCGAAGAAGAAATTGACCCAGTGATCCTTGTCCCAAAACACCTTTCCGTCGGAACAGAACTTCTCATTATAACTGCCTTTTGGCCCAACTGGTATCACAGGATTTTGTTCATGCCGTTTCCACTCAAGGATGTCATCGGAAAGTGCAAGCCCCATTTGTTCTATGTGCCCGTCTGCCGCATTGTAGAAATTGTAATACATACCCTTGTGTTCAACAAGCCAGGGCTGATAAATGCAATCTTTTTCCCACTTGCCGCAGTCCTTCTGATGTACCGAGAGAATAGGCTTTTCTTTTGCCCGATTCCAGGTCAGGCCGTTGTTGCTTGAGGCGACGCCTTCATAGCCTGGTCGCAGCTCATATCCGCCCTGCCGTGGGTAGGCGCCATAAAGCGAAAAGAACCTGCCGTCTCTTTTCTTCAAAGTCCGCCGTGCCTTGATGTCGTAATCCTCATACAGGTAGGCTCCGAGCACGACTCCTCCGTAATCAAAAGCACCCTCAGGTCCGTAGCCCATGGCAAGACGCATGTTAGCCCATTGAAGAAGATCGTTGCTTTCGGCTATAAACGATTGGTATCCTTTGCCGTCAAAACCAATAAACGTCATATACCATCTCTTGTCGCCCGGCAGTTGAAAGACCGTGGGAACGTCGGTCATCTTGACATTTTCGAACCCCTTTATGTGGGGCTTTGCGGGAATCACATGGTCGGGATGATAATGCCAGTTTCGATAAGGGCGCGACCACTGCTTTACGGTGCTGGCGTCAATAGTCGCGGATTTTTCCATACTTACCGCCGTGGCGCAAAACAGAGCTCCAGCCAGAGCGGCAACCCCAGGAATCCGCAGGCAAGGTGTCTTTTTCACAAGTTCATCCTTTATTTGACGATTTCCGGAAATAGTCTTTTAAGAATTTCGACATCTATTTCTGTCTTGGGGGCGAATTGACGCGAACCGGCATACTTCAACAGGCTGTGCAATAGCTGGCGAGCTTCCGGTTTGTCCTGAATGCCGAGCAGATCAATCGCACAGATGAGCATCCTGCCCTTGCCGACCTTTGTTTCGGCTATGAGGCCGAGCTTGCTATTGCGTACGAAATTATCTATCACCTGAACCACCGGGCGATAATCATCCGGCGTATCATCAAACTGAATCGGCCGCGAATTTTTCACAAGGTGCCACCACTGCCAGTTGCTGTGAAACTCCGTGGGGAAGGTTGCCAGGGCCGGCGCGTTTGGGTCACAGAGAATTCCCAATGTGCCCGGCGGGGGTTCGACACCTCGCTTTTTAGCCGCAATACCGAACATCGGCGACCAGAAATCGCACTGGAATCCGCCGGGAACGCTGAGCGGCAGCTCATCGAGTTTTGGAAGCAGCAGAACCTTGCCGCCTGAGTCGAGGTGTGCTTGAGTTTCCCGCCTCTGGAAGCTATTGGCAACCATCACACCCTTTGGAGCACTTGTATCAACCTCAGGCTTATAGACCCAGATATTGTAATCGTTGCGATACTTTGTTCCCTCGATGGCCAGCGTGACCGTCAGCTTCTGCGGAGCGGGGATGTCGGCCAGCGGCATCGAGAACATGTCGATCTCGAATACCCTGCCCTGCTCGATCGTTACTTTATCGAACGCATCACCTGCGACGTTCTTGCCTTTGCTGTCTGTAATCGTCCAGCTTACCTGTGCATTTTCCATGTCAGCCGGACCATAGTGCGCAACCTGCACACGGCCTATAAAAGTCTCATCGGTAGTCCATGTGTATTTTTTCATACGCAGAAGCGGGACCGTTTCGCAGCAGAATTGCCGCCACAGTTCCGGCTCGATTATCCCCTTGGATTCCATGAACACGTTGAGCATGCCGACCAGCGCCGTGCCCTGGCCCGGGAAGTCCTGGATATCGAGCAGTTGAAAGCCCCCCATACCCGGCGTCCTAAGGGCCATTTCGACGTCCTCACGGTAACAGACCGCCGAAAGGGTGCCCGAGGCCATCACGAAGTCATGCGCCTGGTCAAGCATGCCCGCCTCTCTTAGCCGCTCGCGGAATATCTCATAGTTTCGCGCCTTGACCACTCCCGTGAACCCGGGGATATCCCGGTAGTCCGGGTAAACCTGGAACTGGCCCGTCTCATGGCCGACCATAGGAACCGGCAGGCCCTCTATGGACTCGCTGAAATCGAACATCGTCGAAGGAGGATAACTCTCAATAGGAGGATTTGTAAAATCCAATACCGAGAAAGACCCTCGAAGCGGGCGCGAATCCTTCTCCACTTTTCCGGTCACCCAGAAATCGTCCCCTTCAGCCAGGTGCGGATTCCAGTGTACGTTGTTGCTGCCCTGAGCGTAGAGGCGGCGCGGATCGATCTGCTTGAAATGTGAGACCAGATCGTACATGCCCTGGTTGCGGCCCAATTCGTTGCCGAGCGTGAACATGACAAACGACGGATGATTGCCGAAAGCCTGAAAGATCAACTCGGCCTCTCGTTTTGCATATTCGTAGAGCGTGACCTTGGTCTCGGTGCTTTCCAAATCGAGCCGGTCGATGTTATGGATCGCCGCCTCCGTGTTCTCCGGAACTCCAAAACCGCTGCGTTTGTTCGGGATTTCCGCCTGGAAATACACGCCTAATTCGTCGGCCGCCTCGAATGCCGCTTCCGGCGGACACCACGAATGGAAGCGGTAGTGGTTGATCCCCCACGATTTGGTAATCGACAACAGCCGCAGCCAGCCGGCCTTGTCCATCGGCGGATAACCAGTCAGCGGGTAATTGGCCGAATCGGTCCGGCCCCGCAGGAAGACCGACCTGCCGTTGATCTTGAAGCGGTTCCGCTCCTTAGTGAAATCGCGCATGCCGAAGTTAACCGATCGCCGGTCGGCAAACGATTTGGTGCCGGCTTTGGTTTTGAGATCGAGGCTCAGGCGGAGCATTGCAGGCTGGAACTCATCCCACGAAGGCGCCTCGTCGCCGGGGGTGTAGGTAAACTCGACGACGTTCTCGCGCTCGGGGGCTTTGACCTTGACCGATTGGGTCTTGAAAGTTGCTGATTTGGCGACATTGCAGCTCTCGCACGTGACCGTGATTTCCCCCGATGCCGCTTTAGATGTGATGTTGCCGATTACCGCCCGAACGCGGGCCTTCTTTTCCTTTGCGTTCGGATAGACCTGTATGTCATCGAGCCAGATCGGGGCCGCGGCGCGAAGCTCCACCCTTCCGATGATGCCGTTCCAGTTGGTCTGCGTCCGTTCATCGACTGCATGGGCCGGACCGACCGGCGGAAGTTTGGCATTATCGATCAGTACGGTGATTGTATGCTCGCCAGGCGTCATCGCGTGGGTCACGTCGAAAACCTGGGGAGCACTAAGCGTGTCTTCCCAGCCGCAAAAAGTCTCGTCGATCCACACCCGAGTGTGCTTGGATCGCTCCAGGAACAATGTGATCCGCCTGCCTTCCCATGCGTCGGGAATCGTCACGCGGCGCTGGTACCAGGCCGGCCCCTTCCAATACCACACCCGCGAGAGCCTATCAACGCACTTTTCGTCCTTCTTGATGCCCTTGTGGTTCTCATCGGTCGTTCCGGGCAATTGGACGGTATCGTCAAACTCCAGGGCAAACCACTTTTCCGCAACTCCAACATCCTCGGCATCGAGTCGGAATTTCCATGTACCCGCCAGCGAGAGCGCTGTCTCGTTTGTCAAGACAGCATGTGCATGTCCGGCAAGGAGGGTCACAAGCAGAAGCGATTGACTGAATGTCTTTTTCATAACATAATTCTTTGATTATGCGTGTTCCTTTATCACTCTGTCACACTCAGGATTTTCTACTTTGCCCTATGGGCGACCATCCGGAAAATACAGATCGATAATTTCCTGCAAGGCTGCTTGTGCTGCTGCGCCGTGAGATTCTTCGTACTTCGGCAGCCAGGTATAATACCAGCCCTCGCCATAGAGTGGGTTTCTTCCCTTGCGGATGCCTCTGGGATTGACGATCCTGGCGTGAGCGGCAAACTCGGCGTTATTCATCGGGATGAGCGTTTTGTAATGGACCAGGCGATCATAGATCAATGGGGATGATTTTAGACCCTCGGCATCCATTGCTTTTCCTAGCGCATCGTTGTCATCAGGGTGAATGCCCCAGAAGTGAATCAAAGGTCTGAGATCGGCGCCTGCTGTTTTGGACATCCTCAATATGCGGCTGTCCGCAGGATCGGAGTTGCGAGGATATGTAATTCCCCTGAGGTAGTCCAGGTTCACAGAATGCCAGAAATCCTGGAGGGCTTTCCAGCCAAAGAGTTCGGCGGTCTCTACATATTTGCCGTAGCCTCGGTGCTGATATCTCACTTCATTGCGTTGGCTGCTGGAGATGTCCATCGGCTTTCCATTTCGGAAATTGTCGGTGACCATCCACATAACAGCCGCCTGATCCAGCGAAACATACGGTTTGCTGAAGGATCTGCCAAATGCCGTGTCGAGGTCCACGCCGAAACCTTTGTTCAGAACTGCAACATAGGGCAAGTTGACCACCGCTTCAACTTCGCCTCGGAATTTGGTGAAGAGATGGGCGTGGCCTAATTCGTGAAAGATTGTCTGGCCGGCAGACTGCGGGCCTTTGAGCAGCCAATGGTTGCTATTTCCATTTTCCGCCTTGTTCGGATTGTACCGGAAATTCGACTGGGGGTATCCGGGGAAATTGGCGCTGCCTCTGAAGATCACGTCGACCTGCAGATACAGCACGGTCTTGGGCCGCACCAGCGGCAAACCGAAGAGCTCGGAAACAATGTCCATGGATGTATCCCAGTCCTGCATCAGAGTAACCGGATCGTCGTAATTGTAGATCCATTTGGTGGGCACCTGCATCATGAATTTGTCGGATTCGAAGTCGGTCCAGGGACCGGGATGATGGCGTTCGGTAGTCCGCCACTGCTCGAGCGTCGTCTTGTCGAAATGTCTGGCGGAAAAAAAGGGGGACCTTGCGGCGTTCCTTACTTCTACATTTACGATCCCTGCATCGGCCAGGTACGGCACCTCGATGTAAATCCCCCCGCCCAACGGATTGGCGATAGCGGTTTGAATCTCTTCAATGGGGTAGACAATCGACACGCGATCCAGCCGCACAACTTTGGGCTTTCTTCTCAAATCCCATGAATGCGCTCCGACGCGAATACTGAATCCCTTGCCGACCATCGACCGGGGAACGATTACTTCGGCAATACTTCCCGGCGCCAGGTAACAACCCGTCGGACGCCGGGCGGGCTTATCGTTGTCCATGACCGGAATTCCCCAGCAGGCCGGCTGCGAGGCGTTTATCCTCACCTCATGCACGACAGTGGGATCGGTTGGCGCATCAACGGCTCCGGGGAAATAGGAGGACGTCTTAAATGCAGCTCCATTGAGAAGATCATTGAATTTCTTAAGATTGCCGGGCGTGAATGCATGGTCAATTAGCCCCTGCTGGACGGCAAACATCGCACGGTCAAGCTCCAGTCCGCCCGCGGGCTTTCTCGGAAATCCGCCCCGGGTAGCCCGGTTCATAAATAGCGGCCCGGCTGTGGTTTCGTAAGACCCCACCAAATCCAGGGCCTCGCTGATTATGTCGGATGCTTTCCCGATCTGGTCGATGTTTTTCCGGATAATCTCGGTTTGTTGTTTTATCTGAATCGCGTCTAAGGTCGATGTCTCATTAATATGTTCTGCAAGCCGGGACATCGCCGTGGAAAGGTCGGCGCGCGAGCCGGGTTTAGCTTGCGTAAACGAAATTGGAAGCAATGCAACTGAAAGACCGAGGAGAAGACAATAATTTCTTCGCATAATAGAATTTCCTAAAAACTAATTGTTTTACTGATTTGGGATTTCACTCAGAGCATTGTACCATCTTTTGTGATTCCTTTGGAATAGTTTATACGTCTGCACCTGAGCATTACCAGAAACAGGAATAGGTCCCGTTTGGTTGTCTTCCTGGCTCTCTCGATCGTTTTGTACTATCTTGCAGCCGGATCTGTTAAGAGAATCTGCGGAATGCTATAATGCAGGAGAAGTCAGGTTTTCGTGGTGAGCAAATGGCATAGCAAGAAGAAAGAAATGAAATCATGGAAAGATTACAAACCCGATTGACATCTGTCTTGAGTTTGACTCTCTTATTCGGCATCCACTGCGCATGTCAGGAAGCGCATCGACAAAATCGAGAGCTGGGTAATAATGACGATTGGCCTCAAACGCTTGCCGAGCGGTCCGATTACCGGCAGACGTCCCGTTATGACGATGTTTTGCAATACCTTGAGGATATGCAGGCCAAAGGGGCGCCGATATCAATAAAGTTTATCGGCGTCAGCACAGAGGGACGCAAGATTCCGTTGGTGATTGCCTCTCGCCCGCCGGTAGCGGGACCGGCCGACGCCCGTCGAACCGGCAGACTTGTCGTGTACGTTCAGGCCAACATTCACGCCGGAGAGGTGGAGGGTAAGGAGGCCGTCCTGATGCTGCTCAGGGATCTGGCCCGCGGCCCGGAAGGCAAGCTGTTGGACGAGATTGTGCTGCTGACGACCCCGATCTATAACATCGACGGCAACGAGGCCTGGGGGCCCTGGCAGAGCAATCGCCGCAGTCAGAACGAGCCGGAGGTGGTGGGAACGCGGACCAACGGCCAGGGACTCGATCTCAATCGTGACGGCATGAAGGCCGAGTCACCGGAGATGCGGGCGGCGCTGAGGTACATTTACACAACTTGGAATCCGGATGTCTTTGTGGATCTGCATGCAACTAACGGCACGCGCCATGGCTATCAGTTGACCTATTCTCCACCGCTTCATCCCGATACTCAGGCTGATCTTCTGCATTTCAATCGGGACGAACTGCTTGAGGCCGTGCGCCGCCGCATGCGCCGCGACTTTGACGTCGAAACGTTCGTTTACGGCAATGTTCCCCGAAGCGGAAAGTCTCAAGGCTGGCACCAGAGCGCGCCGGATCCAAGACGAATCACAAACTACGTAGGACTTCGCAACCGCCTTGGCATCCTTTCCGAAGCGACCTGTTATTTGCCGTTCCGTCAACGCGTGGCGACGACACGTCGTTTTGTGTTGACCGTGCTCGAGGAGACTGCTCGTCGGCGGCGGCAAATCCTCAGTCTTACGCGCGAGGCTGACGCTCGTGTCGTCGGGTGGGGCCTGAAGTCGGAGACGGCGCCTGCTTTGACGCTTCGCTACGAGATTGCTTCACGCGGCGTGGAAGAAATCCTCCTGGAAAAATCGACATCGGCGGCCGGCTCGTCAAGAACAAGGCGTATAACACCCCCTGAAGCGTTCATGTCCGTTAAGATGCCGGTGTATGACCGTTTCGAGCCAACAAAGACCGCTCGTTTCCCAGCCGCCTATTTCATCCCATCGACATTTAACCAGGCCGTGGAACTGCTGAAACGTCACGGGATTGTTGTCGAAAGAATGCTGGCTGACTGGCGGGGACCGGCCGAAGCGTTTGTGATCGATGAAATCGCCTCGGCTGAGCGATCCTTTCAGGGGCACATACTCAAAGAGCTTGAAGGTCATTTCGAATCGATACAGGCGGAAATCCCGGAGGACGGCTACCTGGTGAGAACGGCACAACCTTTGGGAATTCTGATCTTTCATCTTCTTGAACCGGAGAGCATCGATGGAGTAGCGGCATGGGGTTTCCTCGACCCGGAACTGCGCGCGAGGGGACACTATCCGATTCATAAGTGTTTCAACCAGGTGCGTGTGGCGACAGAGAGACAATCCAATTATTAGAGGCTGACTATGGCAAGGAGTCTTGATAAGAGTGTCGATCAACGTTTCTCATCGCGCCTGGGTTTTCTGCTGAGCGTGATCGGGATCGCCGTGGGTACGGGAAATATCTGGCGGTTTCCCCGGATTGCCGCTCAGAACGGCTCGGATGAAGGAGCCGGGGCCTTCCTGGTCGCCTGGACGGCATTTCTGTTTCTCTGGAGCATCCCGTTAGTCCTGGCCGAGTATGCGATGGGTCGTAAATGCAGGATGGGCGTCGTCGGAACAATTACGCGTATCGCCGGAGAGAAATTTGCATGGATGGGGGCATTCATGACCTTCGTGACGGCAGCTATCACGTTCTTCTATTCTGTCGTTCTGGGTTGGTGCCTGTACTATTTCATCCAGGTGCTGACTAATCCTCTGCCGTTGTCAACGAAAGTAGCCATGACCAGATGGAATGATTATCAAGGCAGCGGCTGGCCGCTGGTAACACACGCCGTCGTTATGGGATTCGGAGCTTTTGCCATCTGGCGGGGAGTGAGGTCCATAGAACGGATCAACAAAGTACTGATTCCAGCATTGCTTGGCATTGTTCTGATTTCCGTCGTTCGCGGCTTGACTCTTCCGGGTGCATGGGCCGGAGTTTCGTACCTCTTCAGGCCGGACTGGGGACAGTTGTCACGCCCCACGATATGGATGGAGGCGCTGACGCAAAATGCGTGGGACGTCGGGGCCGGCTGGGGGCTCTATCTGACGTATGCGGCGTACGTCAGGCGGGAGC
>Ga0180433_10011123_pt1 | contig 10714 bp, 7 predicted proteins | sample SS_ome_8_FD_132980 | JGI IMG/M metagenome (GOLD analysis project Ga0180433, IMG submission 132980) | Hypersaline lake sediment archaeal communities from the Salton Sea, California, USA - SS_1_D_1 metaG | ecosystem: Environmental > Aquatic > Non-marine Saline and Alkaline > Hypersaline > Sediment...
AACAACGAGAAGCGCGAGCGGCACCTGTGCGAGGACTGCGCCCGGGAGGAAGGCGTGGTCCTGAAGGCCCAGGTCAACCTCCACGACGTCCTGTCGGGGATGCTGGAGGCCCACCAGGCGGCCGGCGAAGAGACCGGCCTGACCTGCCCGGACTGCGGGATGACGTACGGCGAGTTCCGCTCCCAGGGCCGACTCGGCTGCCCGCACGATTACGAGGTCTTCGCCGAGCCGCTCCAGAAGGTGCTGGAGAAGGTCCACGGGGCCGCGGAACACCTGGGCAAGATGCCCACCCGGTCGGGGGCGGACCAGCGGGCCCAGCGCGAACTCATGCACCTCAGACGCGACCTCCAGCAGGCCGTCCAGCGCGAGGATTACGAGGAAGCCGCTCGTCTCCGCGACCTCATCCAGGAGAAGGAAACCGGCGGGTGAACCTGGACGAGATCATCACGGCGCCCAGCCCCTGGCTGAAGCCCGGCGGCCCGCAGGGCGACATCGTGCTCTCGACGCGCGTGCGTCTTGCGCGGAACGTGGCCGGTCGGCCCTTCCTGGCCCGTATGAACCCCGACGACCAGCAGGAGTTCGAGCAGGTCCTGAAGGACGCCGTCTCCAAGGCCGACGAAGCGGACGCGTTCACGTGGTTCGACCTGGACGGCCTGCCCGAGATCGACCGGCAATGCCTGGTGGAACGGCACCTGGTGAGCCGGGAGCACGCCGCCGCCGAGGGCCCGCGCGCCGTGGCCATCAGCCCCGACCAGCACGTCGCCGTCATGACCAACGAGGAGGACCACCTTCGGCTCCAGGTGTACGCCGTCGGCCTGCAACTGGAGGAGGCCTGGTCCGAGGCCGACACGCTCGACGACCGCGTCGAGGACCAGGTCGCCTACGCCTTTTCGCCGACGCTCGGCTACCTGACCGCCTGCCCGACGAACGTGGGCACCGGCATGCGGGCCAGCGTCATGCTCCACCTGCCGGCCCTGGTGCTGACCCGGCAGATTGAGAAGGTCTTCAACGCGGTGGCCCGGTTGCGCCTGGCCGTCCGAGGCATCTACGGCGAAGGCACCCAGGCCGTCGGCGACATGTACCAGATTTCCAACCAGGCCTCGCTCGGGCGGTCGGAGCAGGACATCCTGGACAACCTGGCGTCGGTGATTCCCCAGATCATCGAGTACGAGCAGCAGGCGCGCCAGGTGCTCGTCGGCGAAAGCCCCACCGCCCTGGACGACCGGCTGTACCGGTCCTGGGCGCTGCTGACCCACGCCCGGACCATCTCCAGCGAGGAGACGCTGACGCTGCTGTCGGCGGTGCGGCTGGGCATCCACCTGGGGCGGATCGACGGCGTTGAAATCAGCGCCGTCAACGAACTGTTCCTGATGACACGCCGGGGCCACATCCAGCGGATTCGCGGCGCCGAACTCGACGAGGCCGAACGCGACCAGGCCCGGGCCGACTACATCCGAAGACGGTTGAACGGCCACGGATAACCATGCCCGACCTCCCTCTCGGCGCCGTCCTCGCCTTCGATTTCGACAAGTGGGACGTTCAGGAGGAGATCGAGATCGTCCGCGGCGCCGGCATCCGCCGGGTCCAGGTGTACCGCAATTGGCTGGCGGGCACGCCGGCCGAGCAGATTCGCCAACGCCTCCAGGACGCCGGCCTGGTGGCCGACAGCCTGCACGCCTACATCGAACTGGAGATGTTCGAAGGTCCGGCGTTCGACCTCTCGGCCGGCGACGCAAAGGCCCGGCAGGCTGCGCTGGACCTGGCGCGCCGGGAGACCGAGTTCGCCCGCGCCCTCGGTTGCCGCGACGTCGTCGTCCACCCCGCCGGGCCGGGCGAGACGGAGGGCGACGCCTTCCGGGCCGAGTCGTTCCGCACGAGCGCGGAGCACTTGGCGCGCATGGCGGAACCGGCCGAGGTCCGCTTCCTGGTCGAGAACATGCCGCCGCCCATGTTCGGACAGGACGCCGTCCTCCTCCGCCGCATCGTCGACGGGATCGACAGCCCGCACCTCGGGCTGGCCTACGATTCCGGCCACGCGCACGTGGCCGGCCGAGCCGTGGCCATCGTCCACGACATGGGGCCGCGACTCTGGGGCGTCCACCTTCACGACAACGACGGCACGGAGGACGACCACCTCCTGCCGGGCATGGGCACGCTGCCGTTCGAGGACGTGGCGTCGGCCCTGGCGGAGGTCGGCTTCACCGGCACGTTCACGCTCGAAATCTACCGCGACACGTGGGAGGTCCGGCGCGACCTGACGGTGGAGCGGTTGGCCCATATCGAGCACCTCCGCCGGCGGGCCTCCGGGCTGGAAGGGTAGCACGCTCAACGTTGTCGCTCATCATCACCCTGTTGCCTCTTGGCCAGCCTTTCCTTCGGGGCTTTGCCCGAGGCAGGCCTTTACCGTGTTTCGCCGCTTACCCGTCCAGGGTCCAGCCGCTGCGGTACTCTTTGGTGAGGAGCTTATTGGCCTTATCGAAGTTGGTGATTTTGCCGGCCTTGCCGTCGTACTCGAGTTTGCCGTCGTGTCCAAGTTGCTGTTTGACGCGGTAGGCCACCAGGCCGAGCATCATCATCTCCATCATGTTGCCGGAGTATTCGAAATCGCAGGCGGTCTTTCGGCTGGGGTCCTTGCAGGCCTTGATCCAGTCGGTCTGGAAGTTGCCAAGGTCGGGAATCATCTCGTCCTTCGGCCGCTTGCCGTAGTAACTGAGGTCGGCGTCGTTGCCCCAGGGCAGGAGGAGTCGGGAGCCGAAGTCGGCCACCACGAATCCCTTGTCGCCCTTGAACATGACGCCGTGGCCGATGCCCTTCAGGTTGACGTAGCCCTTGGGGGACCTCGGCATGTCGCCGCCCATGCACCAGGTGACGGGGATGCCCGGCCGCCAGTCGTTCTTCGGGATGTCGCAGGTGGCGGTCATGCGGACGGGGACGACTTCCGGGTTGAACTTCTCTCCGGTGGCCTTGGCGGTGGTGGGCAGGCCGGCGTCGAGGGCGTTCCAGGCCAGGTCCATGGTGTGGCTGCCCATATCGCCCACTTGGCCCGTGCCGAAGTCCCAGTACATGTTCCAACTCAGGCAGTTGGCGCCGGGGCCCCGGCTGAAGTACTCGGGGTTGTACGGATGGTAGGGCGCCGGGCCGAGCCACAGGTCGTAGTGGAGCGTATCGGGCGGCCTGCCCTTGCCCTCGGGGTATCCCTTTCGTCCGAGTTTTCGGTTGCCCCAGGCCCAGGCGGCCTTGAGTTGGCCGATCGCCCCGTCGCGGATGAGTTCGCGGACGCGGTTGAAGTTCGGGATTTGGTGCCGCTGCGTCCCCTGCTGGGTGGCGAGTTTGCCCTTCTTCTTCAGCCATTTCTCGCGGAGGGTGCGGACCTCGTTCACGGTGATGCCCATCGGCTTCTCGCAGTAGACGTGCAGGTCGCGGTTCAGGGCCCAGGACGAAATGAACGCGTGCGTGTGGTCGGTCGTGCAGCAGAAGATGGCGTCCAAGTCCTTCTGCTCCAGGCATTTGCGCCAGTCCACGTACGTCTTGGCCTTGGGGAACTTTTTGGCGGCCTGGGCCAGGTGCTTCTCGTCCACGTCGCAGAGGGCCGCGACGTTCTCCTTCGAGGCGACGCCGAAATGGGCGCCCGCCCGGCCCCACGTGCCGATCATCGCGATGTTCAACGTGTTGCTCGGGGCGCCGCGGACCACCCGGCTCGGCAGGACGAAGAGGCCCGCCCCGGCGGCGGCCGCGGTCTTCAGGAACGCCCGCCTCGGCACCGCACCCCTCTGCGTCGGCGTGATTTGACGGCGATGATTCTGGCGCTGCATCGTCGGTCCCTCCTTTCGGAATCCCTGTTCACGTCCCCCACCTACTCTAACCGGATTTGAGGCAAATGTTTCGCCCTTTCCCACCATGGGGGTTCTCGGGCGGCCGAGCGACGGGCATTGGGTATTCGGCTTCGGCATTGGGTATTCGGTGCCAGGCCGGCCGGCGAGAACGGCCTTGCACTCGGGCGGTCGCGGCATCAAGATACACGCGGGATCCTTCACAGCATACAAGGAACCGCCATGAACCGCCGCCAGTTTCTGCGAACCGCCGGCCTCGGCGCCGCCGTCCTGGCCGGCTGCCGGGCCGCCGCCCGCGCCGCCTCTTCCGCCGACAAGCCCAACATCCTCTTCATCATGGTCGACGACCTGGGCAAGGAATGGGTCGGTTGCTACGGGGCCGAGGACATCGAGACGCCGAACCTGGACCGGCTGGCCGCCGGCGGCATGCGGTTCGAAAACGCCTACTCCATGCCGCAGTGCACCCCCACGCGGGTCACGCTCCTGACCGGCCGGTACCCCTGGCGGACCGGATGGGTTAACCACTGGGACGTCCCGCGATGGGGCGTCGGGTACTTCGACTGGAAATGCCACACCACGTATGCCAACATCCTGAAGGCAGCCGGCTACGCCACGGCGGCCGCCGGCAAGTGGCAGATCAACGACTTCCGCCTCACGCCCGATGCCCTGGCCAAGCACGGGTTCGACGACTGGTGCATGTGGACCGGCGGCGAGGGCGGCAACCCCAAGTCGAACAAACGGTATTGGGACCCCTACATCCACACCCGCCACGGCAGCAAGACCTACGAGGGCCGGTTCGGCCCGGACCTCTACACCGATTTCCTCATCGACTTCATGGCCCGCCACAGAGACGAGCCGATGGGCCTCTACTTCCCCATGTGCCTGACCCACGGCCCGCAGGTCCACACCCCGGACGAGCCGGACGCCAAGGGCAAGCTGGCCAGGCACAAGGCCATGATCCGGTACACCGACAAACTGGTCGGCCGGCTCGTGGGGGCACTGGACGACCTCGGCATCCGCGACCGCACCATCCTCATCTTCTCGACCGACAACGGCACGAGCAGCCGGTTCACGGGGACGCTGAACGGCCACAAGGTGCGCGGCGGCAAGTGCAAGGAGAGCGAGGCCGGCGCCTGCGCCCCGTTCATCGTCAACGGGCCGGGGCTGGTGCCGGCCGGCGTCGTGACCGACGCCCTGACGGACTTCACGGACTTGCTGCCGACGTTCGCGGACCTTGCCGGCGTCAAGGTGCCGGCCGACTGGCCGGTGGACGGCGTCTCCATCGCCCCGCTGCTTCTGGGCCGGGCCGAGGATTCGCCCCGCGACTACATCCTGGCCATGGGGCACGGTCCGGCCAAGTTGGACGCCGAGGGCGTCCGCGGCAAGGCCGACTACGCCACCCGCGTGATCCGCGACAAGCGGTTCAAGGTCTGGGTGGATCATCACGCGACGATCATCCGCCTGCACGACCTGAAGGCCGACCCGTTCGAGCAGACGAATCTCCTGGGGAGCGAGAAGCCGGAGCACAAGGCCGCCGTCGCCAAGTTCCAGGCCGTCATCGAGGCGATGCCCAAGACCGACGCCCGGCCCAAGTACGAGCCGCGCGCGGCCAATCCGTGGGACCGCAAACCCGCCTCGGCCCAAGGCAAGAAGAGAAAGAAGAACCCGTGACCGCCCCGCGCAACCTCGCCGTGGCCGCGCGGGACTCAAGACAGAAAGGAGACCCGATGAACCGCCGACGGTTCCTGCGAACCGCCGGCCTTGGGGCCGCGGCCTTCCTGGCCGGGTGCCGAACCGCCGCCCGCGCCGCCGCGCCGGCCAGGCGCCCCAACATCGTCCTCATTATGTCCGACGATATGGGCTTCTCGGACCTCGGGTGCTACGGCGGCGAGATCGAGACGCCCACCCTCGACGCGCTGGCTGCCCGCGGCGTCCGCTTCACGCAGTTCTACAACACGGCCCGGTGCTGTCCCACGCGGGCCAGCCTGATGACCGGCCTGTACCAGCACCAAGCGGCCGTCGGCCACATGATGGGCGACCGGCACCTGCCCGGCTACCGCGGCGACCTGAGCAAACATGCCGTCACCATCGCCGAGGTCATGAAGGGAGCCGGCTACGGCACCTACATGGCGGGCAAATGGCACGTCACGCCGTACCGCGGCCTGAACACCCCCAAGCACAACTGGCCATGCCAGCGGGGGTTCGACCGCTTCTTCGGCACCATCCACGGGGCGGGATCGTTCTACGACCCGAACAGCCTGACCCGGGACAACCAGTTCATCCCTCCCGGCGAGGATTTCTATTACACCGACGCCATCAGCGACCATGCCGCCGCCTACGTCCGCGACCACGCGACGCAGAAGCGGGGCGCCCCGTTCTTCCTGTACGTGGCGTACACGGCGGCCCACTGGCCGATGCACGCCCGGCCGGAGGAGATCGTCCGCTACAAGGGCCGATACGACGCCGGCTGGCAGGCCATCCGCCAGGCCCGGTACAAGCGGATGCGGCGGATGGGCCTTCTGAAGGAACAGTGGGCCCTCTCCCCGCGCGACGCCGGCGACTGGGACAAACTCTCCGACGCGGACAAGGCCTGGCACGCCCGACGCATGGAAGTCTACGCCGCCATGGTCGCCGTCATGGATGCCGGCATCGGCCGGATCGTCCAGGCCCTGAAAGACACCGGCCAGTATGAGAACACCCTCATCCTCTTCCTCCAGGACAACGGCGGGTGCGCCGAGGAGTTCGGCAGCCGGGGCAAGCCGCGCCCCCACGCCAGGAACGTCGAGGCGAAGCCGATGGCCCCGGACGCCCTCCAGACCCACATGGTGCCGCCCGTCACGCGCGACGGCCGGCCGGTGCGCGTCGGCCACGGCGTGATGCCCGGTCCGGCGGATACGTACGTGGCCTACGGCCGGGAGTGGGCCAACGTCTCGAACACGCCGTTCCGCCTGTACAAGCACTGGGTGCACGAGGGGGGGATTTCGACGCCCCTCATCGCCCACTGGCCCGCCGGCATCCCGGACGACCGGCACGGCACGTTCGAGCGGCAGCCGGGACACCTCGTCGACATCATGGCCACCTGCGTCGACCTCGCCCGGGCGACGTATCCCGAAACGTTCAAGGGCAACGAGATCACGCCGAGGCAGGGCGTGAGCCTCGCCCCGGCCTTCCTCGGCGACGACGTGGGACGCACCGAGCCCATCTACTTCGAGCACGAGGGGAACCGGGCCATCCGCGCCGGCCGGTGGAAACTCGTCGCCAAGGGCGCCACCGGCAAGTGGGAACTCTACGATATGCAGGCCGACCGCAGCGAACTCCACGACCTGGCCGAGAAGCATCCCGACCGCGTCAAGGACCTGGCCGGGCGATGGGAGACCTTCGCCCGCCAGGCCCACATGATCCCCTGGCCGTACGGCGGAAAATACGCCGCCAAGAAAGGCAAGAAGGGGTGAACAAGACCAAGGTCCGCGGCCCATTCCCCCAGGTGGTCCGTCGAATTTCGTCCGTCACCTGTCGGAGAAAGTGCGCGTAGCCCTGCGAAAGGAGTGACCCATGAAACGTTTGGCCATCGTCCCGCTGCTGGTTATGGCCGTGCTGCTGGCGTGTTCGTGCGGATTGCCCAGCCGCGCTGCGGAGAAGCCGCACCGTCGGCTCCAGTCGGTCCCGTTTACGCGGGTCAAACTCACGGACGCATTCTGGGCGCCGCGGATCGAGACGAATCGGACCGAGACGGTCCCGCACGATTTCGAGAAGTGCGAGCAGACCGGCCGCATCTCCAACTTCGCCAAGGCCGCCGGCCGGATGGAGGGCGGATTCGAGGGCATCTACTTCAACGATTCCGACGTGTACAAGGTCGTCGAGGGGGCGGCCTGCTCCCTGGCCGCCCATCCCGACCCGAAGTTGGAGACGTACCTGGACGACCTGATCGCCACCTTCGCCGCCGCCCAGAGGCCCAACGGGTACCTCAACACGTACTACATTCTGAAGGAGCCGGACAAGAAGTGGTCGAACCTGTCGAAGATGCACGAACTCTACTGCGCGGGGCACATGTTCGAGGCGGCGGTGGCTCACTGGCGGGCCACCGGAAAGAAGGAGTTTCTGAACGTCGCCACGCGCTTTGCCGACCGCATCGACGCGTTGTTCTCACCCGAAGGCAAGCACGGCGTGCCGGGGCACGAGGAAATCGAACTCGCCCTCGTCCGGCTTTTCGAGGCCACCGGCGAGCGGCGATACCTGGACCTGGCGAAGTTCTTCCTGGAGATGCGCGGCAACAAGGCGGAGCGCAAGAACCTTTACGGCCCGTACTCGCAGGACCACAAGCCCGTGACGGAGCAGTCCACGCCCGTCGGCCACGCCGTCCGCGCGATGTACCTGTACTGCGGCATGGCCGACGTTGGGGCCTACACCCGCGAGAAGGCCATCCTCGGCGCCCTCGACCGCCTCTGGACGAGCACCGTCACCCGCAAGATGTACGTGACCGGCGGCGTGGGCACCCGCCACGGCGGCGAGGCGTTCGGCGAAGACTACGAGTTGCCCAACAAGTCCGCCTACTGCGAGACGTGCGCGGCCTGCGGCATGATCTTCTGGAACCACCGCATGAACCTGCTCGACGGCCACGCCAAGTACGCCGATGTGCTGGAGCGGAGCCTCTACAACGGGTTCCTCTCGGGCGTCTCGCTGGACGGCAAGAAGTTCTTCTACGTCAATCCACTGGCCTCGAGCGGCAAGCACCATCGCCGCGAGTGGTACGGCTGCTCGTGCTGCCCGACGAACGTCGTCCGCACCGTGCCGTCCGTGCCGGGCTACATTTACGCGACCGACGCCGAAGCCGTCTACGTGAACCTGTATGCCGCAGGGACGGCCGAGATCGACCATCCCAGGGGCACGGTGCGGCTGACGCAGGAGACGCGGTATCCGTGGGACGGGACGATCCGGATTCGCGTGGAGCCGGAGAAGCCAACGCCGCTCGTGCTGGCGCTTCGCATCCCGGCGTGGGCTAAGGGGGAAACGCGGACCGACGGCCTGTACCGCCTGGCGCCTGCCGCCGGCCCGCCGCCCGTCGGCCTGGCGGTCAACGGCAAGGCGGTCGGCAAGCGAGACATGCAGAACGGCTACGCCCGCCTCTCGCGCACGTGGAAGAAGGGCGAGACGGTCGAACTCCGCCTGCCGATGCCCGTCTTGCGCGTCCATGCCCACGAGGAGGTCGAGGCCGACCGCGGCCGGGTGGCCCTTCAGCGCGGGCCCGTCGTCTACTGCTTCGAGGGCTGCGACAACGAGCACCTCGAACACGCGTACCTGCCGCGGGATGCCGAGATCGCGACCCGGCGCCGGCCGGACCTGCTCGGCGGCGTGACGGTCCTGAAGGCCAAGGGCAAAATCCGCCGCGACGAGAAGGCCGACACCGACGTCACGCTCACCGCCGTCCCGTACTACGCCTGGGACCATCGCGAGGCAGGCCCGATGCGGGTCTGGCTCCCCGAAAAGGGCGGCCTGGCCCGGCCCGCGCCGTAGGGAACGGCCTTCGAGAGGCCGGCGGCAGAAGTGTACGCGTCCTGGGCGGGCGGCCGGTTCTCTTGTCCTGCAGCGCGACCTTCGCGCAGCAAGTGTCGGTAAGCGCGAAATCGCCCGCGGCCCGAAACAGGAGGCTCGATGGCCGGCGCGGCGGGAGCGGAGGCGCACCGGAAGCACTCCTGCCCGCCTCGCGCCAGGGCGGGCACAACCCCCCTGCCGCGCATCAGCGCGCCTCGGCAGCGTGGTCCGCCGGGTCAGGTGCTCAGGAAGATTTCGACTCGTCGGTTCCTGGCCCGCCCGCTCTTGGACTTGTTGCTGGCGATGGGCCGGCTGGCGCCCCGGCCGTGGGTGGTGATGCGGCTAGCGGGCACGCCGGCGGCGGTCAGGATGTCGGCGACGGCCTCGGCCCGGGCCTCGCTCAGGCCCTGATTGCTGGGCGCCTTGCCGAGGTTCGTCAGCATGGTCTTGGTCTGCTCACGTTTGACGGGCACGCTGTCGGTATGGCCGACGATGCTGGCACTGACCTCCTTGGCGGCGTCGGAGGCGAGGATGCGGCCGAGTTTGGTGATGGCCGTCCGCGCGCCCGCCTTGACCTGGATGGAAGCGAAGTCGAAGGTGATGTCCGAGGCGAAGCGGAGCCGGCCGGTCTCAGGGTCGAACTGAAAGAGGTCAGGGTACTGGTCGGCGAGTTGCTGGATGGAGAGGGCGACCTCTTCGGGCAGTTTGCCTCTCCCCACGGGCCGACCGGCAATTTTGCCGTAAATCTCTTTGAGTTCGTCGAAGGCCTTTCGGACCTCGTCGCGTTCCTGCATGACCGAGGACAGGTGATCCTCCTTCTCCTGGAGGAGGCGTTGGGCGTCCTCGGCCCGTGCCTGGAGGGCGTCGACGCGCTCACCGAGGCGGGCGATCTCCGCATCTTTTTCCAGGAGCAGTTTGGCCTGCTCGCGGTTCTGTAGGGCGAGGGTGTCGTATTGATCCTGAGACACGCAGCCGGTGGCCCCAAGAGCCACCATCGCCGCTACCATCACGATGACCGCCGAAAAGCGTTCCATTTTGCGCTCCTTTCCTAGGCCAGACACTCGAGACCTGATTCGTGGACGCTCGTTGTTGCCGGCCGCCGCGGCGACGGTCGGCCCGGCGTGCGGTCAGCCGGTCAAGGCCTCCCGCGCCGCCCGCTGCCTGTCCAACAAGTAGCCGACCAGGGCGGCGATGCCAACCACCGCCGCGCCGCCGAAAACCACAATCGCGGGTGTGTTGTCTCGCGCCACCCACTCCAGCACGCCCGGCATGGCCCCGGCCAACAGGGCGACCAGCGCCAACCCTGCCAAGGCCAGGGCCGCCGTCGTCAGGCCCAGCATGAAGGTGAACTGGAC